>Ga0307375_10007146_pt1 | contig 10226 bp, 10 predicted proteins | sample TR1MG_FD_202531 | JGI IMG/M metagenome (GOLD analysis project Ga0307375, IMG submission 202531) | Soil microbial communities from Risofladan, Vaasa, Finland - TR-1 | ecosystem: Environmental > Terrestrial > Soil > Coastal area > Acid sulfate soil | place: Finland: Risofladan, Vaasa | collected...
TTGGCGTGTTGTATCTGCTTTGGTCGTTTTTGGCTCGATTGCATTCGTTTGGTTGGCTGTGGAGGAGTATTTCGTGTTCGTGTGTCCGTGTATGCATCCTTCGGAAGCGATGTGTACCGTCCATTTCACCTCCTCTTGTCGTTTGTGCGTCGATGCTGACTCGTGTGCTCTTGTGCTTTGTCGTCGAATAGGAATTCCCCCGGATCAACAGCGCCTGATCTTCGCTGGCAAGCAGCTCGAGGATGGACGTAGCTTGTCTGACTACAACATCCAAAAGGAGTCCACCTTGCACTTGGTGCTCCGTCTTCGTGGAGGTGCCAAGAAGAGAAAGAAGAAGGTGTACAGCACCCCCAAGCGCATCCCCCACAAGCACAAGACCGTCAAGTTGGCCATCCTCCAGTTCTACCAGGTTGGTGACGAGAACAAGGTCACCCGCCTTCGCGAGGAGTGCCCCCACCCCGACTGTGGACCTGGTGTGTTCATGGCCAACCACGCTGACCGTACCTACTGCGGCAAGTGCGGCATGACCAACATGATCAAGAGGTAAGCGTCCTCCCCTCTGCTTCTGCACGTGGACTCCTCTTTCTCCGCATGGGGACGAATTTGTAGTGGATGCTTTGTACATTGTCAATCTCCTTCAAAAATGAAACCACATGCCTAGAAAGAACGACGTAGTGCCCAAAGCCAACTTCTCTTCTCCCTTCTATATAATGCTCTTCTGGGTGTCTGGATGTGCCCGTTTTCTCTTGATTTGCAATCGTTTCTGTCTCCACATATACATCTTTCAATATGGGGTGATCAAACAGGAAGCTACAGTCGGTGCAGGGGCGAACGTCTGGAGGGAAGTGTCATCGTGCCCAACGTGTTGTACTCTATCCTGGGAAGCTCGCGCGTGTATATTTATATGTGCACAATTGTGTTGAGAGAGAAATGTCTTTGGGGAGCGTGTGTGTGTACGCGAGAGATCCGGAAGGGAAGTTCAGTGTGTGTGGCTCCAAGTACGTTCGTTCGTTCGTTCAGGCATCTTTTCATGATGAAGATAGGTGTCTTGAGATGGCGTGAAGCGCATACATGAGTTCCGCCTGCTTTCTTGCTTCCGTTGCGAGGAGAGCGATGTGGCACTTCTCTTCCGGGGAGAGTGAGTAACCCAAGTTTACGAAGTCCTGTGGCGATGTTTGCCAAGGTGTGAGTGAGAGGTCCTTGGTGAACTTCTTGAGGTTCCTGAGGAGCAACTCGTTGACGGTGGCGTAGTTGTAGTCATCGTGGAGAATGCCGTGGATGCGATGCACGTAGTACCACACTGAACGGCGGAATGGAGCCGTGTCCACGCCCTTCTGTCCATTCACCTGATTGTACGTCAACTCGAAGATGGTCGTAAACTCAGAATCCAAACACTTGGCCAAATCGCGGTCGTACGAACGCTCCAGCAACTCGTAGGCGTGCTCCTCCCAACTCCAATCCTGTATGTGGAACACCGAGTAGTCACGCGAGCGCACATCGAAATCCGTATGACGAATAGGATACGGCGAAGTATACTTGGCAAAGTAGCCACTCTCCTCCGCAGACGAACCACCCACCGCAACCGACGTGGAATTCACTGAAATTTCGCTAAAGTTCGAAGACGTTGGAGCATTCGCATCTGCGGCCGCCACGATCTTGGAAGACGGTTGAGGGGAAGAGTGTTGTGAAGAAGTGGGGGAAGCAGAAGCGGACACAGCAGGTGTGGCATCACCAGCAGCCTCAAAAAGTTCCTTGCGCTTTTCCGCATCCGCAGGCGTCTTCAAGTCATCGTTGGTGGACCGAGTCGCCAATTTTGAAGTAAGCTGTTGTTGCTGCTGTGTGGGCTCAGACGCAGAGGCAGAACCAGTGGATGAGTTGGATGAGTTGGATGAGGAGAGTGGGTCGCCAGCATACATGTCCTCGTGTCTTGTGTGCGAGCTTGTCGCTCCCATTTCAGAAGCATAAGTCTCCCCATATGTGTCTTCTACGTTTATATCGACCTCCAAGTTGATACCCATGCCAATGGCGAGACCGGCGAGGGCGCGGAAAGTTGCCATGATCACACACGCCTGTACGAGTTCGCCTACACTCCAGCGATCCGCGGATCCAGCAATTTTCACAAGATCTGCGATGTGGGAGGGCAATAGGCGCCACGGTTGGTGGGCGAGGATGGCATTCACCTCGAGAATGCGCTGCAGCTTTGGTGCGCTCTTGTCGACTCCCTCTAACCAAGTTGGGTCTCCACCAGCCAGAAGGAACTCCTGCTCCTGTTGCTTAACCAGATAATAACACTTGAAGCGGGCAGTAGAGACGAGTGCCAGGTAGTGACGGTGCGCAAAGGGAAGCGGTCCATCCGCTCTCAGCAGGAAGTCATACGTCTCTGTGAAGCGCTCTAGAAACGTGGGATGCCAAGCCATGATCCGAAACAAGTGCGTCACGCGGCCAGTGTTCAACCAAGAGGCCTTAAAGAGCGTCGATTGCGGCTCAACTTCTGTCGTCACGCTCAACACATTCTCACGAAACATTCGACTCGGACGTGGCACTACTGGCAAAGCAATTCCATGGGTAATCATCTCCTACACAGGAACAGGGAGAAGGAACACGAGCAAACGAGAAACGGCGCGTCAATCACTCTGAACTGCGAACAACTTTCAAGGGGCGATTGCACATACCTGAGACAAGCTTTTCAACAGATCAGAGATCGAATCGTGCACATCTTGATATGGACATTCAGACAATAACCGAGTCACTCTTGGCATCGCATGTTCAAAGGCTTTAGGAGACGAACTCAGCGTCGCTCGAAGTCCTCGGCAGATTTGGCCCATTGCAGACTTCCTTGATCGTTCGTCGGCTGTAAAGAGGCGATCCCAGTAGTGCACTGGTATGTAGTCCACGTGTTCGATATCTGAGCCTCGAAGTTCCATGCTGAGGGGCAAACCATCTGATTTGGGTGCGAACACAAACTTCAACATCAGTTTTCCGTCTTCACATCACCGCATATCCCCATAAAGGGTGTAAATTTGCATTGTAAAAGGATTGTAGACGATTTTGGTATTTGAAAGAAGGTAGAAATGCGCAAGCCAGAGCCCAGGAAGGCAACGAGTGTGTACGTGTAGGCGCTGCGAGAGAGTGGAGAGAATGGAGCGTACCGTCGGTATCGTCGAAGAACGCTGGCTGATCGAATTGTCTTGTTGGTGGTGAGTTGGCTTCGTGTGCAGACGGGGTAGAATCGTCGTCGTTGTTGTGTCGATCAAACCATCCATTTGGGGACTGAGTCCAGGTCGGTGAAGTCGCTAAAAGGGCCAACTCCTGTTCGGATAGAGATTTGGCGCCGTTCGGGACAGGCAGACTCATGGCAAGCGCAGAATCAAGTTATGTAAGAGATAGATATGATGGGAGGGTGAAGAAGAGGGCGTAGCAGGAGTCACGCGCAGGGAGGTCACAAGATGTTGCTCAGAGGGAAGTCCATTGCGAACTGAGGCGCCGCAGTGCGACGAGCGAGAGGCCGAGGACAAAGCTGGACGGGCCTGCGCGCTTTCTTTGGAACACCGTGTTCAGCACCTCATTTAGGATCTCCGCATAGACGCTTTTCGAATGAAGCAGTACCTAAGGAACTGCTTCATGCACCAAGTGCTCGCCGAAAACGTCCATGGAACGGATATGGAGGGGCAAGCCAACGAGAAGCGCTCCGCCCTCCCGTCACAATCCAATTTGCACCTGAAAGCGATGCCAAATGAGCTTCTTCCGCCTTCCTTGGACGACTACCCCATTCTCCCAAACGCATAGAGGGAGAAAAGGCCTATACTGGCTTGGCTACCTTCAGAGACGACCCTTGGCAGCTCATATCTCTCTTGCAGGAGCACCCGAACCACTTGGCACCCTCCCAATCATGTCACGACACTTAAGCTGGAATGAATCACTGTATCTCAAGCATTACTACGTTTTAAATGGATCTGTTGGAGTTTACAGTCTAATCTGAACGGATCGTGGGGGGGTAGGGAAGCCATTAGAAGCGATGGGAGGTTGTGTCGTGACTCCGGAGTCTGGGGGTGTTGGCGCGCTTCCTTCGTTACTCTCCATCTCCAAAGAGCTTCTCTGCCTCTTGTAGTCTATCTATGAATGCTTGGATGTGTTTCGGGTCGGTATTGAAGGAGGTCATGAGTCTGACTTGGTTGATGGTCTCGTCCCATACGTAGAAGTCGAACTCTTGGTGCAAGTAGTCTATGTATTGCTTTGGAATTGTTGCGAAGATGGCGTTGGATTGTACAGAATGCGTGAACTGGATTCTCGGGAACCGTTGAAGCTGCTTGGCGAGGTGGTTGGTCATGAGATTGGCGTGCGACGCGTTCTCCCACCATAATCCGTCCGTCAGGAGTGCCTCGAACTGCGCGGCGATGAATCTGTTCTTGGACATCATTTGCATGCACTGCTTTTGAATGTGACCGAACTGGGTATCAAGTGAAGGCGTGAAGTACAGGACGGCTTCACCGAAGAGGGCGCCGTTCTTCGTGCCACCGAATGACATCATGTCTACTCCCAAATCGGCTGTGGCTTCTCGTAAAGATAAACCTAAGTGTGCACATGCGTTTGCAATACGCGCGCCGTCCATGTGAAGCAGTAGTCCGTGCTGTTTGCAGACGCTGGAAATGGCCAACACTTCCTCTCGCGAATACACACATCCATACTCTGTAGGTTGGGTAATTGACACGCATCGGGGCTGAGAGTGATGTACATCGCCGAAACGAAGGGTGTGCTTGACGATTTGCTCAGGAACAATCTTGCCATCGACAGAGGAGAGAGGCACTACCTTCAGACCAAAGATGCGCTCAGGACTGCCTCCCTCATCAAGGTTCAAATGCGAAACCGAAGACGTCAACACAGAATTGAACCAAGTACTCACAGAACCCAAAGCCAACACATTCGCAGCGGTGCCACCGGTAACGAAATGAACACCCAAAACTCCAGCGCTCACACTCGTCCCGTCCGTGAAGTCTTCAGCATATGGCCTCGCAAATTCCCTCTCAAACGCCTTCTTTGCACGAATCGTCCAGTCGTCTTGGCCATAGCCCTTCGCAGTACCAACATTCGCCCTCAACAGCGCTTCGACCACTTTCTCATGAGCCCCTGACGCATTATCACTCGCAAACGAGATCTTGCCGCCAGAAGGGACAATACTATTCGAGGCACTGCTAGAAACTGAACTACTGCTACTACTCATCCTCCTACAAGGGCCTACGCGACGACCGAATCTCTTTTGCACGCAAATTGCTCTTCAACACCTCAAGTCAGTAAGTGCATCGCCAAAAGGACATTCAACGCAATCAACATAACCCAAAGAAGACGTACCTTCTCACCTTAGTGAGCATTCGAGGACAAGAGACAGGAGTGAAAGTGCTTCGCTCAGGCCGACACAAGCACGGAACAACATATGGCGAAATGTAACAAAGAACTAGCGAAATGTAGGCGTTCGGAGTTCGAACTTTCTGCTCCTCTCAACTCTCCCGCCACTTTCCAGAGGCAATTCTGCGTGTGCTCTGGATCTGTGCATATCACTTCCAATGGTGCGTTTGTTGTTTGTTGTCCTCAGAATTGTGTTTGGCGTGTCATTTCCCTGTCAGAGTCTCCATGGTGTTGTAACTTGTCCGTGCATTTCGTTGCGCGTTCGCAGTGCATCTGAGCTTACTGACGTCAGATTGTGTTTAGGGCAATGAGCCTAGTCGTCGTGGAAGTGGACCTAGACCGGTGGTGACGGCTGAGAAGCCTAAAGATGCTCGTGGTAGTGGAAGCGATTTGACCGCCGATCAGCTTGCCGCTTTGGATCCTCGTATTCGTGAGTGGGTGGTGAATGCCAACTATACTGTTTCTAGTCAGCTTCGTAGTGACTATGGAGGATTTGTGGGCGATTCTGTGTCATTTGAACGTCGTCCTGAAGGCGTTTCGCGTGGTTCCAAATCTGTTCGTGTTGAGCCTCCCGGTCGTCGTTCAGCGGATGGTATATTGATTGTTCGAAGTGGCACCGATGAGAGAGAACGTTTGGATCCGGAGTTGGAACAATTGAAGAAGCTGGGAATGCACCTGCCGATCCGTTTTAAAGAGCGTTTCCGCGGCTTTTGGCCCTCTCCTCCTCCTCGCACCAAGCCCAAGCGTTTGTCTGTTGATCCTTTGGAAACGTACAAAACCCTTCAACACTATCAGATGCGCTTGAATTCAGCGAGTTTGAGAACTATGGAAGTCCAAGAGACGCTGCACAAGAAGATCTGCGAATCCGAAACGTTGGCGTGGTCCTGCGCACACCAATCAGCGTGCATGGGCGTTATGGTCAATGATTTGGAGACACATATATCAGAGGCATGGAATATAGAAAAGCAACTCACACAAACGAGACTAGGACTCGGCAAGGCGGTCCAAGCCATTGACCAACTCCTCTCCAACCTTCACCCCGACCTACGCGCTCTCGTTGGCGACCCACCGTTCCAAATCGCCCCTCAATTCACTCACGCATACTACCTAAAACTCAATTACCTCACTCTCACCTCATTCAACCCAACGACACAAGCGATACACGCGACGGAAAGCAAATGGCTCAACAACATCCTTCCATATTGGGATCTCACCATCGACACACCATCCACAAGAACACTTTGGAGACAAGGAATCCCTCCGAGACTAAGAGCTTACGTTTGGCAACGCGCAATAGGCAATAGACTGTTCCTGACGCAAGAAATGTTTCATACCTACCGCAACTCCACTGCTGCTTCTCAGGCCACTGCTCAACACTCAGAACCGATCTATGAAGCTGTACAACGAGAACAAGTATCGGGATCTGGGACCCCTTCTGCTGATGGAACTGTCGAAATCGACCTCACCGACCCTTCGAATCGCACTACCGACCCTCTTGTGGCTCTTACCTCCGAATCTCCTTCCACTTCCAAATCAGAAGACGGAGCACTACAGACTAAAATTCAAGATCGACCAGCTGAGGGAGATGAAAGGACACAAAGCGAGAAGAAGCAAAATCGCATCCACGAACTCATCATTCGAGACTCGTTACGCACTTTCAGCAAGATAGGTATCTTCAAGACTCCCAAAACTGCCCCACATGACGATTTGGTGACGGTGTTACATGCGATCGCCACATTGAAGCCCGAATTGGGATACGTCCAGGGCCAATCGTTTTTGGCTGCTGTTCTGCTTCTGTATATGCCTGCAGATGAGGCGTTCGTCGCGCTTGGCAATCTACTGGACCAACCCTTCTTCAAAGCCTTCTCGAAGTTCGATTTGGAGAGCATTCGAGTGCAAACGACGGCCTTTGAGAATCTGCTCCAACGTGCGCTCCCGCAGTTGCATGAGCATTTTGCGACCATCCACTTGACGCCTGAACTCTATCTGTTTGACTGGTATGTCACCTTGTTTGCCAAGCCACTAGCGCCGCCAGCATCGGGCATCATCTGGGACGCGTACCTCATGGAAGGCGCTTCCTTCGTGCCTCTCGTCACTTGCGCCATTCTCAAGCAATTCGCATCCAGACTCTTACTCTTCAACTTTGAGGAGTGCATGAAGCTACTACGGCAGCTTCCGGACGACTTCAACATTCTGGAAGCAATGAAGGATGTGGAACTCATCTCAGCTCAACTTCAGCAGCAACAGCAACAGCAGCAACTTCATCAACCGTTACAACAAGGATCTACGCAGAGAATGGTGCCAAAGCCGGCCTCTTACAGTCCTGCACCACCTCTCTCGCCTGAACCAACTCCAACGTAAGCGCCCGCAGACATCCGGTGATCATCGTGCGCTTCTACGCCCCTCTTTCCTTGCAAAATGTACAGAATCCGTGAATTGAAGAAATACCACGAGACATGAGCTCTTGTTTGAGAATACAAACACCCTCAGTGGGCCGACATCGTAGTCGGAGGGTCTCGCCAATCTCTCCTCTCTCTCTCTCCTGCTTGTCTCGGTGCTCTTCACAGCAGTCTGCCTTCTGTGTCCCTCCGCTCGACATGGCTTCTCACCCTTCCCCTAAGATTGCCCCCTCCATCCTCTCATCTGACTTTGCGTACGTTTCCGCGGACTTATTGTACCGTGTTTGCTTGGAAGGCCTTACTGCGCACGTTTTGTCTCCTCCTGTCTGACGCGATCGCTTGCAATTGTCCCTGTTAGCCGCCTTGGTGAAGAAACTCAGAGAATGCTTGACTTTGGAGCAGATACGATTCATGTGGATGTCATGGATGGTCATTTCGTGCCGAATTTGACGTTGGGAGCGCCTGTGGTGAAGAGTTTGAGACAGTTTGTGGGCCCGAAGCCTTTCCTCGATTGTCACCTCATGGTGTCTCATCCCGAACAGTGGATCGACGACTTTAAGAATGCCGGAGCCTCTGGGTATTCAGTACACGTAGAAACGTTCGGTACGTGCACAAGGAATTGAGTAAACGGGTTGCGAACCTCTCTGCCACTTCGGTTCGCGTTTGCCCTCTTCGATGCCTCGTTGTGGGACTTTCAAGTACACATGTCGCCGAAAAAGCAAGATCCCTGACATTACTGTCCTAATTCGATGTCTTCTCTGGTTTGTACTTGCATTAACGGGCGGAAACTGGTTGGAATAGCTTCCGAAGAGTCTGGCAAGAGTGTGTTGAAGAAGGTGAGAGATGCGGGTATGAAGGTTGGCCTTGCATTGAAGCCCAAGACACCCCTCTCTGCAGCATTAGTGTATTTGGAAGCTGGACTCGTAGACATGCTATTGATCATGACCGTGGAGCCTGGATTTGGTGGACAATCGTTCATGTCCGATATGATGCCTAAGGTGAAGGAGGCCAGAGAATTGTATCCCACTCTCGATATTCAAGTTGATGGCGGTCTCGCGCCCAACACCATTGATGAGGCTGCTCAGAGTGGCGCAAACGTCATCGTCGCCGGCTCGGCCGTCTATGGCGCCAAGAACCCCGAAGGTGTCATCGAATACCTCAGAAACGCAGTCACCAAGGCCCAGCAAAGGACTTACTAACTGGAACTCATCGAATTAGAACTGAAATTCAACCTGGAAACTGAGGCACTTTCGCGCGCTTCAACATCGCTTCTCCTGCGACCCATTCGAATGCAATCAACCCGACTCATGTATATTGATATAACACCCTGTTTTTCCACCTAATAAGACGCGTGCCCTTGGGGTTTGTTCCTGAAGAAGAGAAAGGGAAGCAAGTTGCCAATGAGACGGCGCAATGGCCGGTTTCCTCGACAAGATGACCTCAGACGCAGTAAGTTTCAGAAAGAGAAGGGTACCAAATCGCTCCTTTACATGCAGAATTCGTAGGTTGAGAGGGGACCCTCTACTGTGACGAACGTCGCAATCGAGGTGTGAGTTGGTTCGAGCCACTTTTCCAGTCTTCTGTAGACTTCCGTGCACAACAGTAAGGATGGCTGGACACCCCAAGGAAGAGGACATTAACGATATCTTCGATTCGTTCCGTCCTCAGATCGATGAGCACATCGGCAAGTGGTTGCCCCGCAAGTTCACGCTGGAATCGATGACCGAGCTAGCTGGACCCGCTCACTACGCCTACGATCTCGAGAGTGCCACGAACGCCCTCTTGGTACCCATCTGGGACATTCTTGATCGCGGTACGTGTCCTTTCTACTTCGCGGAATGTCACACAACCTCGTGTAGCGCGTCCTCGAGCTTGGCTCGAAACATCGTCCTCGATTTCGTCCTCCGCTCATGTGTCTGCACCGCGATCAAGAGCTGTACTGCTGTGTCTATTGGTGGAGATGCGTAGAATCGCTGTTTGGGTTGGATTTGAATCAGTGGCATTCAGCTTTTCGGTTCCTGAACGAATAGCCGGTTTGAACTCCGTTTCTCTCCTCTCTCTCATCGTTTCTTCTCCTCTCGGTTCCTGAACCTTCGTGCCCACCTCTGCGAGCTGTTTCTGACCTTGTGTGCTGATCTTGTGCGTTTGACCTTTGCTTGGTATGTGCTCTGTTCGTGGCATGGTTGTGAGTGTAGGAGGCAAGCGCTGGAGACCTGTTTTGGTGCTTTTGGTCGCGCAAGCTTTGGCTGATCTGAGCAAGGACAAGCGCATTGAGGATGCTGCCCTCTCTTGCGCCTATTTGTGCGAGTTGGTGCACAATGGTTCTTTGGTTGTTGATGACATTGAGGACGATTCGAAGATGCGCCGTGGTAAGCCTTGCATCCACTTGATCTACAACACTGATGTTGCCGTGAACGCTGGTAATGC
>Ga0307375_10007147_pt1 | contig 10224 bp, 17 predicted proteins | sample TR1MG_FD_202531 | JGI IMG/M metagenome (GOLD analysis project Ga0307375, IMG submission 202531) | Soil microbial communities from Risofladan, Vaasa, Finland - TR-1 | ecosystem: Environmental > Terrestrial > Soil > Coastal area > Acid sulfate soil | place: Finland: Risofladan, Vaasa | collected...
GGTCCGTCTCAACAAAAATGGGAGACAAGGAATCTCTACCAACGAACCCTGAGACTGTGGTGGACCAGAAGCAAGAACCGCATACGGTGCCGCCATATGTGCAAGCCCTTGTCCGAAAAAGAAACAGCCGAGTATCTGGCTCTTCTGGAACGGAACGGACGCAAACTGGCGGAACAGAGCTCAGCTCGATAACACATCGCATCACCTTAAAAGCCGACAACTGTCGGCTTTTAATTTTTGTGCGTATGTGATTCGTGCTGTGCCAACTCGCTCGGTAGGGGTTCCGCAAGCAGCATGTAGAGCTCCGCGAGATTACTCGCCGCCTCACTCGCCTCTGCCTGCGACAGCTCCCCTCCGAATTCGGCGGCATAGATTCGCTTGAATTCTTCAAGGTCTTCGTCATCAATTTTCATGCGGCGAGATTACCCTAGTAGCGCTCATCATCAAAGTCTTGGGAAATTGCCTGTGACGCATGGTCTCTAGGCTTGTCGCGATGCGCAAAGGCAGTATGATGAACTGGACGTATGGATATGGACCCGGAGTATTTCAACAGCAGGAAGACCAAAGCAAGGGAACTCTTCTACGCGCAGAAGGTCATCCGCTGTCCGTATTTCAGCACCGATGTGGTGCTCAACTCCGACGGATTCCACCACCTTCAGTTTTCGGCACGCCGTGAGCGCAGCAAGCGAGTACAGCTGCTGAAATTTTGGCTGTTGCCGTTTGCACTCGATACCATCCGCAAGTCCGGCACAGTGCAGGAATACCGCAAGATGCTCACGCCAATTGGGAAGCCTTCGCCGCGGGACGGCGCCGTCCCGATGAAAGAGGCCGAGTACTGGGGATTCATTGCAATCGTAGGTGACCGGAAGTTGAAAATCAGGGTCGTACTCCGAAGGATCGGGACGGGCAATCTCACGTTCTGGAGTGTCATGCCGGACGTGAAGATCAAGAACGGGAAGCAGAAACTCGCGCCCGAGGGCATTGAGGACGATTAGAGACAAAAATCCCGCCGTGAGGCGGGAGCTTTGTAATGCCTGTCTTCAGCTTTGGCTAGACCTTAGCTGAACGGGGCTTGCGCCCACAGGCATATTCACACTCTATCAAACCTGGAATATTCTTCAAGGAAGAATCCCCAGGAGGGTTCGAATCCCAGCCTGTGTCATTCCGGAACAGGTTCGAATACGAGAATCAGAAAATGAAAAACACAGCATTCACTTGATTTTTCAAGGGGTGATTTCGTGCCTGGATGGCACGAATTGGCGGGCAGGCCTCAATGAGGTTAGCACCCTTTTTCGCGACCGGGATCCGGAATTCCTAAAGACGCTTGTGGAGGTAAAAGCGATTACGAAGGAGATGGAGGAGCCCGAAATACACAAGCTTGCCGCTTGACAGGGTTCGTTATAAGCATTGTTGGACGGCAGTAATTTCCTCGGTATTTGCGGCTACCCGAAATCTCTAGAATTGGTGCGCGGGTGTTGCACCACTATCCTGCATACGCCGCAAGGAACATTCCTCCGAAATCACGCCTCGCGACGCCTCTTTTGTAACATCTCCTTGACATTCGCGTGCGCCCTCTCGAGGAGCGAACGGAGCACCGAGCGGAATCGTTCGTCCGACAACAACTGAGGGATTGGGACGTGGCGGACATGATCCGGCAGCGAGAGGTTCGCGAATTCGACCGACTCTCGGAATTCGAGTGAGTTCAGGGGTATGGCATGAAGCACCGGACCATGCTCCCGCTCATATGCGATTACCGTGTTGCCGAGCGCGGTCTCGAACAGGTCTGGGTGCAGTTTTATGTAGCGTCGGTTCGCGAAGCCGACCTGGGAAGCCAGTGCGATGATCTCGTTTGGCGCAAGCTTCCAGCCCAAATACGCCTTGACGAGGAGCGCCTCGTTAGACAAGCCATTTAGGATCGTCTGATTATCTTGGAAAATATCTAGGCGCTTTCTGTATATGGCGGCCGTGATGAGTGAGTTCTGGGCGTAGAACCTGAACGACGATTTGTCGTGGAACCGCAGCAATCGCAGGATCTCCTTGACCGCTCCATCAAAATTGCCGATCAGAAGGTGTCGTTCGAGGCCGTAAAAATACAGAAAAACGTAGCTGAGATTGGTGGGCTGGGTGATGTCAGTGAGCCACTTCAGATACTGGTACCGGTGCTCCGGCGAAAGGCGAGAGTACGCCGGGTAATACATCGGTTGCTCTTCGAGATTGCTATTTGGCGTAACCGGCAGTTTCGTCCAAATCAAGCTCGGTTCACCGTAATAATTCTTTCCGTCGTCAATCCTGCTTTCAACACCGGCCGGCGTAATTGATATATTCATCCGAACCGACATTGGCGACTCGATCTTAGAGGTGTCTTCGTTCGTTCCCCACAGCAGGGAGCGGGTTGGTTCGGGTATTGAAACAACTGTGCGCAGTTGCCCTGGAGACGCCGCGGGCAGCTTCGGCTGTTGGGGTGTATCGCGCGTGAACAGTTGTTTGAACCAGCTCATGTAGATCCAACTCTAGCAAAACGGCTTGATATGCGTGAGCCGATGACGCGATAGCTCGCAGGGCCGGACCAGGTTTTCCCCAGGGTCATGTACAAACCCCCCGCGGTGCGCTAGAGTGAAGCTGTAGGCTTCTGGTCTACCGGACTTTGATCGAGACCCGCCAGAGATGGCGGGTTTCTGACGTCTAGGACCTCCACTTTCGGCCAATATCCAGGCGGTATTTGAAGTCGTCGGCGTAAAGCAATCGCTGGATGACGCCCTCTTTGGTGGCATCGACCACCTCCTTTCCGACGTGCCCGCGGGCGCCGAAGACGTACGATGACTTCCCGAACGCGTCGCGCAGGTACCGGAGAGCATAGACCAGATCGCCGTCTCCGGAAAACAGAACGATGTCGTCGTAATCGGCTTGGAGGCGCACGAGGTCGATGGCCATCTCCACGTCGAAGTCGCACTTCTTGTCATACCCGGTCGAACGGCTCGCGTCGTGTATGTACTTGACCGGCTTGTCCACAACTTCGAAACGGTTCATATCCGCCCGGTCAAGAATGCCCTGCGACCAGAACGTGAGCGTTGTTGAGCGCTCGTGCGGGCCGTAGTCGGCGCCGTAGTAGAAGCGGCGGAGAGCCTTGTTGCCCACGGAGAAATGCCTGACGAGACGCGCGAGCTCCTGGATGCCGACTTTCCAGCCGAGATTCTTATCCCACTTATCGACATTGCCGAAATCAACGGCAACGATGGTCCGCGCCAATTTCGTCTTGAAGGAATCGAGAAACGTCTGAATCTCATCCTGGTTCATATGATGCGATTCATAGTACCAATAACGGCGCGGATTGCGAGGGTGACGAACGACGCAGGCGTAGCCTTTCTCTATAGTTGACAGACGTATACACGCGCGTATACTTTGCCCATGGATCGCACAACGAAGAAGGACCTGCAGGGCTATAGCTATATCCGGAACACGATAATGCATTCCGGCGTGACGCCATCCCTGCGCGAAATTGGCAAAGTCGTTGGGTACAGCTCTCCGCGTTCGGTCCAACTGATGCTCAACCGCCTCGAGAAACAGGGCTTGATTAAACGCGTGGAGGGCGTGATCAGATTCGCGGCTAAGGGTGCGCTCAATACGACGGAGCAAACCGTTGAGATTCCGTTGGTGGGTTCCGTCGCGTGCGGCTTGCCAACTCTTGCAGAGCAAGCGCCGGAGGCAATGCTAGAGGTTTCCACGAAGATTGCACACCCCGGTAGTCGGTATTTCCTCTTGCGTGCTAATGGGACGTCAATGAATCGCGCCGGGATTCGGGATGGGGATTTGGTGCTGGTGCGACAACAAGCGGCCGCCGATCAGGGAGAAAAAGTGGTAGCACTCATCAATGACGAGGCGACTATTAAGCGCTTTTACCGTGAGGGCGATGTCGTCATTCTGAAACCTGATTCCACAGACAAGTCGCATAAGCCAATCATTTTGTCTGAGGAGTTCCAGATCCAGGGCGTCGTCGTAGCGGCGCTACCGAGTTCACTTTATTAGGGTTCGAGTTAAGGAGAATATCATGGCAACTAATGCAGAAATTATTAAGGAGGTCGCCGATCACGTGACGAAGCGCGGTGGGGCCTATTCGCAGTGGTATGCAGGCGTTGCAGCCAATGCTCGTGAGCGGCTTTTCAACGACCACAATGTCGACGAGAAGAATGGTGTCTGGATCTTCCGCAACTGTGCGAGTACAGACCAGGCGCGGGCCGTTGAGGACCATTTCTTGGCGAAAGGCATGAAAGGTGGCCCGGGCGGCGGGGATGACGACACGACGTACGTGTATGCGTACAAAATTACCAGCACAACGAAAGAATAATCATGACCACAAAGACAACGAGCTTTACGAAGAGCGGTATCGTCAAGCTCCCGAACGACAAGCCGGTGGTGTACAAGATCGAGAGCGGCGGCGGCAAGAACAACTACACTGGCGTTGCCAAGAAAGGTCGCGTTCAGGATCGCCTGCTGGAGCACCTTCCAGGAGCAAAGGACGCGATCCCTGGTGCTCGGGTCCGCATCGAGCAGATGCCGACTATCAAAGCCGCCGAGGCCAAAGAAAAAGCGACCATTCGCCGCTCGCAGCCCAAATACAACGAGAAGCACAAGTAAGCTCTGGCGGGGGTCCGGATAGAGTATGGGGTTGACTTCTGAACGGGTGGGGTGAAAGGTAATAAAAAACGACCACTGGATGCAACCTGGAGTCGGTGCCAAATCTCAGCGTCGGTTTTCATTTGGAAGGATCGAACCAAATCTTGCCACCACGAGCGAGACGTTGTAGGAGTTCCCTGAGAGAATTAAGTGCATCAAAAATATGCCTTTCATTTGGGCCTTCCTCGTCTGATCTCCGTGGATCATTTCTGAGGTTCTTGTGTCGCGCGTGCTCCAATAACCTGCATGAGCTGTGAGAGTCTGAACACATTCGCCTGCTGGGACATCTGGTAGTACGGCAACCGCTGTTCAAGAACCTTGAACATCCTTCCAACGATTGCTGTCGTTTGCGCGAATACCCAGTCTGCAACCTTGTCTGAGAATAATTCGGTGTGATTGGGTTGGACTGATCCTTTCTTCTTCAGGACCCTCCTCTTTATCAGGAACTTCTCAATGTCGGCGTATACGCTCCCAGCAATACCCGTGGGCCTAAAGTCCTCACCATGATAGATGATGTACGAATCGCGCTGGCCATGCGCCAACAGGTTGCGGTAGCGGAAAATGAAGTCTAGATCTTCTTGCTCTCCGCCATTCAGGAAGTCCCCTAGCTGCAACCCAAAGCCCCTGAATAGTGCTTTGTAGCCTTGGAGGCTACTCGTCTTTTCTATATCAGTGAGTGCCGCTGTTTTGCCGCCCGCGCTGTCAGCATAGTTTGATATGAACGTGCACAAAATATCTTCTAAAAATCCCTCAAGGAAAATAGCGCTGTAAAGGATAATTCCACCGTTTATACTCATACGATCTGCACGACTAACAGAATCGCGCTGTCGCGTAAGCCAAAGAAGCAGAGGGTAGATAATCTGAACGTATATCGGGTTCGTAAGGAAACCGCCCGATAGTTTTTTTGCCTTCTTTTCCATCACCCTACTCTAACACCGCATCTCAGTCACGGGGGTGAAAATACTCCACGGGGCACGTCTTGACCCCTACCGCACCACTACCTCGCAAGCCCATACTCGGTAGCGGTCGAACATTACAAGACAATAACTACGACATCGCATGGAACACACGGGCGGCATCTTCGCGATGCTTGAACCGCTGCAGCGCGAGCGGATCAAGCGTCTCGTGCCGGTCAGCTTCGAGGATATCTACGATAGTATTGAGACGGCGCGGGACAGGGAATGCCCCCTGTCCGCAGAACACGACGGTTCTTAGAGGTTATACAGGAGGCTGTGCATTACCGAATCGTAGATTTCGATGAGTTCTCCAAGCTGTCTCTTAGTAAAAGTGCGCGGATCAAAAGCCTCCCTTAACGCCCGGGCCGGGTGAATTAGGTTTCGAAACATCCTGAGCTTATCGATTACGTCCTTCGCCACATATTTCGGTGGTTCTTCATCACCCTCATTGCCAGTGTGTGAAGGAATATCAATTGGAGCACTCAATACGTCAAGTTCGTTTGCGGTCGCGATCAATTGCGCCATATTTACGGTAGCGGGAATCTGAAGCTCTCCTCCATTCTCTTCGCCAAACTCGACCAGTAGGTAAGTCAAGACGGCAGTTTCAAGCGCAAACGCTAGGGCGATGGCGGCCATGAAATACTGCTCCGCCTCCTCCAGTTCAGCGGCCTTTTCGCGGTAAAACGCTAGCAGCTCGTTTGCGGCGTCGCCGTGTACTGTGCCAGTAAGTACGATCATGTCGATCTTAGTGTGAGGATGCCGATACCCTGTCGGTCACGGCCAGAAAAATAGTCCCCCTCCAGGGTACCGGCGACAGTGTCTATTTTCAGCCGAGTTATTCCCCGATGTACGTGCATGGTGGCAACCGCATCTACGGAAGGTTCGTTCACGTACTCGTAGCTAAGTGAACGTTCGTCTTCGACTAATAAATTCGCCGATATACTCTGGAATCGCGATGAGTCCGTGGCGCCTCGGATGCGGATCTGTGTCCAGGTTTGCGCGATGGTGACTTCAATATCCTTTTCGACCGTGAGACGCCCTGTAGCAGCTGTACCACCAGCCGGAATCACTTTTCCATGCCACTTGCCGGATATATCTGGCACCCTGACAATGCCGAGCCGATGCAACATGCTCCATTTCCAAACATACCGGTCGAACAGGAAATAGAAGATCCCATAAAGCGCCATTGTATCTACGGGTAGGCTGACCCACCATGGTAGGGCAATCGTGCATAGACGCATGAGACCTGCGACGAGGTATGCCATTACAATCGCCGCTCCTGCGATAAAGAAGGGCAGAGAGCGTCGTTCAGTGGAGTCTGTGGAGTACGAATGCATGCTCACCAATTGTCCCAGGCAGTGTTGGCCGCGAGGATAAATGCCACAAAATTATCTTGCGGCCACTGCGTTGGTCCATTACCAATTAGAGGCGTTACTCCATTTTGGCAGATTAGGGTATCAAATGGCGCGCGAAGCAAATAATTCAGTACGGCTGGTATCGTCTCCGTGAAATTGCCGATAAATAGCGAGTCGGGCACGTTGTACAAGGCACACTCAAGATAGTACGACGGCGCTGCTCCAGCGGCCAACTGACGGTTATCGACCATCCAATTTCGGAGATTCTTCACAACGCGAACGGTTTCCTTATATTGGCCGCGGGTTCGAGCATTCGAGTTCTTCGCCTCCCCCCGGTCAATGTGGTACTGCGGGTAATTGACGATAATATTTCCGCTTGCGTCATGGAATGCGATCCCCCAATGTGCCGTGAACTGGCCGGGATCTACGTACGTTGCGTACTTCCTAAACTGAATAGCAGGTACAACATCAGCGGTCATTCGCCCGTACCCGGTCTGTACCTTTATGGATTTGTTCCCAAGTGTCACTGCTGAGGCGCCATACTGAGCGCGCAAGGCCGCGAGCGCATCCCTTTTAAGATCTGCCCATTGATATCCCGCCATACCAAAAGTCAGCTCGTGTGTCTGCTGTGCGAGTGGCGACAGCGCCGACAGATCTTTGTGGAAGGTTCCCTCATACAGCACTACGACATCGATATCACTGTCAGCGTAGATATTTGTGGCATTCGCATATGAGCCCTGCAGGAAGATTCTCGGATTTAAGGCGGCAACCGGCGATGACGTTTGTTCCAGGGCATGGGTAATGCTTGCGTATGCCGCCGATGAAGTCGTTACAGCGCCCCGGTGTGACCAGGTTTCAAGCTGAGTTTGCGGAATTGGCATACTTATCAGGTAGCTCGTTCGCCACAATGCACAGCGTACCACCCCTGCTGGCAAATTCCACTAGGCGAGCTGGATGTTGCTTTATCTAATCGCCTGAAGCGGGTGGGGCTAATTTGCGTGCTGGCAAGTTTTCTCGTCTAGTGTCACCGTCCCACTTAAAGAACAATGCAAAGCGGTCGATCCTTACCAGCCCTAATGCGCCCACGATGCATATGGAGCGAACCAACGGCCAGGCATCTTCGCAATGCTTGCCGTAGAGCAGACGAAAGACAAGCTGGTACTCCCCAGTTGCCGCGGCCAGGAGCTGCCTAACCTCCATCCGGCTCATGACCATCGGCAGGCGCTGTGCCGGGCGCGGCCGGCCGATCTCCTCTTGCCCCGGCAGGTCCACCCCCAGCACCTGCTTATAGAGAAACACCAGGGCGGCAAGTGCCTGCCTGTGAGTGGAGGCGGAGGCGCCGCGACGATTGGCCAGCCAAGACAGGAATGCCTCGACTTCCGCCGCGCCCATTTCCCGAGGGTAGCGCAGCCCGTGAAAGCGCACGAACCAGCGCACCCAGTAGACCTACGCGCGCTCGGTGCCTAGGCTATAGTGGTGATAGCGTATCCGTTCGCGTACTTGGTCAGGCAGCCGGGGCGCGCGTAGCGGCGGCAGAGGGGTCTGGGTTTCATGGTTTGTTATCACTGTACAAAAATGCAGTATATGCCCGAAACGTCCGTCCGGACAAGGACTTGGGTGGCCCCGAGTGATTTCGGATAACTAGAAACCCGGCGCCGGTTAAATAGAAGATGTATCTTGATAAATCAAGTTAGCGAGCCGAAGGCGAGATAGTGGAACGAGGATCAGCAATTCGAGTGCCCGACGAAAGTGGTCTCGCTTCAAGCGACCGGCGACGCGTGCGTCGATACGAATCAGGTGGTACGCGATTGGTCAATTCCGCTACTTCGATCCCACGCAATGGGCACCGACTCTCGTAGGTCTTCCAGAAACTGCGCGGACCCGTGATTATATCGAGGAGGTCAGCAGCACCCCGCGGTTCATCATACGTAGAGGTGCATTTACGGGCTCGGTTCAAGGTAGACCAAGGTCGCATCCTGAGTCCGCACTCGTCCGGCGTTTCGTCGCTTGGCTGGGCTGTGAGTCCGACATGGAACAGCACTGGCTGCTGCCGGACCGCTTCCAGACCGATCTGTTTGATACGAGCAAGTGGCGGTTGATCGAGGCGAAGGTCGCCTGTGATCGCCAAACACTGCGCGCTGCCCTTGGCCAGCTTTACGACTACCGGTTTTTCTACCGTAGGAGGCCAAGCTTGGGCGTGCTTCTTGGCGCCCGGCCGACGAAGAGAAGTATTTCATACCTAAGGGAGCACAGGGTCACCACTATATGGGAGACCCAGAGCGGAACTTTCCGCGACTCAGTTGGCGGGGCGTGGTCCCGACTGCGCCGTGCTCGCTAACTTTAGCTGGTGCGGACGGGCCGGAAGCACCGTGCAAAAATTCAACACCGTGGTGGCCCGTCACACAGCAAAATGTTAGAGGGAAAGAGGGACCGCAATGCGCGAAATTGAGGGAATTCAAAATGTGATGCGGAAGCTTGAGCCGCATTGGCCCGACATCATGGCGCACTTCGATTCTGAAAACGCCCGATTTAAGGCGCTGATTGCCCAAGACCATGACATTCTCGGCCGGGTCCTGAAGTGCCACCTAGTAGTCGAACACTATCTGAACCGCTTTCTAGCCGAGCACTACCGCCTCGATGATCTTGACCAAGTAAGACTGACCTTCTTTCAGAAGGCAAAGCTTCTACCGAGCTCTGAATCGTCGGCGGCGTTTGTTAAGCCGGGAATCATCGAGCTTAATGCGATCCGAAACAAATTTGCCCACCGGCTTAACGCGGCCATAGGCAATAGAGATCTCAACGCGATAAACGCCGTTCTTCGCGTCGCACGGCGTGGTGTCCGATTTACAACGGCTTTCGAAAGAATCGAGGCGTTCACAACCGTCACGTGCACGTTCCTCGTCGTGCCACCCCAAAAGCTGCATCAGGTGTTCATGGATGCCTTCTCACAGGTGAGAGTCAATGCGCTCTAACCACACGCCCCACCCGGACGCGCGCGAATCGCAGTGCTACAGTGGTCGCCCATCGGCGCGCGCCGGTGGGCGTGGATGTAATGCGTTTGAATTAAGGCAATGGGCTTAAGCGCTGAACTCATGGAGTGGCTTCACTGGGTGAGCCGAACGTCCTTCCCACTTTACCGACTGGATAGCGAGGAGAAGCCCGTTGGAGTCGCCTCCGGCTGCTTAGTCACCATCGGTGGAAGAAGACTGGTGCTCTCGGTGCGTATTTCGGCCCAACGTGAA
>Ga0307375_10007148_pt1 | contig 10224 bp, 9 predicted proteins | sample TR1MG_FD_202531 | JGI IMG/M metagenome (GOLD analysis project Ga0307375, IMG submission 202531) | Soil microbial communities from Risofladan, Vaasa, Finland - TR-1 | ecosystem: Environmental > Terrestrial > Soil > Coastal area > Acid sulfate soil | place: Finland: Risofladan, Vaasa | collected...
GCGTTTGCTGGTGCGTGAGGGTCGTTTGTATTATGGTAGTGATTTGGATGTGACGCTGTATAAGAATGAGCGTCGTTTTACGTTGAATGTGGCGAGTGAGGAGCCAGTGTCGTCAGAGGTGTTGTGGGACTTGTTTGAGCGGAGTCGGTGTTCGGTGCGTGTGTTGCGTCCGCAGGAGTATGCGTCGAAGGTGAGTCGTATGTTGGCGTTGTTGGAGGAGAGTTTCCAGTCTGGGTTTGGGTCGAATGCGTATTATACGCCGCGAGGTTCGCAGGGTTTTGCGCCGCATTGGGACGACGTGGAGGCGTTCGTGTTGCAGTTGGAGGGTCGTAAGCGGTGGAAGATTCATGCGTTGGGAGGCGAGGAGGAGCAGTTGCCGCGTTTCTCGTCGCGCAACTTTCATCCGTCGGAGGTGGGCGAGGCGGTGATGGAGGTGACGCTGGAGCCGGGCGATCTGCTATACTTCCCCAGGGGCACCATTCACCAGGCGATGGCAGACGACGAGGCTGATTCCTTCCACTTGACCGTCAGCACCGCGCAGAAGAACTGCTGGAGCGATCTAATGGACATTGCAGTCAACGCCGCGCTCATACAGGCCTCCAAAAACATGCCCGCATTCAGAGCCTCTCTACCCAGAGAATATGGACACTACATGGGCGTCATGAACTCAGACAAGGACAAGGACGAGAAACGCAAACACTTCCTCACCACCGCCATGGCACTCGTACACGCATTCGCAAACAAGTACCTACCAGAGCAGATAGACGACGCCGCGGACAAGATGATGTGCAGATTCCTATACGACCGACAACCACCTCAAGCCATCCTCAGCTCAGAAGAACAAGGCATTCAACAAGAAGGACAAGACGACGACGACGACGATGATGCTGATGATGAACTGATAGACGATCATCATCATCACCACGACAACGACGAACACGAACACGACCACGACACTCCACATCCCTCACTCTCCTCCTCCTCCTCCTCCTCCTCCTCCTCCTCCTCCTCCTCCTCCTCTCAACCAAGACTTGACTCCAAATCCAAAGCCAAAGCCAAATCATCTACAACCAAAATGCACACTGACACTCAAGAAGAAGAAGAAGTTCACGACGACGACGACGACGACGACGACGAACCCGACGAACCCATCACCCAAGAGACCAAGCTAAGACTCGTCTCCAAGAACTGCTGCAGACTCGTCATTGAAGAGATGGCTTCGTTATACTATGCCGGAGAGAACACCACCAAGTACCACGAGGTGGACTCCATGAAGATTGTCATGCCCCTCATCTACTCCGAAGCCATCGAATACCTCTTCAACCAATACCCAAAATACGTCCCTGTCAAGCATCTCCCACTCGAAACCGAAGAGGAACGACTAGATCTCGCCAACGAGCTCCTAGATCACTGTATTGCAATGGTAGAATGAGCAATGTACACACGCACGCACGACTCTGGAGAGCGGAGAAACACATGCTTCCAGGGTGCACTGTACATCATCTGATGATATACATTCGAAAACAGAGAGGGGGGATCGAGAGTATTGGAGAGCATGAGCATATCGGTCTCTCTCTCTCTCACTCTCATTAGTGGACTCAATCCTGACACTCTGATAGGCTCTGTAGGTATGCAATCATGTGAGGTAGCTTCGTGACTCCGAGTGCGATGTGTTCAAAGTAGTTGGATACCCATATGGATCTGCTGAGAGGTGATTGCACCTTGAGCATGAGAGCGGCGACTTGTTGAGCGCCTTGCTTGATGGCTTCTTCTTCCTCTTGGCTGAGCATGTCTTCCGTCGCGGTGCTTTCCAGGTGGCAGTACAAGTTTGGATTGTCGAGTGCATGGCGCGCTAGGGTTGGGAATTGTTGAGTGAGGATGCGGAATCGCTGTTGGAAGAGGTCTTGGGTGAAGAGGGTGTAGCTGCTTAGAAACGATTGGCTATGAGTATTTGTAGATGAAGTATTTGTAGATGTAGATGAGGTTGTGGTTGCAGTGTTGAGTCCATTTGTCGGTGGTGGTGATGATGATGATGATGATGATGATGATGATGATGATGATGATGATGATGATGATGATGATGATGATGATGATGATGATTCGACTTCGGACGGGAATGCCATGGAGAAGAGGTGTTTTAGGATCAAGTGTCCCGCTAGAGCCTTCTTTGAATTTGACCAAGAGGTCCTGATTGGTGGTGCAATGGCCTCTGCCTTCCACATGTGCATGGTTTCTTCGCTTTTGCTCCAAATGGATACGGAGAAGGAGAGGTCTAGGGCGATGACGTGGTGGAACCAGAGAGCGGGGAGGTATAGGACGTCTCCCGGTTCCAGCCACGCCTCCAGCGCCTCAGCGTGCTCCAAGTTCGGGAAGGTGCGGTAATCGGGATTCTCCAAGTCTACTTGTGCCTGTTGCGCACCAGTGTGTAGGAATCCGTTGAGGTAGAGGTTGCGGTGTTGATCGGGAGAGAAGATGAGGAAGCGCTTGCGACCGTACAATTGCGCGTAGAAGTTGTCGTGTACGTCATAATGAACCTGAGTGGTGGCGCCAGAGGGACCAAGCCAGATGGTGGTGAGTCGGTTTTTGAATCTCTCTTCATTGGAGATTGTGATTTGAGGAGGAGGAGAAGGAGAAGGAGAAGAAGGAGGAGAAGAAGGAGAAGGAGAAGAAGGAGGAGGAGAAGAAGAAGAAGAAGAAGGAGGAGGAGGAGAAGGAGAAGAAGGAGGAGGAGGAGGAGGAGAAGAAGAAGAAGAAGAAGGAGGAGGAGAAGAAGAAGAAGAAGAAGAAGAAGAAGAAGAAGAAGAAGAAGAAGAAGAAGAAGAATAAGAAGAAGAAGAAGAAGAAGAAGAAGAAGAAGAAGAAGAAGAAGAAGAAGGAGGAGGAGAAGAATAAGAAGAAGAAGAAGAAGAGTCTTTGGAGGCGTCTGCTCCTCCTCCTTCTTCCTTCTCTGAATGTCTATTGGCGATAATCTCCTCCTTTAAACTCGGTGGCAGTGACACAAAGGGTGTGAGTGGCATGATGTCGTGTTGCAGAGGTCCCAAGTCGTCGAATGCAACGACTGAGTAGTAGAAGAGTCCAGTGGAAGTCTCTTGCGGAGATTGTGGCGATGATGATTGTGATGATGATGATTTCGAAACTATTGGCGTCAATATTGGCGGTACTACCGGGTGTAGTTCTGTTGCGTATCTGAAGAATGTGTCGGCCCTCATCTCCAGCGTGGCGAACGCTCTGCCCTTCGCTTGACTTCGAATCTCCGGCAACTTGGACAATGGCTTCGCTTCCTTGAAGTACGAAAACGTGCGGTTCTCGTGCGCCTGCACGCGCTTGAGCAGCGGCAGTTTGGCGGCGATGAGCGAGGGATGCCAACCGGGTCGCAACGCACGCCACAAACGCGTCGGCGAACGCTTCAGGATCACCGGACGATTCATGGCAACCACCTACGTACGTAAAGAGACACACGCAACACAAGTGGAGGCGCGTCAGAACGGATGCAAGGGCTACACAATCAGGGGAACCTCCCGAGCGACTGACAAACGCACCGACTCGCAAAACGTCTCGTCTGAGTCATCCCACACCAACTCCGGCACCTCACCCACCACAAACGGATACCGCTTCTCCAACTCAGACTTCCACGCCGCCTTCAACAACAGACGACGCGACACGGGCTCAGAATCGAAACCTTTCCAACCGCTCGGACGCGCACAGATTCCAAACGCCAACAACAGCAACAACAGCAAGAAACTCAACGACTTCCACCACGAATCACTCGACAATACTTCAGACCTACAAGGAAAGAACCACAAAACAAGAATCAGATGCCTGCGGGGACCAGTAGGGCGAAGAGAAAAGGACTGCGCACACAGCCACGCCAAATGACACGCACATGGTGAACAAGACTCGCGCTTCCACAGCTCAATAGATCCAAGACGGACTCTAGATCATGGGATTGACCTTGTCAAGGCAGTAGAATGCGGATGAATGCTCGTGGAGGCCCATCTCTGCTGCTGCGGCGATTTCCGGAGAAATCTGACAGAAAGTGGCGAAATTTCAAACTTTTTGAGAATCTGGGCGGGCTCCCGACGTTTCCGCTTCCTGTGTCCCTGGATCAGTCGTCGTTGCAGGGTTTCCCTGTTGTGGTGATCCAATAATTGGTATTGTACGTGTTCCGCTTTGCGAGTGACGTGTTCGAGTCGATTGGAGGCCCATTTGTGGGTTCTTGGTGTGTGCGAGTGAAGGAGTTTTCCGTTTTGCAGTGTTTGCTGACGTTGAATCGGTCCTATGTAGGTGTATTTGGTGCGCGTGTTTGAAGTGTGAGGAAGATGTCGTCGGAATTGGGAACTTCGGAGGAGGTGTTGGTTCACAGTCATGTGACGGCGTTCGACTATCAATCGCCGGAGAAGATTCGGGAGATGAGTTGGAAGGTGGCGGGCAAGGTGGCCGCGGATTTGGAGCATTTCAAGCCGACGATGATGGTGGCCTTGTGGCGCGGCGGTGCGAGTGTGGGTATGTACATCCACGAGTACCTGAAGCGTCAGGCGGGTTTGGATTTGGATCACACGGCCATCAGAACGAGAAGCTACGTCGCTCCCGGAGAGGCCTCCTCCAAGGTCCACATCCAATCTCTTCGCTACCTCATCAAACACGCCAACAAAGATACCCACTTGCTACTCATTGACGACATCTTCGACAGCGGATTGACCGTCGAAGCCTTCCTCCACAAACTCAAACGCAAGATGGGCGACAACACACCCACACACATCAGAATCGCCACTCCTTACTGGAAACCCGACAACAACAAGACCCAACTCAAACCGGACTACTATGTCAAGACAGTGCCTGGAAACACTTGGATCGTCTTTCCACACGAGATCTCAGACTTCTCCTCGGACGAAAAGCTCGCTCAAGCCATGGGTCACCACTCTCTTGACGCCCTACTCAGCGCAAAGGTTCCCTCTTCATCATGAGAACTCAACTTGCTCAGGATGCCTCGGGCAAACAGATCCCCATACAGCAGAAAACACTCCTGACTCATCACCACGAACAATGCTTCTCTTCTCCCTCGGCATCTTCCCCTCATTTTTCAACCATTCCCTCCAAACCTCATAGTATTCCAATGTAAAATTCATCCAAGACAGACAGACTATTGAAACGAAGCCATTCTATCGACTTGGGATCAAAGTTTTGGGAAGCTGGTTGAAATCGTTATACGCGAGTGAGAAGAGAGCACCTGGAGAGTTTCGGACATGTCCTCTCAGTGTCGTTGGCCTCCATCCACGTGTTAGCAGCGTCTAAACCCCTAGCTCCCTCAATGCAATACAAGGATAATGTCATTTTGGCTTTGGGGTGTGAAGCGCGAGTCTATTGCGGCCTACACGATGTAAAGAGTCTATCTATCTCATTCTCTCTCTATCGCTATTATGTACTTCCTTCAATCTGAAATCAGTTGTTCTCTGAAAGAGACCAATCCTTTGGTTCTATTTCGTCGCAAAGCCAGTTGTGAATGTAGTGCATGGCTCTTCCGGTTCCCTGTTTGAAGTGCAGCTCCTCGTGTTTCACGATTCCTTCATTCTCCATGTTGCCTCCAATCTCTAGTTCATCGAATCCCAAGTCGTGAGCAATGACGAGCATGGATTTGACCAAGTCGATGTTGTTGGCGGGGAAGACGAGATCGGCATACGCAATTCTGAGTTCCTTGACGGCCACGTTCGCGAGTATTTCGTATTTCAGTTCCGAGAAGGAGAAGAATCCGATAGGTTTGCGAGTGAGGGTGTCAGAAGAAGACCAGAGGACGTAGGAGGAGGTGTATCCGGGACGATTTCCAAATCGATGAGCAAACTCTACTCCAGTGTAGCTGATTCCGAACTTGAACCTCTCCAAATAGTGAGTGACGAATGGGAAGACGATGTGGAGGTCGTTCATGTCGAAGGGAGCGAGAAGTTGGAGTTTGTGGAAGTGCGACACTGGAACGTCCTTCTTCTCGATCGTGGGGTGCAAACCGGCATTGACAAAGCGATCGTATTGGAAAGTCCTGTGAAAGGCGCCAAATTCGGTGAGTTGACGGAATGGCATGTGAACGCCGAGAGTGAAGATGGCGGGGATGGATGGTCTGGAAGAAGGATGGTTTTGGGATGAAGAAGTGTTTGAAGATGATGATGATGATACAGATTGAGATGGTGAGGTGCTGGTGGATCCGCCGCCGCCGCTGCTGCTGCTGCTGCTGCTGCTGCTGCTGCAATCTGTTGTCGAAGCGAGTTTTTTGCATTGCTGGTGAACGCGTCTGGAGAGTTCCTTGACGACGACTCTGGCGACTCTGTGTCCGCGCATCTTCCTGTGCACGCAGAGGTGTCTGACGAGGTAGAAGGGTTCGACCTTGTTCCAAACTCTGAGGTGGATGGGGATGGCGGCGATGAAGGCGATCAGATTCTTCGGTCCGGAGGTGCCATCGGTTTGAACGGCGATGTAATGAGGAGGCAGGTGCTGGTGGGGGCTAGGATTGGACTCTTCGTTATCGTCGTCATTGCGGTTGTGGCGAGTATGATGTTGAGGAACGACGTCACGCTGCAAGACGAGCGCAGACGGACACTCCAACTGTCTCTCAAAGTGCACGCGAGACCATCCCAGCTTGAATTGCTCATCAGAGTCCTGAAGAGCGTTGGCGTCCAGGAATTCCACGAGGCGAGACATGTCACTAGGAACCACATGACCACCTCTAGGACCAACTCCAAACGCATCCACCGCAAGACTCAAATCCACCCACTCAAAACCCTTGGGCACCGCCACGCGAGTCGGTTGGCCATCGTAATTGTCAGGCAATGGCATATCCATGAATCGATTCACCTTTGGAGATCCTCCGATCGAAGAAGACGAAGAAGACGACCAACTCTCCAAAGAAGACGACAACTCCACTACCTCTCCTTCTCTCCTCGGATGCTCTCCAGATATTGTCTCCACTGTCAAAGAGGATCCTGCTTCGACGGACGACGCACCACCAGATGCCACGCCATGGCCCACTGCCGCAGTACTCGCCGTCGCCACCAAATTCACCTCGACACCGCCCACCGGACGCCAACTCGCATTCTCTCTCCTCAACACAAGCTTCTCCAACAAACTCTCCCACGTCTCTCCGACCACGGGTGGCTGCAATGCACCCACTGAGCGCGACACGTCACGGGCAAAATCCAGAGCCGGTAAACTCTCCCACAACAACCGCCGATGCAACTGTGGCAGCACAAAACCCTGCACATTGCAAAGAGAACACGACGGCAACGGTCAGTAGGCATGAGAGGCAACAAACAGACATACACACGAGCCACAAGACGTACCCTCCAATTTCTGTTCAAACACGCCAATTTCGACGAGGTCCTGGCACCGACCCAGAAGAGGAGCTCGTGACACACCACATCGGGAATAGACTTGCCACCCAAGAGACAAGACATGGTGTCCACAAGACAAGGTAACACAGACTGATCTTGGGACCATTCGAGCTCCTCAAGTAGCAAGGCTTGGTGCACTGACTTGGGCCTCAAATTTCATCCACTCCAGCTTTGACCGGCGGCTGGGTGAAAGAACCGATTCTATGGGTGAAACGAAGCGATACGGACTTTTTTTCGGGGTGTGGGTGAGAATTCGGTGTGGGTGAGCATTCAAGTGCTCTTGACACCAGGCCGGGTGATCATTTCAGCTCAAAGTCGTGACTTTCACCATCTCTTACTCGTTCTGTAGCAACAGTGGATGTGTGTGTTTGTGTCTTGCATGGGTCTTCTCTTGACACCGACTCGCAAGTTGCCCCCCTGCTCTCTCTGATCTCCTTTTCACTCCCAGATGGACGCCTCCTTGATCAATGCTCCCTCTCTTCCTAAAGTAGACACTGTAAGCTTGACCAAGAGAGCACACATTGTCGCCTTATTGACACTGGTGCGTTGCTATTTGAGGGTTTTGGTTGTTCCGTCTGCGTTTCAACTTCCAAACTGACTCTAGTCCCGCTGCATCAGGCCCTTTTGTCCCTTGGCACCCTCTTTCAGCTTGCAGTGGTTGTGAATCGTGTTTACCGGCCAGAGAATGGTGCTGTATCGGTCGCAGTGTTGGTGCTGGGTGCGTTTTCCCCTCTGCCGAACCGACTCACAATGAATTCGCGCTCCTTCTCCACTCTTTCGCCTACTTGCCACTAACATTACCTCGCTCTCCGCCTTCCTCAACCTGCACATATGGATTTCACACATTAGGTTACGTCGAGGAGATGCTGTTAATGCTCTACATCTTCGGCTTGTTTTGGTTGGTTCGCAGGCCCAACCTGCTCATTGTCGTCGGTGGCATCCTCAGCATATGTCTCCTCATTCTCACGGTAGTGTTACTCATTTCGCTATTTGGGCATCAGCCCCCGTTGGCAGTCGGAAGCACCGTCTCAAAGTTGAACATCTACTTTGCCCTAAAAACTGCCTTCTCCCTCCTCGCACAACTGGGTTGCGGCGCAATCGCATTCTTCAACCTGTATTTGTTCCCTAGAGCCTTCCAACACGCGAATGCGTACATGTTCCAGGCCATGGAGGACGACTCCTCTTCAGCCGCCTCCGACGGCTCCTACGTCCCACCGAGCCTCATGAAACGAGTAGATGTCGGCGAAGAAGACACCTTTTCAGATCACTCCAGTGTAAGACTTCACACACTGCACGAGGATGCGGCAGAACACACGCAGAACCTTCTCAGCGTTCTCAGCAACAGCAGAGACACCCAATCCATGTAATTGTAGAAAATGCACAGCTGTACATCAACATCTCAAGCATTTTATGGCCGAATGTGTGGAGAGTGTGCACTTTGCGCACCCGATGCTCTGAGGTTCTGAGTCCCTCTCGTGCCTATTGATCTTCTAACATCAAGCTCTTGTTGGTGTCGATACAATTGAACCGTTTATGTTCATAGTGTAGGTGTGTATTCTTGAGGAGGATGAGGAGGAGGATGAGAAGGAAAAGTCCAACGTTTGATCTCTCTCTCTCTCTCCATCTGTCTTTTCCACGTCTCTTCTGCCTTTCATTGTCTTCGTCTATTATCTCTCTTTGGGATGTTATGTGATGAGGTCGGTTGCAGTGGGTCCTGAGAGTTTGAATAGCCATTTCATGAGTACGGCGGGTTGTTTTGTGTGATTGTGAAGCATGATGCCCGAGGAAATGGCGAGGATGAAGTAATGTAGAAGTGGGTATTGCGGTAGGAGCTTGCGGTAGGCGGAGTCGAGAGCGTAGGTGGCGCAGTAGGCGGCGAGTTCGTTTCTGCGTCCGTCGCGTTCTATGAGTGTGGCGATGCCTGCGACCCACGTGTGTGTCATGAGTTTCCATCGTGTGACGGGTCCGCCTACGGTCTTGTAGAAGACGCAAGCGGAGACCCATGCGAGGGTGCAGTAGGTGGCGAGGAAGACGGAGGAGCGACCGACGTTTTGCAGGAAGTGCGATAGGTTGCGACTCTTGGAGAAGAGGAACATGACGAGATAGACGGGGAGGTAGATGTTGAAGGCCTTGCGCAGGTTGCGCGGGAAGTAGGAGAGCCAGTCCTGCGCGCACGTTTTGCCCGGGTGCGTGTGCACGCACGGATCCATCGGTTTGTCCCACAGCGGCATCAACTGATCCTTCGTGCGACAACCTTGTGAGTTCAGGAAGCGTCGGTAGCTCGGGTCCAACTCGTCCGGATGGGCAATCCAAATCGACAAGATCTGCATCGCACTCAAACACATCACGATCGTCGAGCCATACGGCACCACAGGAAGGTAGCAACGCGCCGCGCGCACCATACTCCAAAACAGAATCAACGTAGAGCGGTAAATGGAGGAGTCCACAAGCATACCAACCGCGCCGCCAACCACACCCGCAATCATCATGTGATACTTGCGCACCTTCGCCTCAAAATCCAACCGCTCACCGGGAAGCTGCTTACGACACCTCAGGCGAATCAAACGATCCACCAAACGCACCACACCAACGTAAACACCCACCGCAGCAGCACGACGAAAGTTATTCTCCAAACGACGCTTACGAACCAGGCCGTACAGCGTCACTGGAACCCAATAGATCAACGCCGCCTTCAACGCACCACCAACGACATGAATAGAACCATCGGACAGACTGGGACCGAACATGTTGGACAGCTCTTGATCTAGGCCAGGAAACCTTGGAGGAGAGAGATTGGGGGGGGGAGAGAGAGAAGAGAGATTGGGGGAGTTTGGTACAGAGAGAGAAGAGA
>Ga0307375_10007149_pt1 | contig 10224 bp, 9 predicted proteins | sample TR1MG_FD_202531 | JGI IMG/M metagenome (GOLD analysis project Ga0307375, IMG submission 202531) | Soil microbial communities from Risofladan, Vaasa, Finland - TR-1 | ecosystem: Environmental > Terrestrial > Soil > Coastal area > Acid sulfate soil | place: Finland: Risofladan, Vaasa | collected...
CAGCCCGTCAATTTCGGTGAACAGCGTGTCGGGGTCGAGCACCACGCCGTTCCCGATGGCGCAACGCACGCCCGGGTGCAGGATGCCGCTCGGGATCTGGTGCAGCACGAAGTGCGAGTCCCCGAGGTCCACGGTGTGGCCGGCATTGGCCCCGCCCTGGTAGCGCACCACCCACTGGGCGCGCTCGGCGAGCACGTCCACGAGTTTGCCCTTGCCCTCGTCTCCCCACTGCGCGCCCACCACCACGATGGTGCGCCGGTTGTCAGCGAACATGCGGCTCCTGAGAGGTAGAACCTGCCGGCACGAAAAAACGCCCCGGGTTGCCCGGGGCGTTGAGTCAATCTACGGCGCCGCAGGGTGGTGTCAACGAGCGCGCGTCAGGTGAGCGCCGCGAGCACGATCCACACCGCCATCACCGCGCCCAGCGCCACCTTCATGGCCGCGGCCGCGGCCCGTCCCAGCAGCGCGCCCGTGGCCACGTGCGTGGCCGCCCGATGGTCGGCGCGCACCGTCAACTCGGCGGCGAACGCGCCGAAGAACGCGCCAAGGAATGCCCCGATCACGGGGCCGATCACCGGCACCGGCACGCCCACGAATGCGCCCGCGAGCCCGCCCAGAATGGCTCCCCATCCGGCGCGGCGCGATCCCCCATACCGCCTGGTGTACCGCGCCGACAGCGCGAATTCGAGCACCTCGCCGATCAGCGCGAGCAGCGCCACCACCACCACCGTGGTCACGCCGACGCCCGCGCCCCGCACCGCCAGCCGGAACACGAGGGCCGCGCCCACCATCACCCACGTGCCGGGCAGCCCGAGCGGAATGAGCAGCAGCGCGCCGAACAGCACGAGGATCAGCAGCACGATGGCCATCAGCACAGCTCCTTGACCAGAGATTCGAGGAGGACGGCGGCGGGGGCGATGCCACTCCCCTCCAGATGCCCTACGGAGTCGCGGCGCGTGTGGATTCGCAGCAGGGTCCGCGCCGTCGCCCGGCTGAGCGTGGCGCACGCCCAGCCGGCGCGGGCGAGCGCCACGCCGTCGGTCAGCACGCCCCGCGGCAGGGGGCGCGCCCGCACGGCGATGCCGGTGTGGCCCGCCGCGCGCACCGCCGCCGCCGCCACACGCCGCGGCCGCCGCCCCGACGTGAGGAGCAGGAACGCCCCGCGGTCGTCTATCGTGTCGCAGTTGACGGCCGTGCCCGGCGTCCGATGGCGCGCCCACGCGTGCGCGCCGGCCAGCCCCACCTCCTCCGCGTCGGTGATCAGCACGCCCACCGGGACGTCCGGCGCCAACCGCGCCGACGCGGCCAGCACCGCCGCCACCCCCGACGCGTTGTCCACCGCGCCGGGCGAGTCGTTGCCGGCGGACCCGAGACCGAGCAGCGCCCCCCCCGCGGCGCCGGCGCCCCACACCCACCACGCATGCGGCCAGCCGTGCCCCGCACCGGCCAGCATGATCAACAGGAGCATCGCCACCCACGCGCCGATGGTGAGCGACGCGCCCACCGCGCGCAGCGCCAGCGGGTAGCGCTGTGACTTGGAATCCAGATGTGCCACGAGCCACACGCGCGGCTCGACGCCGCGCACCGCCTGGAGGTTCACGCCCGCGGCGCGCGCCGCGGGAAGTGCGATGGCGGACGCGCCGGTGAGCCAGCGAGCCAGACCGGCGATGGCCGCCAGTGACACCGCGGCGAGCACGCTCGCCGGCGCGGCGCCCGTTCGCTGGGCGACGAGCACCACGCCCCCCAGCAGCACCACCGACGCGGTGCCCACGGCCGGCATGCCGAAGCGCGCCGGCACGGTGGAGTATTCGAATTGATGTTCGGTCACCGCAAAGCCAAGCAGCCGCAACTGCTCGGCGCAAAGCCGGCGGGCCTCGGCCAGCGCTTCGGACCCGGTGAACCGCCCGCGGACCGCGAGCGCGTGCAGCAGCGATGGGCCGGGGCCCGCGTCGCGATCGGCGGCCGGCACCGTCAGGCGCCGGCGGCCAGCGCCCCCTCGGCAAGCAGGGAGCGCACGCGCGCAAGGTCTGCCTTGCGGAGCGGGCGCAGCGGACTGCGCACCGGCCCGCCGTGCAAGCCCACGGCGTCGAGCGCCGCCTTCACGCCGGCCACGCCCAGACCGCCGACGATCGCAGCGGCCAGCGGCTCCAGACCCGCCTGCGCCACGGCGGCGGCGGTGGCATCGTCGGCCGACATCGCGTCGTACACGGCAAGCGACAGCGCGGGGGCGAACAGCGCCACGGCGAGAATGGCGCCGCGCGCGCCGGCATCCAGCGACGCCTGGAGCAGCGAGCCGCTACCGGTGAGCACCGAGAAGTTCCGCCCCTGCGCGTTCACGTACACGGAGATCAGATCGCGGTCGCCCGAGCTGTCCTTGATGCCCACGATGTTTCCGTGCGTGGCCAGTTCGGTGACGATCGAGGGCGAGATCGTGAACCCGACGTATTTAGGAATGTTATATAAGATGACCGGCACCGGGCTCTCGTCGGCCACCCGGCGGAAGTGCCCGAGCAGGGCGTCGGCGGTCATCGCCGCCGTGTAGTAGTGCGGCGACACCACGAGCACGGCGTCGGCCCCCGCCTCCGCGGCCTCGCGGCAGCGCCGGACGGTGGTGCGGGTGGCCTCGGCGCCGGTGCCGGCGATCAGCAGGCGGTCGCGCGGCATGGCGCGGCGCGCCGTCTCGATCAGGAACAGCCGCTCGGCTTCGTCCAGCAGCACCGCCTCGCCGGTGGATCCGGCCACGACCAGGCCGTGGAGGCCGGCCGCCATGTGCGCGCGCGCGTTGGCCTCGAACGCCGCCAGATCCAGCTCGCCCGACGTCGCGTGGAACGTCGAGACGACCGGGCCGAGAATCCCCGTCAACTCCATGGGCTACGAGCCCATGAAGTCGAGGCCGCCGGACTGGATGCCGTCCAGCGTCGGACCGTCCGACGCCGGCGCGGGCGCCGACGCCGTCTCCTGCTGGAGCGCGGCTTCCACGCCCGACATCTGCACCGACTGCGAGAGCCGGCCGAACATGCGCAGCTTGAGCTCGAAGTCCGACGGGTTGGTGGACGCCGCCATCGCCGTCTCGAACATCACCTCGTGATTCCGCACGAGATCGGCCAGGTGCTGGTCGAACGTCTGCATGCCGTACTGCTCGCGCCCCGCCTCGATGTAGTCGCGGATCTCGCCGATGCGCTTGCCGTCGGCGATCATGTCGCGCACCGCCGGCGTGACGATCAGGATCTCGGCGGCCACGGCGCGCCCGTTGCCGTCGCGCCGCTTGAGCAGCCGCTGCGACACCACCGCGTGCAGCGATTCCGCCAGCCGGATGCGCACCACTTCCTGCTCCTCGGGCGGGAACATCGCCATGATGCGCAGGATCGTGCTCTGGGCGTCGGGCGTGTGCAGCGTGGAGATGAGCAGGTGCCCCGTCTCCGCCGCCTTCATCGCCGTGTCGATCGTCTCCGCGTCGCGCAGTTCGCCGATCATGATCACGTCGGGATCCTGACGTAGCGCGGCGCGCAGCCCCATCTTGAAATCCGTCGTGTCGGACCCGATCTCGCGCTGCGTGATCGCCGAGTTGATGTCCGTGTGCAGGAACTCGATCGGATTCTCGAGCGTCAGGATGTGCCGCCCTTCGTGCTGGTTGATGTAGTTGATCAGCGCCGCCATCGTGCTCGACTTGCCCGAACCCGTCACGCCGGTCACCAGCACCATGCCACGCTCCGCCTGCGCCACCCGGGCCAGCACCGGCGGCAGCCTGAGCTTCTCGAACGTCGGCACCTCGAACGGAATGGCCCGCATCACGATCATGAACGTGCCGCGCTGCTTCATGATGTTCACGCGGAACCGCCCGATGCCGGCCGCCTCCCACGAGCAGTCGTAGTCGGTGATCTTGTCGATGCGCGCCCGGTCTTCCTCGTTGCCCATCAGGTGCAGGGCGATCGTCCGCGTCTGGTCGGCGGTGAGCGCCTGCTTGGTGAGGCCCACGAGCTTGCCGTGAATGCGGGCCCGGAACACGTCGCCCGCCTTGATGTGGAGGTCGGAGGCGCCCCGGTCGACGGCCGCCTTGATGATCTTTTCCATGGCTCAGTACCCGGCGTGTTTGTCCACGAGATTGCGCAACGGCTCACGCCGGACGTACCGATTCCAATTGTCCAGGAACAGCGCCAGCTGGCGGGGCCAGAAACGCAGGGGGGACACGGCCGATACGTGGGGGGTGAGCAGCGCCGATCGAAGGTGCCACAGCGGGCTCGACGGCGCCAGGGGTTCTTCCGCGAACACGTCGAGCACGGCGCCTCGCAGCCGCCCCGCCGCCAGCCGCGCCGCCAGCGCCGACTCGTCCACCAGCGCCCCGCGCGCCACGTTCACCACGATCGCGTGCGCCGGCAGCCGGTCCAGCCGGTCGGCGCCGAGCAGCCCCAGCGTGCCCGTCGTGGCCGGCGCCGCCACCACCACCACGTCGGCACCCGGCAGCTCGGCATCGATCGCCTCGGGCCCCACCACGCGCGCGAACCCCGGCGGCACGCCGCTCGCCGGATGCTGCCGCACCCCCACGCACGTGGCCCCGAGCGCGGTGAATCGCGTGGCCACTTCCGACCCGATGCCTCCCGCGCCGATCACCAGCACGCGACAATCCGCCACCTCACGCAACGGCGACTCGCCCGAGACGAAGAACGATTTGCTCCACGTGCCCGAGCGCTGCTGCTCCAGCGCCACGTCGAGGCCCCGCAGAAAATGCATCACGCCGGCCACCACCGACTCGGCGATCGGCGGCCCGTGCACGCCCGCCGAGTTCGTGAGCCGCACGGCGCTCGCCAGCATCTCGGGAAACAGCAGCGCCCCCATGCCGGCGGTTGCCGAATGCACCCACTGCAGCCGCGCGCCGGCCACGAACAGCGCCCGCGAGATCCCGAAGCCGAAGTACGCTTCCGCCCCGGCGATCGCCGCCAGCGCTTCGTGGCTCGGTGTCGGATTGCCGTCGCCGTCGGAGGTCGTGGCGGCGCGCACGAAGTGCACTCCCCAACCCGGCGGCGCCGCGGCCACGATCTGCGCCTCGCCGTCCGCCTTGAGCGCCCAGTTGCGCGACGTCGACGCGAGATCGACGACGAGCACCCGCTCCGCCCTACCCGAAATGGAAGTGTTGGACGTCATCGCGTTTCATGATGTGGTCGCGCGCCTCCTCGAACTGGCGCGATGGCCCGGTGAGCCGCAATTCGAATGTCCGGTCGCCCACGTGGTCGAACACCTGGCGGTCCAGCACCCGGATGCCCGCCCGATGGAGCGTCGCCGCCAGATCCTCGAAGCTGGTGCCCGGCTGTGTCCGCACGGTGGCGTTCACCGTGCGCCGCGCGCGCCGCAACCGGTGCTCCAGCGGGCCCATGCCGCTCAGCACGATCATCACCAGCGCGCCGGCGCCCAGCGCCTGCACGTAGAACCCCGCGCCCACCGTGGACCCGATGGCCGCCACCACCCAGATGGTCGCCGCCGACGTGAGCCCGATGATCGTTCCCCGCGCCTGCATGATCGTGCCCGCGCCCAGGAACCCCACGCCGGTCACGATCTGCGCCGCGATCCGCGTCACGTCGCCGTACGGGTGGCCGTCGGGCGAGAACCCGATGTCACCGACGACGATGGACAGATGCATGAACAGCGCCGCGCCCACGCAGATCAGGATGTTCGTGCGCAAGCCCGCCGGCTTGCCGGCAATCTCGCGCTCCAATCCGATCGCTCCGCCCAGCAGGATGGCCATCGCGAGCTTGGCCAGCAGCCCCACTTGGAACGTGGTGAGGAACGCGGACATGTCAGTCGAGGCCCATGCGTTGGCGCACGTCGCTCATCGTCTGCTGCGCAATGGCGCGGCACGCCGAGGCCCCCGCCGCCAGCACCTCGTCCACGCGCTCGGGACTCGCCCGCAGCTCTTCGGCGCGGCGGCGAATGGGCACCAGCTCCGCGTCCATGTGGTCGAGCAGCACCTTCTTGCAGTCAATGCAGCCCCAGCCCGCGGTGGTGCACTGCTCGTACACGTGCTTCACGGTATCGGGCGGACTGAACGCCTTGTGCAACTGATAGATGTTGCACACGTCGGGATGCCCGGGATCGGTGCGCCGTACGCGCGCCGGATCGGTGACCGCGGGGCGCAGCTTGGCCCAGATCTGGTCCCGCGTCTCCAGCAGGGCGATGGTGTTGCCCATCGACTTCGACATCTTCGCCTGCCCGTCCAGCCCCATGATGCGCCGCGTGGGCGTGAGCAGGGGCTGCGGCTCGGGAAAGTAATCCTCGCCCCGCCCGTACGCGGCATTCCAGCGGCGCGCCACCACGCGCGACAGCTCCAGATGCTGCAGCTGGTCCTCGCCCACCGGCACCAGGTCGGCCCGGTAGAGCAGGATGTCCGCCGCCTGGAGCACGGGATAGTTGAGCAGACCGGCGTTCACGCTTTCCTGCCGGCTGGCCTTATCTTTGAACTGGGTCTGACGCTCCAGTTCGCCCAACGGCGTGATGGTGTTGAGGATCCACTGCAGCTCGGTGTGCTCCCGCACGGCCGACTGCACGTACAGCGTCGCCACGTCGGGATCAATCCCCGCGGCCAGCAGCGACACCGCCATCTCGCGCCGCCGGGCCCGCAGCACGTCGGGGTCGTAGGGCACCGTGATGATGGCGTGGTAGTCCACGATGCAGATGATCGTGGGGTGCTGGCCCTGCAGCTGGACCCAGTTCTTCACCGCGCCCAGGTAGTTGCCCAGATGGAGTTCGCCGGAAGGCTGTATACCACTGAAAATTCGAGACATTGGGTGAAGCTATGAGTGCGTCAGACCCGTCGCAAGCAACGTCACCCTCCGCCGCCGAGCGCGCTGATCGCCGTGCGCTCCTCGCCACCTGCGTGGCCGCCGCCGCCCGCGCCGCCGATATCCTGCGCGCCGGCGCCGCCAACCTCGGCCAGCTCACCTGGGACGTGAAATCGCCGGCCGACTTCGTGAGCGACGTGGACCGCGCCTCGGAACACGCGATCGCCGCGCTCGTGCGCGAACGCCATCCCGAGGCGCGCATGGTGGGCGAGGAGCTGTCGCCCGACGCCGCGGCCGACCTCTCGGGCCTCGTGTTCGTGGCCGACCCGCTCGACGGCACCACCAACTTCCTGCACGGCTACCCCTGGTACGCCGTGTCCATCGCCGCCCTGCGCGACGGACAGATCCTGGCCGGCGCCGTGCTCAACGCCGCCACCGGCGAACTGTTCACCGCCACCGCCGGCGGCGGCGCCCGACGGGCGGGCGAACCGATCAGCGTCTCTACCCGGACCGAGCCCCTGCGCTGCCTCATCGGCACCGGGTTCCCGTTCAAGCACACGCACCTGATCGCGCCGTACATGGCCGCCTTTCCCGAGATCATGCGCACCACCGCCGGCGTCCGCCGCGCCGGCGCGGCGGCGCTCGACCTCGCCGACGTCGCCTGTGGCCGGTTCGACGCCTTCTGGGAACTCAGCTTGGCCCCCTGGGACGTGGCCGCCGGCCTCCTGCTGGTGCGTGAGGCCGGAGGCCTGGCCACCGACCTCGACGGCCGTCCGGCGGCCGTGGCCCACGGCCCCCTCGTGGCCGGCAACCCGGCCATGCATGCCTGGCTGCTCGACACGCTGCACCGCGCCCCATCGCCGCAGGCCCCCGCCGGCGCCGGTTGACAGAAGCCCCTCACGGGCGGTTAACTGCGAGCGTCGGTCCCTGCACCCATCGCCTTCAACTCCCCGCCGCCCATGCGTCTGGTCGAGTGCGTTCCCAACTTCTCCGAAGGTCGCCGCCCCGAGGTGGTGACCGCCATCCGCGACGCCATCGCCGCCGTCGACGGGGTCACGATCCTCGACGTCTCTTCCGATGAGTCGCACAACCGCAGCGTGATCACCTTCGTCGCCCCGGTCGACCACGCCGTGGACGCCGCCTTCGCCGGCATGCGCGTGGCGCGCGACCGCATCGACCTCACCACGCACACCGGCGAACACCCGCGCATGGGCGCCACCGACGTCGTGCCGTTCATTCCGCTCGACGGCACGACCATGGACGATTGCATCTCGCTCGCCCGCCTTCTGGGCGAACGCGCCGCGGCCGAACTCGACATCCCGGTGTTCCTGTACGAGCGCGCCGCCACGCGGCCCGACCGCGAGAATCTGGCCGACGTCCGCCGCGGCCAGTTCGAGGCCCTGCGCGACGAGATCGGCACGACGCCCGTGCGCACGCCCGATTTCGGGCCCCACCACGTGCACCCCACCGCCGGCGCCACCGCGGTGGGCGCCCGTCCCTTCCTCGTGGCCTACAACGTGTACCTCGGCCCGGCGTCCAACCTGCCCGTGGCCAAGGCGGTGGCCAAGGCGGTGCGCGGGTCGTCGGGCGGGCTGCGCCACGTGAAGGGACTCGGCCTCGAGGTGGACGGCCAGGCCCAGGTGTCCATGAACCTCGTGGACACCGAGAAGACGCCGGTGCACCGCGCGTTCGACATGGTGAAGATGGAAGCCGAAGCGCTGGGCGTGTCGCCCACGTGGAGCGAGATCGTCGGCCTCGTGCCCGAACGGGCGCTGTTCGACGCCGCCGCCCGCCACCTGCAGCTGCGCGCGTTCGACCCCGGCATCGTACTGGAGCGCCGGGTGCGCGACGCCGTGGCCGGCGGCGTCTCGCTCAGCGGGTTCGTGGCATCGGTGGCGTCGTCGGCCCCCGTGCCCGGCGGCGGCAGCGTGGTGGCCCACGTCGGCGCGCTGGGCGCGGCGCTGGCCCAGATGGTCGCCGGCCTCACCGTGGGGCGCAAGAAATACGCCGCCGTGGACGCCGAGATGCGCGACGTGGCCCTGGAGGCGGCCGCCCTCGTCACCGAACTGACCGCGCTCGTGGAACGCGACGCCCAGTCGTACACCGCCGTGAGCGAGGCATACAAGTTGCCCAAGTCCACGGACGACGAGACGGCGCAGCGCAAAGCGGCCATCACCGACGCCCTGCTCGGCGCCGCCGCCGTGCCCCTCGAGACGGCGCAGGCGTGCGTGCGCGTGTGCGAGTTCGCCGCGATGGTTGCCGCCAAGGGCAATACCAACGCCGTGTCCGACGCCGGCGTGGCCGCCCTGCTCGCCGAGGCGGCGTGCCGCGGTGCAGCCTACAACGTGCGCATCAACGTCGCCTCGCTCGACGACCCGGCCCGCGGACAGACGCTGGCCCGGGACGCCGCGGCCCTCGTGGCCCGGGCGAGTTCGTTCGCCACCCAGGCCACGCAGTCGGTGGAACGGGCCATCGGCGGATGACAGAAGCGGTGGCGAGCACCTGATCGCCACCGCTTCTGGGATTCGTCGGCCGGGGCGCCGCGACGGCGCCGGCGGCTACTGTTCCGGACCGTAGATGCTGTTGAACAGGAACTTGAAGTTCGCGTGCGGCTGCCCGCGGAACAGGATCTCGGGCCCGAACAGGTACAGAGTCCCCCGCCCGATCCGTGCCGACGCGGCAGCGACGCCGCCCTTCAGATATCCCTGGCCCCACGCCCAGCCGCTGCGCAGCGGCGTGTCCGAATCGAACCAGGCCACCGGCCGCACGCCGTGCATGCCCGCGTCCGGTGCCAGGCGGAACACCGGCGAGTTGTTGAAGAACACGTCGAGCCGGCCCGGCATGCCCGCCGCCACCGGACTCGTGGTGTCCACCGCCGTCTGCAGCACCGAGCCCGGCACGTAGAACTGCTCGCCCGTGAGCGGGTGGACCTCGCCGGTGGGCGTCCGTTCGGCGAGCTGATTCTCCACGGGCAGGCCCAGGTCGTAGGCAATGGACGTCGCCGCGCCCACCGTCACCACGCGGCCCCCGTTCTGCATGAACGCCGCGAGCTGCGGCACCGTCTCGGCCGCGGTGACGTTGCCGAGCATGTGCTGGTACGCCGCCGGCACGTCGGCCGCTCCCCGCCCGCCGCCGAAGCCCCGTCCCTCGGCCGCGCCCGCCGAACCCTGGATGCGCGTGTCGACGAGGATCACCACGTCGTACTTGGCGTTCAGGTTGCCGGCGTCGAGGTCCTTGGGATACACCACATCATATGGGAACTCGAATTGTTCGAGCTCGAACCGCGTCCACCCCGACGGCATCGACCCGCCATACTGGTCGAGCAGCGCGACGCGCTGCGGGTGCAGCGCGGTGGCGCCCGCGCCCGGCCCCGCCGGCACGCCGGTGAAGCTCACGCCCAGCGTCGCTGCGGCCGTCTGCACGATGGGCAGTGCCGTGGGTGACGCCGCGACGT
>Ga0307375_10007151_pt1 | contig 10221 bp, 8 predicted proteins | sample TR1MG_FD_202531 | JGI IMG/M metagenome (GOLD analysis project Ga0307375, IMG submission 202531) | Soil microbial communities from Risofladan, Vaasa, Finland - TR-1 | ecosystem: Environmental > Terrestrial > Soil > Coastal area > Acid sulfate soil | place: Finland: Risofladan, Vaasa | collected...
CCTTCCGGGTGATGCTCGTCTCGGCCGTCTACCCACACGTGGTCGCGGATGATTCTCCCGTTGCGTTCGACTATTCGAGCGAACGGCCACTTGCCGTTCACCTTGACCATCTTGATGATGTTGACGCGATCAGCATACTGTTTGGCTCTGGCCATTGCCCTGAATCCTCCCTGAGGAGTGCTCTGGACAAATAGCGCGAAGCGCCAATTCGATCAAGAATGGACAGTAAATTCAGACCAAATCTTGATGAGAAATGGACAGTAAGATGGACAGTAAGTAGTCTAAGTGATTGAAAATTATGGGAAATTGTTGCGAGGGCAGCGCTCTAACCAACTGAGCTACGTCCCCAAGGGTGTTTTCAACATCTTGGATTAAAGTCACATAGAATCAAACGTTTCACAGCTTTCGCCGGCTTCGCGCTTTTCCACCTTGTCGCTGCTGTGTACTCAGTTTTGAGGTTTGTTTGGACGCCAAACTGGATACCAAAGCGATCACTGCTGCAACACGATTAAGTCTACCAGATGTATGTCCGATTTGGTGTCCACCGGCACGCTACCGGAGGAAAAAGAAGACTGCTCCTCCCTTCATTCCCCACGACCGCGTGACACTCCATAGGCTTTTCATCATGCTTCTCCCGTTGAGCAGTTGTTCGTGGAATCGGTCGCCGTGGTCCGGATCACGATCAGCGCTGTAGCACTCGATCAGGAGCCAGACAAGTGCCCAGTCTTCCCCGTCGGCACCATTACGTCACGAAGCCATACCTTGACGGATCCCTTGAGCCCGATGCGAGGCAGATCCTCTGTTACATGCGGAGGAGGTTCTGATCGGCGCCGGCTTTTTTGCACCACTATAAGAGTTAGTCTTCGGCAATAACCGCGCCCGACAGGGTGGAGGATATTGGCGATGAAGGAGAAGCGTTTTTCTGTGGAGCAGATCGTCGCTGTTCGGAGGCAGGGCGAAATATGTGTTCCTTTGGCCGAGCTAATCCGTAAGGTGGGGATCAGCGAACTGACCTTTTACCGATGGAAGAAGCAGTACGTGGGGCTTGAGGCGGACCAGGTCCGTGAGATGAAGCATTTGCAGGACGATAACGGCCGGCTGAAGCAGTTAGTGGCGGAGTTCTACCTGAGCGAGACGATGCTTCAGGATGTGCCGCGAAAAAAGTGGTGAAGCCCTCGCGACGCCGGCCGCTGGTCGATTATCTACGCGACCAGTATCGAGCCAGACAGCGGCATGCATGTCAGATATTGCGGCTTGTGCGGGGCACGTATCGCTACAAGAGCCATCAGGGGAAATGGACACAACGGCGGAGAAAGGCGGTCCGCCATTGTGAAGAGAAATTTGTAGCAACGGCACCCGACCAGGCCTGGAGTCTTGATTTTGTGGCTGGTCAGCTTCAGCACGGCAGACGCTTCCGATCTCTGACGATCGGAGACGTCTTCTCACGTCCCGGCAAGCCAACAGTCAACGCATTCATCGAATGCGTTCCATGGAACTTTTCGCGATGACGGCCTCAACGTGCATTGGTTCGAAACCCTCGTCGAGGCAAGACAGCTTATCGAAACCTGGCGACAAGTATACAATGGAAGTCGTCCTCACAGGGCTCTCGGAGAGAGGGCACCGAGCGAATTCGCCAGTCAATTCGCGGCTAGCCGCGAATTGACTGCAACCTAAACCAGGGGAAGACTAACATTCAAGTTGATTCAAAAGGACTGGGCCCTTCACCGCTGCGCGCGAGTCCTGACGCCACGTTTTGCAATCTGTTTGCAACGGATGACCACACGGTTCGCGCATTTGGATCGCTACCGTGATGGCAATTCGCTTTGGGGACCTCATTGCGCTACAAAAGAAGGGCCGAAAGCCATTGCAGTAATTGACTGCCTGCCTTAGTATTTCCGTTATTGGGGTAGTCTACGCAAGTCGTTGATTTTAAGTGTGGTGGGCAGTGAGGGACTCGAACCCCCGACATCCTGCTTGTAAGGCAGGCGCTCTAACCAACTGAGCTAACCGCCCACATCCGGCGGAGTGGCCGCGACTGGGCCTCCTTCATCATATCAGCGGCCTTGTTCTGCGCGAATCATGCTGCTGGTTGCCGGTGCCGGTTGATAGACTTGCCCGGTGAGCCGCCTTGTCATAAATGCCGATGACTTCGGACTGACCTCCGGCGTCAATCGCGCCATTCTGGAACTTCACCACGCCAACGTGCTCACCAGTGCCACACTCATGGCCAGCGCCGTCGCCACAGACGAGGCCATCACATCCGCTCTCGCCACTCCCTCTCTCGGCGTCGGTTGTCACATCGTGCTCGTCGACGGCGAACCCGTCTTGCCGCCTCGCGATCTACCCACTCTCGTAGACCCGGCAACCGGCCGCTTTCAGCCCACCCTGGGCGCTTTCCTCTGGCGCCTCGTCACCGGACAAATTCGCGCCGGCGAAATCGAAGCCGAAGCCGAAGCACAGTTTCAGTTGCTTCGCTCGCGCGGTCTAACGCTCACCCACGCAGACACGCACAAGCACACCCACATGTTCCCTGCCGTGCTGCGTCCCGTAGCGCGCGCCGCACGCGCCGCCGGCGTCCCCGCCATTCGCAACCCCTTCGAGCCTGCATGGAGCATCCGCCGAACTCCCGGCGCTCCCTCGCTCCGCCGCGCGCAGGTCCTGCTCCTGCGCCGACTCCGGCCCGCCTTCCATCGCATCGTCGCCCAGTATGGCCTCGCCACTACCCAGGGCGCTCTCGGCGTGCTCGCCACCGGCACTCTGGACACGGCAACCCTCCGCTCCCTGCTCGCGCGCGTACCCTCCGGAACCTTCGAGCTCGTCACCCATCCCGGCTACAACGACGCTGACCTCGCCCGAGTTCGCACCCGCCTGCTCGCCTCGCGCGAAACCGAGCGTACCGCTCTCGCCGCACTCTGCGAGTTTCCTCAGATGGAATTGGTATCCTTCGCCGCGCTCCACCGCTCGCCCACTTAGGTCTTCGCCGAATCCCCACAGCCCGAACCCGCGTCTCATACAGAGTCCCGGACACACCCGGCAAGATTTCCCCTGGCAACATTCCCACTAGGAAGGTGCAATGCGAATCGGCATCACGTGCTACCCCACTTACGGCGGCTCCGGCGTTGTGGCCACCGAACTCGGCATCGAACTGGCAGCCGCCGGCCACGAAGTCCACTTTATCTCCTATTCGCAGCCCTTCCGCCTCAGCGGCCGGGACAACGGCATCTTCTACCACGAAGTCCCGGTGTCCAACTATCCCCTCTTCGAGTTCCCGCCCTACGACCTCGCTCTCGCCTCGCGCATGACGGAAGTGGCCGAGTTTTACAACCTAGACCTGCTCCACGTCCATTACGCCATTCCCCACTCCGTAAGTGCTCTGCTCGCCCGCCAAATGCTCGCTGCCGGCGGGCGCCGTCTCCCTTTCGTCACCACGCTCCACGGAACAGACATCACCCTTGTCGGCCTCGACCGCAGTTACCTTCCCATCACCCGCTACTCCATTCAGGAAAGCGACGGCGTTACCAGCATCTCCAATTACCTACGCGACAAAACCCTGCAGGACTTCGGCGTCACCCGCCCCATCGCCATCATTCCCAACTTCGTAAACTGCGATCTTTACCAGCCCATACGCGATGAAGCCGTCCGAGCCGAAGCGCGCAAGCGCCTCGCGCGTCCAGGAGAAGCCATCCTCATGCACCTGTCCAACTTCCGCCCCGTCAAGCGCGTCGCGGATGTCGTTCGAGTCTTTGCCAGCGTGGCTAGCCACATTCCCGCACGCCTCGTGCTCGTCGGCGACGGTCCGGACCGCTCCGCGGCGGAGTGGCTGGCACACGACCTCAAAATCCAAGACAAAATTCATTTCCTCGGCAAGCAGGACCGCGTCAACGAGCTTCTCCCGCTCGCGGATCTCATGCTAATGCCCAGCGAGATGGAGTCCTTCGGCCTCGCCGCGCTGGAGGCCATGGCTTGCAAGGTTCCCGCCGTTGCCACGGAGGTCGGCGGCGTGCCTGAGCTCATCGACGACGGCATCACCGGCCTCCTCTACCCCGTCGGCGACGTGGAAGCCATGGCCACTGGTGCCCTCGCACTCCTCACGGATCACAATCGCCTGGAAGTCATGCGGGACGAGGCGCGCAAGACGGCCCAGAAGCGCTTTTGTGCCTCCCTTGTGGTGCCGCAGTATGTCAGGTTTTACGAGCAGATTCTGGATTCGGCATAAAGCTTCGCGCTCAAATGCCCGGGTCTATCTCAAAGCGCGGCGTCATGCCCAGCCGCGTCCAGAACTTGCCCACCAGAAGAACCGTTTCCTCCGCAGTTTCTCTCGTCGTCCGCAGAAGAATCTCCGCGCCCTCGCCGTTGTCCGCACTCCTGCCCGCCAGCTCGCCTGCCTCCGCGGAAATGGCCACGCACTTGTCAGCACGATAGGTACAGGCGGCCAGGTCTGCAATCGAAAGCCGCGTGGTCGGCGTTGCCAAAACCGTCCGTGGCGGCGCCATCCTGTCCAGCAGGCAAAAAATCTCCAGCTTGGATTCCAGTTCATCCGGCACGCAGTCGATCGCCAGATCCGCCTCCCGCACGGCATCCTCAATGGTGGAAACAAACGCCACCGAGGCCTCTTGCGCCGTCCCCTGGCGAAAGTGTTCCGGCCCCAGCTTCTGGCGCAGGGATTCCTGTGCGTGATGCAGGTTGGCCGGCATCACGTCTTCCAGCAGCACCTTGAACCCCGCCCGCGCCGCAGAGAGCGCAAGCCAGCGGCCCAGCGGGCCCGCTCCGATAATGGCAACCGTAGACAAACAGACTCCTACTTGGCTGCCAGCACTTGGATTACGTCTTCCATGTTGGGGTGGGAGTGCTGGAGATGATCGGCCACGCGGGCACGCTCCTCTGTGGATAGGCCGGGGGCCGCGGCAAGAATGCGGCGCAGCGTGACGGAAACGTCGTCAATGTAATTCATCAGGCGAATAGCTTCTCCAGACAGCGGCATAAGTTCCCTCGAAATTGATCTCTAATCTTATTGTAGGCTGTCGCAGTCAGGAGCGGAGCAGGCCCGGTCCGCACAAAGATTGGGCCGGTCTCCTGGAGTGAGCCGGCCCGATGCGTTCCTCCCGAAGCTGCTCGGGTTCAGAGGTACCGCACGATCTGTCGAAGCGCGTCGTTCGGCTCCAGTGGAGAAAGTGCCTGAATGGAAGCAGCCCCCGCACCCTGCCGGATGGGCAGCAATCCCAGACGCTCCAGCACCGCAACACTATCTGCGTCGGACGAGCTCAGCTCCCGCAGCTCCGGATGGTGATATTGCCGCCATTCCTCCATCAGGCTGGAGACAATCGTTTCTGGCGTGGCGAAATCATCGCTGGCAATCGCGACCATCTTGAGGATCTCGATCTCCCGCTCCGACAGCCGCACAGCGGCGGTGCCACTGCTCAGCTCGTGCGCAATGGCGGGCAGACGATTTCCAAAATTGGTCAGAATCGTCGTCCAAATCTCAAACCCCAGCCAGGCCGGCGGCGCATCCGCATCCGGAACAATAAGGCGATGCATCTCGCCCACCAACAACGGAATTCCGCTGGTCAGGCGGTAAATGTCCTGCAGTTGGGGATCCGCCAGCTCGATCTTGTAGAGGTCGTGGAACCATGCCCGAATGTGATCCAGGGAAAGACGGCGAACTGAGGCCAGCGCGTCGAAGTGCCCGTTCGCAGGGCGCCCAAGGCTCCAGCGAAGCAGATCAGCGCCTCCCGTGAACAGCAACAGGCGATTGTGCGTCGTGATCGCCTTCGATGCATCCGCCGGCGACGAGGGCACCAGATCCGTCGCGCCCGTGTACTCCACCTGCGACCGGATTCCGCAGCTGGGATGCGACGCCGGGTTTTGATCAACAGGATTCAGCCAATGCGAAATCGCGAACAGAGCTCGTACCTTCCGTGCGTCCTCCGGTTCCCGCTTCGCCTTCTCAAGATACAGCGAGAAGCACTCCACCTCTTCCTCGGGGAAGAATGAAATCTCGCCCTTCCCCTTGACCCGATGCAGCGTCGACGTCTCTTCCGCCGTCTCCGTCGCAACCGCAACGGAGCCCTCCGAACCTTCCATCTCCACGGCGCCCACCGGCGTCGGCTTCGCCGGCTCGCCTGTCTCGGCGCCGGCCGTCCATCCGAATCCGGCCACCTCTTGCACGGCCTCGGCGCGAATCTCCTCCACCGTGCTCGCAGTCGCAGACGCCGCGAAGAAATCTGCCGGGGCCGTCGCAATCATCGGCGCCGCCGGCTTCTCGTCGCGCAGCGCCTTCGACCCGCGCCCCGAACCCTTGTCTAAATGCGTCGGAGTTACTGCAGTAGTCGTCGCCGCGGGGGCCATCCCGGTTGGTAAGCCGTCCTGCCACGTCTTGATGTCCAGTTGCCGAACAAAGTCGTCCACGCGAGAAAAATATCTCTGCAACTGCACCAGGTCCGGATCGTTCGATTCATCCTCCAGACCGCATGCCCAGCGCAGCCACACATCCGCGCCCGGTCCTGGCAGCTCCGGCAGCGTCGCCCGCGCTGAGTTTTCCATCAACTCCGCCACAGCCGCGTCCCGCAACTGCAGCCGCTCCAGTCGCGTCCGTTCCCGGTGGTGCACCACCGTTCCTCTTGAGAGCGCATGTGCCAGGTCAAGATACCGCGCCCGCATCGCTGCCACTCCATCCAGACGACTCACGAGGGCGTGTAACTCGTCCTTGTCGGACCAGCTCGCAGCACTGTCCTCTGAGAGGATGGCGTCGCGCAGGTTCTGGCTCACCTCCAGGAACTTGCCAAAGCCGGCAAGCAGTTCCGCGCGGTTGACTTCCTGCCCGGCCTCGATGCGGTCTATCGCATCGCGCCAGTGTTTTGCCTGTTGCGCCAGGCTCTGCAAAGTATCAGTTACGATGCTCTGTCTGGATTCGGAATCTTTAAAAGCGTTCACGGGAACACCCCAACTGGCCTAGTTGCGACCTTACGTTCATTTGGGGCTATGGTACCCCATTTTGTCGGAAATGTAGGTAGCAAGTAATACCTAGGAATGCACTTAGGTAACGTTCAAAGCAACAAGTTCGTACCCGAATCGCGCATTCGGAACCCGGTTCAATCCACTTCAACTCGCAATGCGGAAGTATTTGATAATTCAGGAGAACTAACTCCGAGAAACCCCAGAAGACCCCCTCCCGGCTGCAGCGTGACGGTCCACTCTCCCACAAAGGGCAGACCGCCCCATTGCATTCCGGACACTTCGGGATTCCCGACCGGAAACCGGATGTACAGCGCACGCGACTGCAACCAGCTACAGGGTGCGCTTGAACAAAGGCGTGGCAATCAGCAGCGTGCCAATGCCAAAAGTAAAAAGGAAAGCCAGATCCCCCCGGATGGCAACAAACCCTCCGCCCTTCAGCAGAATCGACTGCAGCCCGTGAATCACGTAGGTGAACGGGTCCACAATCGCAATCGCTCGCAGCCACGCCGGAAACGCCGAAATCGGATAGATCGCGCCCGACGGAAAGAACAGCAGAGTGTTCAGCACCCCGAACATCGCTCGCGGAACCAGCGGATCGTCCACCCGCACCATCATCAGGAACATCATTCCGTTGAAGGCAATGGATGCACCCAGAATCACCAGCAGCACCTGAAACAGCTCCATCGGATGAAAGATCGTTCCCAGCCCCGCCATCAGCGTCCCGATCACTGTAAGCGAAATCCCCGCCAGCACCGCCTTGATGGCTCCGGCAATGTTCAGCCCCATCACCAGTTCCAGCTTCGTAATCGGCGTTACCAGGTAGCCCTCATGCACACCCCGCGCCTTGTCGTCGATGTACAGCATCCCTCCACCGATCATCACCGAGATGTACATCGCCAGCGCAATCGACCCCGCAAGCAGATACTTCATGTACTCCACATATGGATAAAGCTCCACAATCTTCAGTGCGATCTGGTTCGGCAGCCGCGGCTGAATTACCGGCTGGTTCAGTGCGTTCACCAGCGACTGCATCTCTCCTTCGAGCGACGAACTCATAAACTGGTCCGAATTGTCCACCACCAGTCCCAGCCGCGGATTGTCCCCCGCATACACCCGGCGCGAATATTGCGCCGGAATGATGACCGCCGCATCCACGCTTCCCGTCCGCACGTCGCTCTTCGCCGAATCCTCGTCCGCATACTCTACGGTCGTGAACGTCCTCACGTTTACCGCGATCGCATCAAACGCCTCGCGAATCTTCACCGCCTGGGGCCCGTGGTCGTGGTCCACCAGCGCCACTTTCGCATTCCGGATGTGTCCGCCGAACGCATTGCCCAGAATCACCAGCTGCACCAGCGGCAGCATCATCGACATGATCATCAGCACCGGCGAGCGGAAAAACTTCCGCATCTCGCGCTCGATAATGGCAAACATTCGATTCATGGCTGCATCCCCGGCCGCGGAGGCATGATGAAGTTCACGGTCTTCACCTGCTCATCGCGCAACTGCCGCCCCGTGTAATGCACAAACACATCATCCAGCGAGGTATTCTGCACGCTCAGTGATGTCAGCTCCTCGCGCAGTCCCGCCGCCATCTCCACCAGCTGCGTCGTCGTCCGCGAACCGTTCGACGTCAGCACGCGATACACTCCCGCCGACTGCGACTGCACATCCGTCACATCCGGCAGGCCACGCAGCCGGCCCTCCCACGCCCCGCTCTCCCGGTTGAACTGCACTTCCACCACGTTCGATCCCGGCACGCTCTGCTTCAGTTCCACCGGCGTGCCCAGAGCCACCAGTTTTCCGTGGTCCACAATCGCAATCCGGTCGCAAAGCCGGTCCGCCTCTTCCATGTAGTGCGTCGTCAGCAGCATCGTCAGGTTGCGCCGCTTCTTCAGCGCGTTCAGCATCTCCCACACAGCAATGCGGGACACGGGATCAAGCCCCGTGGTGGGCTCGTCCAGAAAGAAGATGCGCGGATCGTGGATGAGGCCTCGCGCGATCTCCAAACGCCGCCGCATGCCGCCGGAAAGTGTTTTGGTCTGCGCACCGCGCCACTTGGTCAGATCCACCGCCTCCAGCACTTCCTTAATATTCTTTTCCCGCTGCACGCGCGGAACACTGTACAGCTTGGCATAGATGCTCAGGTTCTCCTCGACGGTCAGATCTTGGTCACTGGTCAGCGCCTGCGGAATCACGCCAATCATGCGGCGAACTGCATCCGATTCCCGGGCAACGTCGTGGCCGCCCACGATGGCCCGGCCAGAAGTCACTGGAATCAGCGTCGTCATCATTCGGATGAGGGTGCTCTTTCCGGCTCCGTTGGGGCCCAGCAGGCCAAAAATCTCCCCCTCATAAACAGAGAAGTTGATTCCCTTCACCGCCTCGAATGTCCCGTATCGCTTGATGATGTTCTCCACCGCAATGGCCACTGACGCATCGGCCCTGCCATTGCCGTTGCCGGACCGCGGCGTCTGGCTCAGCGGCACCTGGCTCGGCTGTGCTTGGCTCGGCTGAGTGCCCGGCTGCGTCATTGCTTCACCAGCTTGCTCTTGGGAATGAATACATCGGCAGTCATGCCGGGAACATACCGCTCGCCGGGATTGGGAATCAGCAGCTTGATCTGCATAGTCTTGATGTCGCGCTTCCGTCCGCCGTTGATGTCCCGCTGGGTGGCAAAGTCCGCCTCCGCCGCCTTGGCAATCACCTTGCCGTAGACCGTGGCGCCGCTGGGCATTACCACGCGCAGCGAGTCGCCCAGTTGAACGGCGTCCGCCTGGGTCTCCGGCAACGGCGCGTAGACCCAGGTTTGCGAGAGGTCCATGATCGTGGCAATGGTTCCGCCCGCCGGCAACACTTCCCCCTGGCGAGAGGCCAGCACGTTCACGGTGCCGGTGATTGGCGCATACACCTCCGCATACCCCAGTTCGACGCCGGCCTGTGCGGCCAGAGCTTCCGCATTCCGGACCTGGCCCCGCGTGGAGGCCACAGTCTGGGCAGACGCTGCGGTAAGCAGTTCGTGCGCCCGTGCCTGCTTCAGCGCGGCCTGGGCTGCGGCAATATTTTCCCGTGCGGTTTCCTTGGCGGCCTCTGCGGCCTGCAGGCCGGTGACGGCCTCATCCTTGGCCTGCTGACTCATGATGCCTTCCCGTGCCAGCGCCACAGTCCGCTTCGTGTCAGCCTGCTGATGCGCAAGGTTGGCCTGCGCCTGCGCCAGGGCCGACTGCGCGGCGCGCACCTGGGCGGCGGCGTTGACCACGGCGCTGG
>Ga0307375_10007152_pt1 | contig 10220 bp, 26 predicted proteins | sample TR1MG_FD_202531 | JGI IMG/M metagenome (GOLD analysis project Ga0307375, IMG submission 202531) | Soil microbial communities from Risofladan, Vaasa, Finland - TR-1 | ecosystem: Environmental > Terrestrial > Soil > Coastal area > Acid sulfate soil | place: Finland: Risofladan, Vaasa | collected...
CGCCAAAGCCGCACCGTTCGCCAAAGCTGCACCGTTTGCCAAAGCCGCACCCTTCGCCAAAGCCGCACCCCTCGCCAAAGCTGCACCCTTCGCCAAATCTGCACCATTCGCCAAAGCCGCACCCCTCGCCAAAGCTGCACCCTTCGCCAAAGCTGCACCATTCGCCAAATCTGCACCCTTCGCCAAAGCCGCACCGTTCGCCAAAGCTGCACTCTTCGCCAAAGCTGCACCATTCGCCAAAGCCGCACCGTTCGCCAAATCTGCACTCTTCGCCAAAGCTGCACCGTTTGCCAAAGCCGCACCCTTCGCCAAAGCCGCACCCCTCGCCAAAGCTGCACCCTTCGCCAAATCTGCACTCTTCGCCAAAGCTGCACCGTTTGCCAAAGCTGCACTCTTCGCCAAAGCTGCACCGTTCGCCAAATACTTTAATCAGTGAGTAATCGCCAACTTGACATTGTTTTATACCATCAGCAATATCAAAATTATCAAAATCTTCTTGTGTATATTTTTTCATTTAATCCTCCTTGCTACAAGCAACATAGATTCCCCCAGTTTTCTCGTTAAAATTAACATAATTTTCTCCTTTTGTTTTTAAAATTCCCCACGTTCTGGTATGCCGTATTCTTTCCAGCTATCAAAGTATTCCTCTTCAATTTCTGGCTCCTCATCTCTCCAATTTAGGTCTTCTTCAAGCATGATTTTTTCTTGTTCCATATTTATCTCCTACCACGCTCCACCAGCCAAACACATTGCTATCTTGTGTTCTTTTTCCCACTCCTCCCGTGTTTGTATTGTTGCCGGATAGGTCAATCTATATTTGTGAAGTTTCAAATTTTCTGCTTTACAAAACTCATCAAAGCTATTTGTTGTTTTATTTTCTAAGTCCATAATTTTCTCCTTTATTATTAAAACGCAATATCATTATCTAAATCATCGTCTGAATTATCGCTTTTTACATCTGATGATTGTTCATTTTTAAGCGCATCAGGCTTCAAATACTTTCTTTTTTGTTCGCCATTGTCATTTGTAATCTGTACGCTAAGCTCCTTGCCTTCTATTTTTTGCGTTGATGTTATGATGTCACCAACATTAAATCCGGCGGCTATTAAAATAGAATTTTTTGTTTGCTCTGCTATTTTTTCAGCTGTTTTATTTTCATGCGTTAAATTCAAATGTTCAAAAATTTTACGTCCACAACAATCACCGCTTATTACGTCAAATATAACTGACGTAAAAAACCCAGTACCTTTTTTATTTGCCTTTGGAACACCCCACCAAGCGATTACACAATCATAAATTCCGTCAGGTAAAGCCCCTGGTTCGCGAACTGTAATATTAATATTATTCATAATTATTCTCCTATTGTATCTTGCTGACCAAAATGAGCCAGCTGGTTAAGTAAAAACCCTTTTCTTTTATCTTTTGCCGCAGTTAACATGCTTTTAGCGGACGCGTCTTTTACGCAATTAAAAGCAAAGGTATAAACTTCTTTCAATTCATCTAAAGAAGTTGTAGCTTCAATGTTACAAATTAATTGTGGACATAAAAACTTATCAGCTGGCGGAATAGTATGAGTCTCTGCATCTGGGTCAGCAATACCTTCGGTAGGTATTGCGAATAGCTGCATTAAAAAATACTTATGAGCTATAGACATTGCCTTGTTCGCGCTTTTATCTCCTGTATCCATCGCCTCACCCAGAACTATCCCGCTAACATTAGAGCCGTCTTCAGCATAGCACGTATATTTTATTTTCAAAACTCTAAACATAAGTGTTCCGCCACCGTCCTTTGTAGACCGCATTTCCTGCCTATCATCCAGCACCTCTGGTATCGTAAATATTTTATTTTTAGCAAAAATTGGATGTAAAGAGTTATACACATCATCAATTCCTCTAAAGTAAAATTTCTGTGCTGAATTTTGCTTATTTTTGCCTATCGCCTCAATATCATTCATTGCTGCCGCAATGGCAGCAAAAATTAACGGTTTAGTTTCTGTTGACATAATTTTCTCCTATTTAATTCTAAATTCATATCCGCAATCTTCACATCTAGACGCTATTTGATAATGCTTAATATTATAACTAAAACAATTTGGACACTGATACTCGCATATAAAATTATAAAAGTTACTAAAAATATCCATTATTTAATTTCCAGCCTGGTTTTTTGCTCTAAAGAACATCCGCATATTATATGTGCGATAGGTGCTCCGTTTACAGCTTTAGCCGCCTCTAACATTTCATTATCTGTACATTCATCGATAGTTTTTTCTGTTTCTTCAAAGGGATTGCTGTTACATTCTTTCAAGAAATCCTTTGCACTAATTACCGCCATTGATTTTAAATCATTTTTTAACCTTACCTTATTTAAAACCTTAGTTTCTGGTATAGTGTCAAAATATTCTGATGGTATTAATTTTTCATTTGTTACAATTAATGCCTGCGGATTTTTCTTTAATTTGATATCAAACTGCGGGTGAGGTATATGCGTAATATCGCATGCTTCCATGTTAGACCTCAAATATTCCCGGATATTATCAACCTTATTTTCAATAGCTTTTCTACGCGCACAAATAGCTTCTTCAGCCTCCTCCATTGCCTTAGTATCTGCCTCTAAATTCTTAATAAAACTACTAACGTTTATAGCTTTAGTATTAAAATCATCCGTTATCAGAGAGAGTGAGTCAGAGATGGTTTGTTCGTCAAAATCTAGTTCCTGCATTTCATCAAATGCTCTTTGATATTGATTTGATATTTCGTATAGTTGCATTTCTTTTTCTCCTTATTAAAATTAATCAATAAAACGGTAGCTAAGGCTCGCAAGAGAATTTGTTATTCTTTTTTCCAAATCCCCAAATTCTTTATCAACCGCATATAAAATTGAATGAGCGATTTCATCAGTGAGTGGAACATCAGTGAGTGGAACATGTGTACGCCTATGCGCCAAAAATGCTCCTAATTTTATCTGATAATCATTAAACATTTTTTGTATTCGTGTTTCTTGAGCTTGATTTTGCATTTCCTTCTCTCCTTTTATTGTTGTTCGTCTGGTTTTTTAGTTAAAATCCAATCGTTAAATATTTCTGCTCCATTAAAATTAGTCTCGCTCAAATTAGCCCCGCTCAAATCAGCCTCGCGCAAATCAGCATTGCGCAAATCAGCCTCGTACAAATCAGCCCCGCTTAAATTAGCCTCGTACAAATAAGCCCCGCTTAAATTAGCCTCGCGCAAATCAGCCCCGCTTAAATTAGCCTCGCGCAAATTAGCCCCGCTTAAATCAGCCTCGCGCAAATCAGCATTGCGCAAATCAGCCTCGTACAAATAAGCCCCGCTTAAATTAGCCTCGCGCAAATTAGCCACCCTTAAATTAGCATAGCTCAATACAGCATTGCACAAATCAGCCCCGCTTAAATTAGCCTCGTACAAATCAGCCTCGCGCAAATCAGCATTGCTCAAGTCAGCTCTTGTGCCTTTTGAACTATCATCAAGCCAAAGTTTATGTTCTTTTAAAACAGTATTTAATTCTTCTTGTGTCATTTCCTTTTCTCCTTTTATTGTTGTTTTTATAACCAGTTACAAAATCAATTATAACATATTGTAGCGTATTGTCAACAGATATTTTTTATATTTTTTATGCGAATGTAACGTTACTGTTGACAATCATATATTATATGTAGCATCATGTCAACATGATGCAAATTAATAAAATAAAAGAATTTAGAGAACATCTTGGATATACTCAAGCAGCATTTGCAGAACAGCTGGGCATTGCTCGTTCTACATTATGCCGCATAGAAGAAGGCAGGCATAAGCCATCGCTAGGAACGATTATGGGATTAAAGAAAATGGTTAATCAGCATAGCGGCGGACGTAAGATTTTGCTTGATGAGATACTTGAAGGATTTTTAAGTGATAACGTTATATCAGATGATGTTAAATAGCATATCGTTTGATTGCGCGATATGCTAAAAGAGTAATTGACATTTAAACTAAATCTGCTATAATGATACTGTTGTTTTTTTAGTCAGCCCGAGCGTTTTAAATGCTCGGGCTTTTTTTATTATATTGATATTGACTGCAAGTTAATTTTATAAACTAAGTAAAAAATATTGACATTTATTTTCTAAGCATATAATATGGCATTGTTAATGATATTAATAATACCAATTAAGGCTTTTTTATGATTATAACAAAAGAAAAATTTAAAGAGCTATATTATATAAAACGTGACAAGGAACTTGCGGAATTGTTGGGCGTTAAATCTGTAGCAACTATTAGAAAATATGCCAGGGACTTGGGATTACAAAACAAAGGATTTGGTTATATGTATCATGATGATATACGCAAAAAATCTAAGGTAAATTTTAAATGAATGATAATAAAAACAGTTTCATTCTTTACCACGACCAAAGAGAAATTTTTAAAAAGTTACCAAAAGAACAGGCTGGAGAACTAATCCAAGCTATTTTTGACTACGAGGTTACTGGTGAGATGCCAAAATTACCTGAATTACTTTCGTATGTGATTATTCCTATAAAGCAATCTATTGATAGAAATAGACTAAAATATGACGACATAAAGGAAAAGAGAATAAAGGCTGGACAAAAAGGCGGAAAGCAAACGCAAGCAAATCAAGCAAATGCTTGTTTTGATAATAAAAATCAAGCAAATCAAGCAAGTTCAAGCGTAAGTGTACCTGTTAGTGTTCCTGTACCTGTAAATGTAAATGTTACTTTAAAAGAAATAAAAGAAAGTTTTGATATTTTTTATAAAGCATACCCAAAACACATATCGCGTGGGCAAGCCGAAAAAACGTTTACTAAAGTCCTGAAAAAGCAAAAAATTAAAACTATTGATGAATTAAATGCTTTTAGCGAACTGCTGATTGATGCAATCAAGCTGCAATTAATCGAGCATGAGAATAAAAACCCCGGGGCTGATTACAAATATTGGCAAAACCCATCAACGTGGCTAAATGCGGGCGGATGGCTTAATGAAGTAGATTTAAGCATACCAAATCAACAGCAAGAGCAGCAACAGCAAACACCAAAAACCGCAGGACAGCGTAATGTGGAATTTATGGATTGGCTAAGACAAAAAAACCAAGAACAAACTAATCAGCAACAAATAGGGGAAAATAAAAATGCAGATAAAAAAATTAACGGTTATTGAACTATTTGCTTACTTTGCCGCATCGTGGGGAAATAAATGGACAAGCGGCTTAGAAGACGAAATTACTCGTGAGATAGCTTTTAAGATCTGGCAACAAATGTTAGATACTTTTAACGAGCATCAAATCAAGAATGCATTAGATGTTTCTATTTCAATATATGATTTCCCGCCGTCTATAGCACAATTTAAGAAACTCGCTCTTGGATTGTTATCGCCAAATGAAGCTTATCAAGCAGCTAAAAACGGAAATAATGATTTGCGCCAGCTTGTTGCTGGAGGTGATTGGTCGTGGCGAACATATCCGGAAGATAGGCTTAAAAGTGAGTTTTATCAAGCGTATGATGCTTATATGTCACAAACATTAAGCGAACATACAGAAATAAATAAATTGGAGGATGAAAATGCAGAAACATTACAATTACAATGATGCTAACGATGCCACAATTCGTGAGATAGACCGGCAGAGCGCGGCAAGAACTTATAGCGGCTGGAAATCTCAAATAATCGCACACGCAAGAATGTATAAAAAAATTATCGATGATAAACATTTTATATATGAAAAATGGACGGTTCAACAATGTATTGATAATCTATGCAATAACGACAAATATGGATTAATTGTTAAAAAGTACAGGTTAATCAATGAACATAAGTGAAATTTGGCAAAAAACAGTTGAAAAATATTTCGGTGAGTTTTCTAAAAATCAAGAATTCAGGAATTTTAGGGTTGATTATGAAAGCAAAAAAATATTATATTCTGGTGACAATTTTAGCCTTGCAAAATCTATTGTACCTAAAAAATATTTAGATATATGTAAAAGATAGGGCTAAATCGTAAATATTAGCCCTGTTTTAGCGGTTTTAACATAAAACTGGTGCTTGCACCATTTAACTTTAAAGACGGCTAATTTGTGGCTTAAACTGGCAGTACAAATAAGCAGTCTTTGCGGATATATTCTTGCATTATTTTATCCCATTCTTTTTCTGTGCTTCCGCAAATAGGGCATTTTTTATGAGTCATTTTATAATCTCCAAGCAATCTCTAAATCATCTTCTCCGATAAATTTTATGTTATAAAACGGATTAGGTTTTATTGTATAAATTGTTTTATCTATTACACAAATTGTGTTCGGAAATTCAGTGCTTGTTGTATTTTTCATAGATTAAATATCCTTTAATTTTTGAGCGGTAAACCATTTCTGTAATTCATAGCCTATCATTAAGACTGCATCACAGTTCGGGCACAGCTCTTTATATGTCGCCGAAATTGCGGTATGCTTATTTTCAAATGAATAATCATAAAGTTCTTCGGTTTCAAAACTATGCCCGCAATTAGGGCAAATTATAGAATTTAATGAGCATGTTGTTTTCATTTTATAATGTCCTGAAATTCATTATTAAATGGAATAAATTGAGTGTTATCATAACGTCCACTTGTGCGGTCGTCATGATGTGTAAATAGCCATCCGCCAGGAACGCGCAATACTATCCAGGCAGGTGCTGAGTGTGCTGTCGGCCAATAAATTTGTGAACCTAGTTGCATTTTATATAAGTCATTCATCTAACAATCTCCAATTTTGGTTTCAATCCACACACAAGCCTGTAAATAGGCTCGTGCGAGCATCTAAAGTATATATAAGCCTGTTCATCGCTCCATCCTTTTAATGCCTCTGGCAACTTCTTGCCTGCGCGTATTGCGGCGCGGCAAAGCTCAGTCCGTATGTTAGTTTTCATTGTTTAAATCCTCCACTTTGACGTAACCGTTTTTAATGCACCAAGCTAATAACCGCCCAGCGGCGTCGGCTGGGTTTTTAGATTCTACGCTATGAAAATACTTTAAGTTTTCATAAGCGTTTAAACCATCAAAGTACCCGCATTTATATGCTGATTCTGATATTTTTTCCATAACTAAGGCATAACGGTACGTCTCGATAGAGTCCGGCAACATATCCAAAATCTCATCTAGCGTACATGCATCATCTTTCAGCCCTAATCCTGTTAATTTGTTGTAAATTTCAGCATTAATTGTTTTCATTATTTAAATCCTCAACTTTTACATGACCGTTTTTAATGCACCAAATTAATAATTTTCCTGCTGCTTCTAAGGGGTTTGTGCTTTCGAAATCAACTAATGGTTGGAGAAAATCGGCTCTATAGTAATGCATATTATAGACGGGTTTATAATGACCGCGACCTTCTCCCTTTACTCTAAAAAATTCAAGGTGATAAGAGGGGCTTATTTCAACGGGCAGCATATCCAAAATCTCATCAAGCGTAAAAGCTTTCATATTTTTAAGCCCCAATTCTGTTAATTCGTTGTAAATTTCAACGCTAATTGTTTTCATTGTTTTTCCTCTTTATTTGTATAAATTTGCCCCATGTGTTTCTTTTTTTTCGTTATGTTGTTTTAGAAAATCGAAATATTTTTTATCTTTCAAAACAAAATAATGACAGTCAAAAACATCCGGATTTTTTTGTTCTTTAATTTTATTACAAGTAAATTTACTTTCTTTAATCCATATATAAACTGTTTTTCTTGTTACGCCAAATTCTGCTGCAATTATAGATACGTCAGCAATTAGCTTGATATTTTTAAACATTTTTTTAGTTTTATCCATTTTTAATTTCCTCTTGTCTTTTTTTATTTTGCTTGATACGCTCCTTTCTTTTTTTGTTGCGCATATCTATGCGCTCGAATTCTTTATCGCTGTAAAATGTGCGCGGCATTTCTCCTCTGATTATTTGTTGCATGATTCTTCTCCTGTTTTGACGTTTAAAAGCTTTAAAATCTCTCCAAACCATTTTTGGGCGTACGGGTTAATGCCCATTTCCTCAAATTCCGCAGCTATGCATTCCGTAGCTTCCGGGTTTACACGATACCAATCAAATAGTTGTTGTTTTATCATTTTATTAGTCTCCTTTTGTTAATTTGTTAATTTCTATTGCTAACAATTCTTTTAATATATTTATTTTATTAATTATTGCAGTCTTTTTAAAAATTGCGACTGTTTCGTTTAGCTGTATAAATTTATCTTTTTTCATTTTTTCAGTCTCCTTTTGTTGTTGTTAGTCATTCCGCATTTCTCTTATTCTTCTATGCAGCATTCTTCCGCGTCGTCGCCGTCGTCAAACTCAGAGCCGCAAATCTTACACGTATAAATTTTTGGTATCTCATAATAAGTATGACTTGCGTTCGCCTCGTTCTTTAAATCAATGCAAACATCTAATTGCTTTTCAACTGATAAACTTTCAAAATCCGCTCCAAAATCATCAATTGAATATACGTCATACATTGAGTTTATATATTTTTCCGGCGTACTCTCAAAAGTACGGCCACGCGTTGATCCATTTTTGATCTCTGTAAACTTCAGCCACGTTGCTTCTGTTAAATTCATTTTATTAGTCTCCTTTTTGTTTTGTTGAAAAATTAAGTTTTTCGCTTATCTATCATGCTTGATACCCGCGCATGATATTTTCTACATCGTAAGCATTAAAAGCTTCATTACATATCGCTTTAAAGCTTTCAAATGATATTTTTCTATCGATATCTTTAAACATGAGGTCTCCGCAAACCTCTCCTTCCCTGCTAATAGAAAAATCATAATAATGGTCATCGCTTGTGCCGTTTTCATCGTAAACGAAATTAAGAAATAAGCATGGATTTTCATATTGTGAATGCGACTCATCGTTATCTTCGAGATATTTTTTGAATTCTGTCCACCCGTCGTTTATTGCTACGTCAAAATCATCAGCAGCAGTTCTAATTTCTGTACCATCAGATCGCGGTTTGTAGTCTATAGTATTATTTGTAATAGTTGTCATTTTTTTAGTCTCCTTTTGTTGTTGTTTCTCATATGATAATCAATATTTATTAACTATCATATGAACATTATATGTTAATGCATTAACCTTGTCAAGTATTATTTAACTAATAATCACTAATAATGCAATATATTTCAATAATAAAATACTATTAAAATCAATGACTTATGATGATAATACTAAATTGTATAGAATGGCTTACGCAAAGTGTATAAGATGTATTACATATAAAAAAAGAAACCCGAGCGATTGCTCGGGTTAAATTACTTGCATTTAATAAAAAATGCTCGTAGTATGTTTAACGAACAAGAAAAACAAGTGTCAAAATATACTACAAAGTTTTTCTAAAGTCAAGTTATTATTTTATGCGTCCCAGCTTATGCTGACACGGTTCGAATAATAGCTATTTTGGCTAGTAGAATGTAAGCCCAAACTAGCGGCTGAGCTTTAAAGGCAGAACAGGGGCTTGGACACTTTGCGAAGTGGAAAGATGCCGAGCATAACTAATCGCAATAATGTTATGTCGCCTTGACTGACGGCTGGCTCCTGGATTGTAAAAGGCGCAAAAGAGCTAACCTGCTTAACTGTGGGTTGGGGCTTCTGCGCCTATCTTTCAGGCTTCACCATAAATTGTAATCTTAATAACATCATAGTATAGTACAGAATATGGCAATAACCTGGAAAACAGAAAAAAGAAAACTAAGTGATTTAATTCCTGGTAGGGTGGACGGGGCGGGTGGTAATATGTCTTGTCTATTGAATGTTTTTGCCATATAATATAAAAACCCGGGGAACGCAAGGCTCTTTTAGCTAATTACTGGAAGAGTCTTGGCAAATATACTGCTGGAAAAAATAATGGTTAAGAAATCAACAAAATCAATGAAATAGGCTCATTTAGAGATTGTGATTATTTTGATAATGATGAGCCAATATTCAGTATTACTTTGACCAAAAAAAATTCCAAAGAATTGATTAATCATTTGCAAAAATGGATTGATAAATAAATTATGACAATAATCTGGAAAACTGAAAAAAAGAAAATTAAGTGATTTAATTCCTGCAAGCTATAATCCACATTTTTAGTCAATCTTACAATTATGATTATACTATAATACAGTATGACGTCAAGGCTTTTTTAATAAATATTTAACATTTAATCAATGTTTTAAAAAAACCTTTGCATATATACCGCAGCATGGTGTATTATTAATAATATGTGTCGATATA
>Ga0307375_10007153_pt1 | contig 10220 bp, 10 predicted proteins | sample TR1MG_FD_202531 | JGI IMG/M metagenome (GOLD analysis project Ga0307375, IMG submission 202531) | Soil microbial communities from Risofladan, Vaasa, Finland - TR-1 | ecosystem: Environmental > Terrestrial > Soil > Coastal area > Acid sulfate soil | place: Finland: Risofladan, Vaasa | collected...
GAATGGGGAATCTGCAAACCGCGCATTATAGCGGTTTGCGAGACAATCCCGAAGCGCCGCACGCGCTTGCCGGTGATCCCGGTCGGGGTCGCCCGCCAGCGGTCATTGCTGGCTGCAAACGCCCGGCGGCGCTACACTTTCCTGCTTGTTCCCGCTTGCCACTCCACGAGGTCAGAATGTTCCCCAAGGACTGCACCATCGCCGGTTACGACGACGAACTGGCCAAGGCCATTGCCGATGAAGGCCGGCGTCAGGAGGACCACGTCGAGTTGATCGCCTCGGAGAACTACGCCAGCCCGCGGGTGATGGAAGCGCAGGGCTCCAAGCTCACCAACAAGTACGCCGAGGGTTATCCGGGCAAGCGCTACTACGGTGGTTGCGAGTACGTGGATATCGCCGAGCGGCTGGCGATCGAACGCCTCAAGCAACTGTTCGGTGCCACCTACGCCAACGTGCAGCCGCATTCGGGCTCGCAGGCGAACCAGGCGGTGTATCTGGCGCTGCTGCAGCCGGGCGATACCATCCTGGGCATGAGCCTGGCCCACGGCGGCCATCTCACCCACGGCGCCAAGGTCAACATCAGCGGCAAGCTGTTTCACGCGGTGCAGTACGGCGTCGACGAGAACGGCCTGATCGATTACGACGAAGTGCAGCGCCTGGCCACGGAGCACCAGCCCAAGATGCTGGTTGGCGGTTTCAGCGCCTATTCGCAGGTGGTCGACTGGGCGCGCATGCGCCAGATCGCCGACTCCGTCGGTGCGCTGTTCTTCGTCGACATGGCCCACGTCGCCGGCCTGATCGCCGCCGGCGTGTATCCCAGTCCGCTGCCGCACGCCCACGTGGTCGCCTCGACTACCCACAAGACCCTGCGCGGCCCGCGCGGCGGCATCATCGTGGCCAAGGATGCGGGTGAGGAGATCGAGAAGAAACTGCAGTCGATCGTGTTTCCCGGCATCCAGGGCGGCCCGCTGATGCACGTGATTGCGGCCAAGGCGGTGGCGTTCAAGGAAGCGCTGGAGCCGGAATTCAAGACCTACCAGGCGCAGGTGGTAACCAACGCCAAGGCGATGGCGAAGACCTTCATCGAACGCGGTTACAAGGTGGTCTCCGGCGGCACCGAGAACCACCTGATGCTGATCGACCTTATCGGCCGCGACGCCACCGGCAAGGACGCCGAGGCGGCGCTGGGCAAGGCGCACATCACGGTCAACAAGAACGCGGTGCCGAACGATCCACGCTCGCCTTTCGTCACCTCCGGCCTGCGCGTGGGCACCCCGGCGATCACCACCCGCGGTTACCTGGAAGCCGACACCATCGAATTGACCCAGTGGATCTGCGACGTGCTGGATGCGCCGGGCGACGAGGCGGTGATCGCCGCCGTGCGCGCCAAGGTCACGGCGCAATGCGGCAAGTTCCCGGTCTACGGCTGAGTCCCTCAGCATGCTGTCCTTGCAGGTCGGACTGATCGGCGATCGCAACGACGAGGTGGTCGCCCATCGCGCCATCCCGCTGGCCCTGGGGATGGCCGCCGAAGCCTGCGGCGTGGCGATCGAGCCGGTCTGGGTACCCACCGGGCAGGTGGGAGACGGCGCGGCGCTGGGGGAATTCGACGGTCTCTGGTGCGTCCCGGCCAGCCCGTATCGCAGCATGGGGGGCGCGCTCACCGCGATTCGCGTGGCGCGCGAACGGCATCTGCCGTTCCTCGGTACATGCGGCGGGTTCCAGCATGCGGTGCTCGAATACGCGCGCAACGTGCTCGGCTGGGCCGATGCGGAACATGCCGAGACGGCGCCGGACAGCGCGCGTGCGGTGATCGTGCCATTGCTTTGCTCGCTGGTCGAGGTGACGGACGCGGTGCATCTGGTGGCCGGGTCGCGTCTGGCGGAGGCCTATGGCGAGACCGGCATCGTCGAGGGTTACCACTGCCGCTACGGTCTGGGCTCAGGATTTCGCGAGGCGCTGACCGCCGGTCCGCTGCGGGTCAGCGCGGTCGATGATGCGGGTGATGTACGCGGCATCGAGCTGGATGGCCATCCGTTCTTTGTCGCCACGCTGTTCCAGCATGAGCGCGGTGCATTGCAGGGCAGGTTGCCGCCGGCGGTGCGTGCATTCACCCAGGCCATGATCGACACTCGCTGACATGCACTGCCCCTTCTGCCAGCACGATGACACCCGCGTGATCGACTCCCGCCTCACCGAGGACGGCAGCACCGTGCGGCGTCGGCGCGAATGCCCACGGTGCGGCGAGCGCTTCAATACCTATGAGACTGCCGAGCTGAAACTGCCTGCGGTGGTGAAGAGCGGCGATCGGCGCGAGGCGTTCGATGAGCAGAAGCTGCGCGTGAGTTTCGATCGTGCGTTGCAGAAGCGGCCCGTGCCCAGCCACGACGTGGACAGCTCGGTGCGCGCCATCGTCAACGACCTGCGCAAGAGCAGCGAACGTGAAGTGCCGTCGCGCCAGGTCGGCGAGCTGGTGATGCGCGAGCTGAAGAAACTCGACCAGGTCGCCTACGTGCGCTTTGCCTCGGTCTACCGCAAATTCGAGGACATGCAGGCGTTTCGCGAAGAGATCGAGAAACTCGAACGCGACCTGCCGGAGCTGGACGGCCTGCAGCTGTCGCTGCTCGGCGAAGGCGACGGCAAGCGCGGCAAGAAGAGCTGAGGGCTGCTCCCGGCGTCGGAGGAACAAACATGTTCGTAGCCATCTACCGCTGGCGTCTTCACCCCGAACGGGAGCAGGATTTCGTCACCAACTGGCAGCGCATCACCCGGCTCGGGCTCGTGGCCGGTTCTGGCGGATCGAGCCTGTTCAAGGACGCGCAGGGCCATTGGGTTGCCATTGCGCGATGGCCGTCGCGCGAGGCGCGCGAGCGCTTTTTCGGGCAGATGGACGGTGTCGATGCGCACAGCGGCATGGCCGAGCGCGCCCGACTGGCAGTGATCGAACGCCTGCCGGCAGAGGAGCTGGATGGCGTGCTCGACTGCTGGGCGCCGTTCCGCGAAACCACCCGGGCACCCGATTCGTGACCCCATTCACCGCAATCGACCACACCCACATGGCGCGGGCCCTGCGCCTGGCCGGGCGCGGCCTGTACACCACCCAGCCGAATCCGCGCGTGGGTTGCGTCATTGCGCACGCCAGCGACGTGATCGGCGAAGGCTGGCATCAGCGCGCTGGCGAACCGCATGCGGAAGTGTTTGCCGTGCGCGAGGCGGGCGAACGGGCGCACGGGGCGACTGCCTATGTGACGCTGGAGCCCTGCGCCCACCACGGTCGCACGCCGCCATGTGCCGATGCGCTGGTCGCCGCCGGTGTGGCGCGGGTGGTGATCGCCAGTGACGACCCGTTTCCCCAGGTCAATGGCCGCGGCATCGACAAGCTGCGGGCTGCCGGTATCCAGGTGGAAACCGGCCTGATGGGCGAGGCGGCGCGCGAACTCAACATCGGTTTCTTCAGCCGCATCGAACGCCAGCGCCCGTTCGTCCGGGTCAAGCTGGCCATGAGCCTGGACGGCCGTACTGCCCTGGCCAATGGCGAATCGAAGTGGATCACCGGTGAAGCTGCCCGCGCCGACGTGCAGCGCTGGCGCGCGCGCAGCTCGGCGATCCTCAGCGGCAGCGGCACCGTGCTGGCCGACGACCCGCGATTCACCGTGCGCCTGCCCGAAGACGAGGAATTCACCCCGCCGTTGCGCGTGCTGCTGGATCGCCAGCTGCGCACGCCGGCGGGCAGGCACGTGCTGGACGGCTCGGTGCCGACCCTGCTGCTGCATGAGCCGAGTGCATCCTGCACGGACGACCGCTTCGGTCGGGTCGAGCGGATCGCGATCGCCACGGCACAAGGCGGGCTCGACTTGCGCGCCGTGCTGGCGCTGCTGGCCGGACGCGGCTGCAACGAGCTGCACGTCGAAGCCGGTCCGACCCTGTGCGGCGCGCTGTTCGCCGCCGGCCTGGTCGACGAACTGCTGCTGTACGTGGCGCCGGTGCTGCTGGGGGATGCTGCCCGCCCGCTGCTGCACCTGCCGGACATCACCGCCATGGCATCGCGCCGGCAACTGGAAACCATCGACCGGTATGCGATTGGCGACGACACACGTCTGCTGTTGCGCCCTCGTGCGCCGGCTTGAGGACGATCACCGTTGTGTTCACTCGATGAATGACTCCAACGGGAAAAGGTGTCGGAAAAGGTGTCAGGGATGAATGGCACTGACTTAAGCATCATGGATGTCCATAAAGCCGCAGTTCTTCGCGCGCGAGGTGGCGGTGTTTGGTCAGTAGTGGAAAGGGTTTCGATCGTCGTTTGAGCGCGCGTGGTTCGATGCGTCCAGGGCGTTGTCCGACGCGCCGTTTGGCGATGAGACGCAGCAGATCTCCTGCAGCATCCGATTCGAGGTCAGTCAAGTAGTGTCGGCACGCCATACAAAGTTGCAACGCGTGCTTGAAACTTAGCTGGCGCGGTAACACACCCTCTATGCCGGCAGCTTGCAGCATCATCCGACGGATGAGGTTATAGGCCAACAGGTGTACCCAGATCTCCTTGATCGCCATGGCGGGACTCTTGCTGCTGAGGATCTCCATGCCCATCGTGGTTTTCAGGTGGCGAAAGTCCAGCTCGACATGCCATCGCTGCCGATAGAGTGCCTTGAGTTCACTCTTGGGTGTCTGCTTGGTGCACAGGAGTGTTGTTACCAAGGTCTTTCCGCCCACCTGAACCTCGCGCACGGTCAACCGGTCGGGTGCTTGAGCAAACTGCGTCTGCGTCATCCATGACGGTCGCACCTTCGGCTTTTCAAGGTCGATCAGGTGGTCGCGTTCGCCGAGCCGGTGGCCGCGGCGGAAATCGGTACTTCGGCGACGTGCACCATGCTGCTCGAAGACGCCATCGACCCCGCGCTGCTGCAGTTCGACCAATAAAAAATAGGTCGCGAAGAACGCGTCGCCGACCAGCACACTACGCGCCTCGAGTCGACCAAGCAGGCTGCGTAGCAGCGTTTGCTCGTCATTTCCCTTGCCGTGATACGCGCAAGTCGCTGCGTCCAAGACCGCACCACTGGACAGGCAGAACAAGCCCAGCAGACGGCTGATCGGGAAGCCCAACCCGGGCTTCTGCGCCGTCGGTTGTGGAAAGGCGGCCTGGTTCTCCGAGGTGTCAGCCATCGCCACCGTCGTGCCATCGACCAAACGGACCGGTCGTCCTTTCCATGTCCACGCAGGCGCCACCGACGCTGTCATCGCTTGCCCGGTGAAGCACACCAACGAGGAAACCATGCTTTGCGGCAGGCGCTTACGCGCGCGGCAATAGGCCGCCGTTGAGGTGCTGCAGGCATGGAGTCCACTGGCCACTCGCCGTACCGAAAATTCGTTGATCGCGTTCTGGCAGGACCGATCAGCATTCAACGTCTGGGCCATGAACATCGCCAACGTCTCTGTCGGCGGCAGCAAGCGCTCACGATGGGCAGGCAACAATGATTCAACCTGATCCAAGGTCGCCTCGTCTGTCAGCAAATCGAAGAACGCATAGGCATCCGTTCTTTGGATTTGACGCAACGTGCGGCGTTGCTGCGAACGAACGTGACGATTAGGATGCATTGAGGTCGGCTCCCTTTGCTGGCGGTGTTGTCTAGTACCTTCACCTTAGCATTTGGAGCCGACTTCACTTTCAAGATCAGTAGCTTGGGCTTAAGTCAGTGCCATTCGTGTCAGGGATGAATTTATTTTTCGGGATTCGATTCATGGATTTGATTTGCGCTGTCCGTGCCCGGCTTCCGCCGCTGCTGCGCGTGCCCGGTGTCTCGTGTACAGGACCACTCCCAGAAAGAGGCCCATCACCGCGTAGCTGAGGATCGGACTCACGATCAGAAATTCTCGAACCGGGAGAGTGAAGACCAGGCTGATCGCGATGGCGGTCTGGACAAGCCCGAGCAAGCCGATAACCAAAGTCATGCGCGTCAGCCGGCGCGGATCATCAAGCAGACGCTGGAGTTTTGCGGATTCCGCTGGCGACTTGTCTTTCATCATGGAGCGAAGGACCACGACGAACATCGGCCGCTTGACAGCGACTGAGCCGAGCAACACCAGAGCCATCACGCCCGTGACAAGCTGTTCGCGCAACTCCAGCATCCGGAACGAACCACCCCCGAAGAATGCGGCCAGGGACAGGCCTATGCCGGCAAGCACCAACATGGAAAACGCGTCTATCCGCCTTTTCCGCACGAATTGAATCGCACTCCAGGCGATTGGCGGCAAGGCCGAGGCCATCAGGGCATGGACACGCCCCAGCCCAGGTCGAGCCAGGATATAGACCAACCAAGGGAGGGCGGCATTGACAAGGATTTCTGTTCCGAAACCGCTGCGGAGCAAGTTCATGATGCGGGTACCTTCGCTGTGTTTATATTGGATCGACTTTTTTAGACGGCCATCTTCCGGTGACTTTTTTTCGTGCTCTTCCGACGAGAGCCTCTGATTGATTCGGCCGTGTTCGTGTCTTGAAACTGGTGGAAGACAAGGGGCCGGAGCCATCGGTCCTCAGAGTCACGTTTCAATTGGTCATCCTGCAGACATCCCTGTCTGCAATCGACGCGATCCGCCCCATCATCTCCGAACTCACCTCTTCGCTGGCGAGCAGCATGTGTCCGGCATCCTGGATGAAGCGGGCCTCGCATCCGGGGATCATTTTCGCGAAGGCGCGTGCGCTGGATACGGGAACCAGGGTGTCCGCCGTGCCGTGCCAGAGGAAGACCGGCACCGTATTGGTCGTCAGGTCGATCCCCCAGGCGTGGCTGACCAGCATCATGTCGCGATAGGCGCCGTCGCCGCCCTGGCGGAAGGCTTCCTTGAGCTGGAGGATGGCGCGTGGATCGTCCTTGAGTGTCTGTGCAATGCGCTGGTCCCATTCGCACAATTGCGAGAGCATCCTTTTTCTTGCCGCGTCGCGCTTCTTTTTGTCCTTTTCAGTGCGTGGCTCGTGCCATTTCCTCACCTTGCGGGCCATCAGGACGTGCAGCAGCCGCAACAGCGGCGGCGCGTATCGGGCCAGGAAGAATGCCACGCGGTTGCCCCGGCTCATGTGTTTCGTAATGCGCAGAAATTCCGGCGGAGATCCGCTGCAGATCAGCGTGGCCGAGCGCACGCGCGTGGGCAGGCGCAGGGCGCAGGCCAGCGCGAACGGGCCGCCGCCGGAGCCGCCGGCCACGTGGAACCGGTCCAGGCCGAGCTGGTCGGCCAGTTGCGCGACGTCATCCGCCCAGTCGCCGATGGTGTGCCCGGGCGCCGGGGCGGAGAGGCCGTAGCCGGGGCGGTCCGGTGTCAGAACGCGAAATCCCAGTCGCTCGATCCATTCCGCCCGCTCCAGGAAGGTAAGCAGGCGCGATCCCGGCGTGCCGTGGAAGAGCATCAGCGGGATGCCGTCGGGCTTGCCATATTCGGCGAATCCCAGTTGGCGCCCATCGCGCAGGGTGACGCGTTGGCTGTCTCGCTCGGTTTCCATTTCGGATGGCTCAATATGTAAACAGGAATTTACATTTACATAAATCGCCGGATTTGTCTATCATTCGCCGCATGCCCTCTGTACTCCCTGATCGCCCGCCGCAACAGGAACGCAGCCGCCGCACGCACGCAAGCCTGCTTGAGGCCGCCCTCAAGATGTTGGCAGGGCACGGGCTGGACGGCGCAACGGTTCCACGCATCGCCCGCGCGGCCGGCGTGTCCCCGGGCACCGTCTACCGGCGATTCGTGGACAAGCAGGGGCTGCTGCGCGCGGCTTGCCTGCACATGCTCGAGCGCAGCAACCAGGCCAACCGGGAGCATCTGGGCGAAAAGCTGGGGCAGGGCCCGCTGGCACGCGCGGCACGCGTGCTGATCGGCCTGATGTTCATGCAGCATCAGCAGCAACCAAAGCTGATTCAGGCGATGGAAAATTTCATCGGATCCGATGATGATCAGGCGTTCGTGCGTGCCGCCCATGCCATCGTCGACGACAATCTGGATCTGCTCATCCAGGCCATGCTCACGCACCGCGCGGAGATCACCCATGCCGATCCGGAGCTGGCCGTGCGCATCGCCACCGTGACCGCAGCCACTGCGATCGGCACGAGGGCGCTGAAGCCCCGGTCCATCTGGCGCACCGTGCAGCCGATCACGGACGACGCGCTGGCGGATGAGCTGGCTCGCGCATACGTTGCCTATCTCCAGAGCAGAACATGAGCCCGGCCGCATCAGGCGCGATGCCTTCCGAGAAACACTGAGTCCGGGCCTCCACACCCTGGCCGGTGCTAGAATGCGCGGGCCGGCCTGGCCGGCACGAACACACACAACGTCTTCAGGGCGGGGCGAAATTCCCCACCGGCGGTAGGTTGCAGGGCGGCCTTGAACAGGCGGTTCCGGTGACGAGCCCGCGAGCGCTCACGGCCACCGCCGTGAGGTCAGCAGATCCGGTCCAATGCCGGAGCCGACGGTTGGTAGCAGGTGACCGCTGCCTCACAGTCCGGATAAAGAGAAGACAGGCAGGCACGCCACCTCGCTGTGGCGCGTCGGCCTCATGCCTTGGGGCGTTCTCGCTTTCGTTTGCGCGCGGGTACGTTGCATGAAGATCAGCCAGGCAAGTCACGACATCCGGCTCCCGCAGGAGTCGCACTGATGTTCACCGGCATCATCCAGGATGTGGGCCGCATCGCGCGGCTGGAGCGGCGTGGCGGTGACGTGCGCCTGCACGTGCATACCGCGTCGCTCGACCTTGCCGACGTGCAACAGGGTGACTCCATCGCCGTCTCCGGCGTGTGCCTCACCGCGGTCACGCTGCAGTCGCGCGGCTTCAGCGCGGACGTCTCCAACGAAACGCTGTCGCTGACCTCGCTGGGTCAGCTCAAGGCGGGCGATCCGGTGAACCTGGAAAAGGCGTTGCGCCTGGCCGACCGGCTCGGCGGGCATCTGGTCTCCGGTCACGTCGACGGCCTGGGCAAGGTGGTCTCGATCACCCCTGACGGACGCTCGCAGCGCTGGGCCTTCGAGGTGCCGGTGGCGATTTCGCGCTACATCGCGGCAAAGGGTTCGGTCTGCATCGACGGCACCAGCCTCACCGTCAACGAGGTGGCCGGGCTTCGCTTCGGCGTCAACCTGATTCCGCACACGGTCGAACACACCGCCTTCCACGCGCGCCGCGTGGGCGATGCGGTGAACATCGAGGTGGACGTGATCGCCCGCTATGTCGAACGGCTGCTGGCCAGCGGCGGCGCGCCGCCGCTGGACGAGGCGTTCCTCAGGCAACACGGCTTTGCCTGACCTTGCACCTTCTCCCCGTGGGGGAGAAGGGAAAACTTCAACCTGGATCGCAGCATGAGCTTCAACACCATTCCCGAAATCCTCGACGACATCCGCGCCGGCCGCATGGTGGTGTTTCTCGACGACGAGGACCGCGAGAACGAGGGCGACCTGATCATGGCTGCCGAGAAGGTGCGCGCGCAGGACATCAACTTCATGGTGCGCGAGGCGCGCGGCCTGGTCTGCGTCACGCTGACCGAGCAGCGCACGCGCCAGCTCGGACTGAAGCCGATGGTCAGCGACAACACCTCGGCCTACCACACCAACTTCACCGTCTCGATCGAGGCGGCTGAAGGCGTCACCACCGGCATCTCGGCACACGATCGTGCGCGCACCATCCAGGTGGCGGTGAAGGCCGATGCGAAGCCGCAGGATCTGACCCAGCCGGGCCACATCTTTCCGCTCACCGCACAGCCCGGCGGCGTGCTGACCCGCGCCGGCCACACCGAGGCCGGCTGCGACCTGGCCGCGCTGGCGGGGCTTGAGCCTGCGGCCGTGCTGATCGAGGTGCTGCACGAGGACGGCTCGATGGCGCGCCGCCCGGAGCTGGAGATCTTCGCGCGCAAGCACGGCCTGAAGATCGGCTCGATCGCGGACCTGATCCGCTACCGGCTGGAAACCGAGAAGACCGTGCAGCGCGTGCACGAGGAAGACGTGCAGACCGAGTTCGGCGCGTTCCGCCTGGTGGCCTATCGCGACGTGATCCGCCGTGGCCTGCATTTCGCGCTGGTGCGCGGCACGGTCGATGACGGCGCGCCGGTACTCACCCGCGTGCACGTGCGCAACACGCTGTCCGACGTGCTGCATCTGAAGCGCGACGACCTGGGCCTCACCGTCACCGCCGCGCTGCGCCGCATCGACGACGAGGATCGCGGCGTGCTGCTGGTGCTGTCCGGCGAGGACAC
>Ga0307375_10007154_pt1 | contig 10220 bp, 14 predicted proteins | sample TR1MG_FD_202531 | JGI IMG/M metagenome (GOLD analysis project Ga0307375, IMG submission 202531) | Soil microbial communities from Risofladan, Vaasa, Finland - TR-1 | ecosystem: Environmental > Terrestrial > Soil > Coastal area > Acid sulfate soil | place: Finland: Risofladan, Vaasa | collected...
TGACTCAAAAGAATTAAAGATCATTAAAACTGATGAAACTGTTTCAATTGATGACATATTAACTGAAAATAGATTTAAATGTTTTTCAAATGGAGAAGTTTATTATGAAACTAATGAAGGATTGCTTATAAAGGAAGATGATATTAAAATGGATGTTGGTAAAGATACAAATAAAAATATATAAGGGATAAGGAGAATTTTTATGAAAATTACACAGTTACTTTGTACATTTGCGCGGAAAAATAAATTAGATGAAATAATTGAAGAAATTAAAAATACATATGAAATATCATTTGGTAGACTATTTATATTAGAAAATAAAAATAACAATAGAGAATTAATTTTGACATATAATATTGATGGAGAAAAAGTTCCTGGACAAACTATGCGTAATACAATATCTATTCACCGTAAAAAACATACGAATACATTATATACTATAAACGCATTAAATGAAGTTGTTAGTCTTCTTAATGATGGAGTAATGGATGCTGATTATGAAGTTGATTGGGAGAAATTTAGGAATATGCTTCTCGTCGCCACCGACGAAAATGGATTGAAAAAGATAGAAACCAATTTATATGAAATTAGAGAAATATAAAATGACGTTTAAACGCGCGAAGAAGATTAATATACAAAATAATTTTAAAAAAGTCAAATAATTATGGAACTTTTTATTTATATTAAAGTATAAACTATTATATATAAAACTTAAACACACAAAGAAAGATGGTTTCGTTTTTAACGTAAACCGTTAAACTTTAAACATTAACTTTAAACGAGGAGAAATATTATGGGAAATATTCGTCCAAGCATTAATTTAAATGCTGTCAAAGAGCGCCTTGAAACACTCAAAAAATCTAAGAAAAACTCAAATCTTACATGGAAACCAAATGAAAAAGAACAAACTGTTCGAATTGTTCCATATAAGTATCAACCTGACAACCCGTTTATCGAATTATACTTTCATTATAATTTAAATGGTAAAACTTATTTGTCACCCATTTCATTTGGAGAACCTGATCCTATTATGGAAGTTGCTCAACAATTAAAAAATGCTGGTGATAAAGAAAGTTGGAAACAAGGTAAACAACTTGAGCCTAAATTAAGAACCTTTGCTCCAGTTATTGTTCGTGGACGTGAGCAAGAAGGTGTAAAATTTTGGGGTTTTGGGAAAACGATTTACGAAGAATTACTTTCTAATATTGTTGATCCGGAATGTGGTAATGTCAGTGATCCTGTATTAGGTCGTGACATTGTTGTTTATACTGTTAAGGAAGATGGTAAAGATTTTGCTACTCCAAGAATGAGAATCAAAATGACACAAACTAAAGTTACTGAGGATCCTGCCATTCTTCAAAAAATTGTTAAGGAACAACCTGATATTAAGGAACTCTATGACCTCAAAAGTTATGAAGAATTAGAAGAAGCCCTTGATAGATTTATTCATCCTGAAAAATATAAAGATGAAAAGAAGGAATCCGATGCTAAAGATGAAACAATTAAAGTTAAAGAAGAGCCTAAAGCCGAAACAACTAAAGTTAAAGAAGAGCCTAAAGCCGAAGCAAAAGTTGAATCTGCTGTAACTAATCCAACTGATATACAAGGTGCATTTGATGAACTCTTTGAAGAAAACAAATAATAATTTAATTTGTTTTATTCTACTCCTATGGGTCGGGTGTTGCTCGACCCTTTAATTATTATTTGGAGAATATAATGGCAAAAAAAGAAGAAAGCGCAACAACATCTCCCAAAGAGGATTTAGCATTAACGCTTGCTGAAACTTTAAATAAAAAATTTAAAATAGATGGAAAGGTTGCTTATTTTATAGGTGGTGAAAATACTCCTACTGATGTAAACGAATGGGTATCAACTGGAAGTTCAATGTTAGATTTAGCAATATCTAACCGTCCTCATGGTGGATTACCCGTCGGTCGTATAATTGAAATAAATGGTCTTGAAGCCTCTGGTAAGTCACTTATAGCTGCTCACGTTCTCGCTGAAACACAGCGAAAGGGTGGAGTAGCTGTTTTTATTGATACTGAAAATGCGGTAAGTATGGAATTTTTTGAGGCAATTGGTGTTGATATAAGTAAGATGTTGTATGTTCAATTAGATACAGTGGAAGATATATTTGAAGCAATAGAAAGTATCATAAATAAAATACGAACATCTGATAAAAGTAAATTAGTTACTATAGTTGTGGATTCATTAGCTGGTGCTACTACATCAGTTGAAAGGGACGCAGATTATTCTAAAGATGGTTGGGCGACATCAAAGGCTATAATAATATCAAAAGCTTTTCGTAAGATTACTCGTTTAATTGGTAAAGAAAGAATAGTACTCGTATGTACTAATCAACTCCGTCAAAAAATGGGTGTTATGTTTGGTGATCCTTATTGTGTTGATCCATATTCAACTAAAATAAAAATTAGATATAAAATAATATTGAAAACATAAAGGAGAATTTAAATGAAATATGTTGAGGAAGAATTAACTTTAGCGGATTTTTCAGAACGTTTTTTAGGAAATGATGATTTTGAAACGCCAACTATATTTGATTTATCTGATTATGAAATTGAGGTATTAGGAAAAGACACAAAAACTGGTAAAGATGTGTATAAACTTATTAAGTCGTTTATTATAAAAGATAGTGTTGGTGAGTATTATACAGATGGAAAATTAAAAGGAAGTGGAGAACATCGAATAATAAATAAAGATATGATTGAAATTCCGTTAAGATCACATTCTGATTTTGATAAAATAGAAAACCCACTAAATATAGTTGATATTGAAGTTACAGATATTGAAAATTATTATGCAAATGGTCGGTTAAATCATAATACAACATCTGGTGGAAAGGCTACTGGCTTTCATTCATCTGTTCGTATTCGTTTGAAATCTATTGGACAAATTAAAATTAAAACTTTAAGTGGAGAACAAGTGATTGGTGTAAAAGTTCGTGCTCAAGTTATTAAGAATAGAGTAGGCCCTCCATTTAGAATTGTAGAATTTGATGTATTTTTCAATCGAGGAATTGATGATTCGGACAATTGGTTAAAAATACTTAAAGATAATGATGTTGTAAAAAGATCAAATCCTGGTTTTAAACTTATTGATCATAAAGGTGAAGAACGAAAATTTCTTGATGAAGAATGGTTGAATTTATTGGAGGAAGACAAAGAACTTAAAGATTTTTTATATGACAAAATATGTAATTTTGTTATTATGAAATATAAAAAAAATCCAATAGTTGGAGGATTGGATGCCGAAATTATTTCAACGGATGAAGTCATTGAGGAGAATGATTAACTGCTTTTCTGGTGAGTCATTAATATGGCTCACCCTTTTTATTAAATGGAGTATAATAAATGGGATTTACATATGATTGGAAACACAGTGAACCTAATCACTATATCTGCGATTGTGGTTGTAAAGAACAAGAAGAAATATCGGCTGAACCAACAGAATATGGAGCGCCATCTCATTACAGAAAATGTAAAAAATGTGGTTACAGAGATGGGCCTTGGATAAGGCTGAAGATCATTGGTCAGGTGGATTTGTTTAATTCGCTGGAACTTTATTAAAGGAGAAATAATTATGACCGACGAAGTAATAGGTAATGAATGATTACGCCAACGCGGACAATCGAGCCTATACAATATAGTACAAATCATCGAACCTTTGATAAAAGGTTATATTTTTATGATATTGATCATCTTGAAATAAAGGGTATATTGGTTAAAAATCTTTTTATTGAATTTGAAGGTTATAATCCAACAATCCCATTTATTATTCGTGAATTTGATTCAAAATTAAAACCAAATATTAAAAATATTAAAACTGTTCTCAACTTTATTAAAGATTTTGAATTAAAACATAGTGGTTTCGTTATGTCTTATGTAAAAGACATTGATGAATATACTTTGTATGAATTAGATAATAATGACGAGGTTCAATGTTCAATTAAAGATAGTGACGAAATAGAAAAAATGTTAATAAAATTACAGGGTTTACGGGATTCCGACAAAAAAGGTAAGAAACGTGAAAATACGAATGAACGTGATGAGTTTGATATTAAATTTTATAGGGATGTACTTATTGAATTTAAAAGAAGTCCTCGGATTCAGTCTTTTCAAAAAGAATGTTTACAAAATTTATGTGAAATTTTAAATATCCCCGGATATTTAGTTGTATATAGAGATAAACAACTTATTGAAACAATATATGAACCCAATGGAATATCAGAGTTGAAAAATTTAAAAAAACATATAATGAATACATTAAAAGGAATATTGAATTGAATGAAAAAATAGTATTAAAAAATCCACAAGATTTAAAACAACATTCTATGAACGTGGAAATTTATGGTAAGGAAGAAGTTGATTTCGACTTATTAAGTTCTATTAAAACAGAAGGAATTTTAAATCCAATTATTGTGTTATCGGACAATACAATTTTATCGGGAACACGTCGGGTTGAAACTGCAAAGGCTTTGGGTATGACCGAAGTTCCTTGTATAATCAGAACGTTTGGCTCTGAGGTAGAAGAAAAGATAGCATTACTTTCGTTTAATAAGTCGAGAGTTAAAACATACATTCAAGAAATGCGTGAAATTGACGCTTATGAAGAATTAAGAAAAGTAAAAGATTTGCCGGTGTCGCATGAGGAAACTGCGGTAACGCATAACGTATCAAAAGGAACTTTTCATAGAAAGCGTCAGGTTTGGAATACAGCTAAGAAGGAAGCTGTAACTGAAGAACAAAAAGCTGAAAAAACAAAGGCAAAAAATTTAATTAAAAAATTAGAAACTGATCCAAAATACACTCCTTCAAAAGCATATCAACATTTACAGGAATATAGAAACAGTGTAAAAGTTCGAGAAGCAAGAAAAGAAGCATCTGAAAAAGGTGGTCAATTACAAAATGCTGACTTCTTACATTTGGGGAATTTTGTGGAAGTATTAGACCCTATTATTCCTGACGGCACAGTTGATGCTTTTATTACAGACCCCCCATATCCATATGGATTTATAGATTGTTGGAGAGACTTGGGTAAATTTGCTGAGAAAAAATTGAGACCAGGTGGTTGGTTAGTGGCGTATTCCGGACAAAAACATTTGCCTACAGTAATGTCGAAGTTAAGTGAAGCAACCGGGCTAAACTATTACTGGACGATGGCTCTGTATCATAATGGAATACGACAAGATGTATGGGGTGTGGAGTTAAATGTGATGTGGAAGCCTATATTAATTTATGTGAAACCACCGGCATTAAAACTCGATATTAAACAGCGTGGAGATTATATAGTTTCCAGACAAGAAGAAAAGGTTGGACACGAATGGCAACAATCTGAAAGTAGTGTAGCAGAATTGATTACTACTTTTACCAGAGAAGGCGATTTAATACTTGAGCCATTTGCTGGATCAGGAACAACTCTTTTTGTAGCAAACAAAATGGGCAGAAGATGTATCGGTGCAGAGATTGATGTTGATACATATAATATAGCGAAAGCACGTTTAATTGAAACGCCCGAAGAAGATGAAGATACAAAATTTATTTTCTAACAAGTTGAACTAATAAAATTCTGTAGATTAGTTTAATAAAATAGGAGTAAATAAATTATGAAAATAAATCTTATATATAACAATACTAATTCGGATTTTCATGAAGAAGAATTAAATTGGGATGAAGTTCATAATGCTCCTCATGGATATGGGGGTGCTATTGCGTGGGTATATGAAACTGAAGATGGTCGATTATGGGTAGATAATGATGAATATGTTTCTCAAGTTAATTTTTGTCCATTTACTGGTTATGAAGCAAAAGTAAAGGTGAAAAATGAAAATTGACCTTGATTCAATACTTAAAAAAATAAGGGAGGATAAGGCCGCCGAAAAGAACATAAATTCAAAAGTTCTTGTTATTGATGGGCTTAACACGTATTTAAGAGCCTTCTCAGTAAATCCAACTTTAAATGACAATGGCACGCATATTGGTGGTATAACCGGATTTTTTAATTCAATATGTGCAGCAATACGACAAATGTCTCCTACTCGTTGTGTTATTGTTTTTGATGGTAAAGGTGGAAGTCAGCAAAGACGTAAAATTTATGAAGAATATAAAGCTAATCGTCGCGGATTACGAGTTCGTCTTAATCGAGCATATGATTTTGAGGATGCTGACGAGGAACACAAAAATGCTATGAGACAATTATTACGAATTGCTGATTATCTTGAACAGTTACCCATTACTTTATTAATGTATGACAACATTGAAGCCGACGACGTAATAGCATATTTGGCTAAGGAAGTATTTGATAAAAAAGTTATAGTTATGTCGACTGATGGTGATTTTGTTCAGTTGGTAGATGACCGCATATCGATGTGGAATCCTCCCCGTAAAAAACTTTATACTCCTGAACTTATTAAACAAGATTATGAATTTACACCTAATAATTATATTTACATGAAAATGATTTCAGGTGATAAAAGTGATGGAATTCCTGGAGTAAAAGGAATTGGTATAAAAACCATTCAAAAAAATTTACCATTAATTACTGCTGATGTAGATGTTAACTGGGATGAATTTAAAGATTATTTAAATAAAAGTATTGATAATAAAACAGCGATAAAACTTATTGAAAATTTTGATATACTTGAACGAAATTATACATTAATGAAATTAGGTGAGATAGAAATTGGAGGCTCGACAAAATCAAAAATACGGGAACTAATTGACTCACCAGTTAGTACAATTAATAATTACAAATTTAAACAACAATTTTTAGAAGATAAACTGTATAGTAATATTCCAAATTTAAATTCTTGGTTGCGAATACATTTTAATAAACTTCAGGCTTTTGCATTATCATCTCATGAAAGTGGTTCAAAATAATTTTAGGAGGTAAAAATGATTACAGAAATGATAGTAAACGAAATTATGTCAAGTGATACGACATTAGAAGAAAAGAAAGAAGCAATTGGATTTTTAAATAAAACAACAGAAATTCAATTGACTGACGAAGAATTTAATGAAGATAATGATGATATATTAAATTATTTTTTTGATTATCTTGAATCAAATAATGTATCTTTTGAATGGGAAAGAATGTATAAGCCTACTAAAAAACTTTCTGATGATTTAATTGCTATGGCTAAAACAAGAAGAATGAAGACTTTTTTAACCAAAATACGTTTGTTTAATGAATTATCAGAAAAAAATAAAAATAAAATTATGAAAAAAATAATAAATGAATTAGAAGAAGAATTTAAAATAGATAATGTAAAGAAATTTTATTTTTTAAATCTTTCAATTTCTTTAGTTTTATTTGATCCTGACAATGTAAATGATTATTTCAGAGGATTATTTATAAGATATGCTAGAATTAGGAAAAAATAATATGGCTAAAAAAAATCTTGATACATTAATAGAATATGGAATTTCATTTCAAATAAAAACAATTTCAACTCTTCTTAAAAATTCAAATTTTCTCGAACAAATACATGATATAATTGACCCAAAATATTATGATTCAGATGCTGTAAAATGGATTGTAAAGATTATTCTTGAATATTATAATGAATATCATAAAGTTCCGTCAATGGAAGTATTTAAACTTGAACTTGAGCGCGAAGTAGATAATGATGTAATGAAACAAAGTATAATTGATAAATTAAGGTCTGTATATAATAATTTTGCTTCACCCGACCTTGAGTATGTTCAGGAAAATTTCTTAAATTTTGCTAAAAATCAAGTGATGAAGCAGGCAGTATTAGATTCAGTCGATATGATACAAAGTGGAAATTATGATGAAATACGTTCTCTTATTGATAATGCATTACGTGCTGGTGAAGAAAGAAATATTGGTGTTATTTGGAAAGAAAAAGAAGCGTTTGACCGTCGTATGGCGGAAACATTGCGAAGCCCAATACCTACTCCATGGCCTGTTTTAACTGAAATATTAGATGGTGGTTTAGGAGATGGAGACCTTGGAGTTGTTGTTGCTCCAGGTGGAGTAGGAAAATGCGTAGGTAAAGATACTGAAATTGAAATTGAATATGAAGAAATTGGAATTAATATTTTAGATTATACAATTTGGTTTGAACCGTGGAATAAAATATATGTAAATGACAAATATATGTTTGTTTATGAATTTGCTAATATTATTTCTGAATGTATTGCTCCTACTGGAAACGGAAAAATGCTTTTAAAAAGATTAAAACACCAAAAAATAAAAATCGGCGATTTATTTAATAAATTAAATATTTCTAATGAAGAAAATGCTCAATTTATTCCTGATTTTTATCTCAAAGTTAAAACTCCATATGGATATAAAGATATAAAAACATTATTTAGAACTGAAAAACAACAATCTGTTAGATGTTATTTTGGAAATAATAAAACATTAGAATGCAGTTTAAATCATAGATTAAAAGTTAATGATGAGTGGAAAAAAATTAAAGATATTAAAATTGATAATGATATAATAGAAACACAAACAGGATTAACATATCTTAAAAAAATTCATTATGGAAAAGAAAAAATATTATATGATATTTCTGTTAAAGATGTTCATTGTTATTATTCTAATGAAATATTATCACATAATTCGTGGTGTTTGGTTGCTATAGCAAATTATGCTGTTACTCTTGGTAAAAATGTTATTTATTATACTATGGAATTAAATGAAGATTATGTTGGTCTTAGGCACGATGCTAAAATATCTGGATATGCTTCACAGGATGTTAAATATCATCAGGATGATGTTTTTAAATTAGTTAATAAAATACGTGGTAATTTAATTATTAAATATTATCCAACAAAAAATGCTAGTATTGATACAATAAGAACTCATGTGGTTCGAGCTGAATCATATGGATATAAACCTGACATGATTATTATTGATTATCCTGATTTATTAAAAAGTCAAACAAATTATTCAAATACTGATAAACGATTTGAACTTGAGAATATTTATGAACATACTCGTGGTTTAGCCGGTGAATTACAAATTCCAATATGGGCTGCTTCTCAAGCAAATCGGGCATCATTAGAAGACGATGTAATTGAGGGTGGTAGAATTGCTGAATCATATAATAAAGTTATGATTGCTGATTTTGTTATCTCTTTGCAACGAAAAACAAAAGATAAACTTGCTCATACTGGACGTATTCACGTTATAAAAAATAGATTTGGACCTGACGGATTTACTTTTCCAAGTAAGATGAATGCTGCTAATGGAAACATTGAATTGTTTAATGAGAAAAGTGATGATGGAAGAAAAACCAAACAAGACACTGAAGAAGGCGGAAAATTAGAACGAATGAAAATCGGCGAAAAAGTAGATGAAATAAAGGGACGCAAAAAATTTGACAAATTAGTATAGTCAAACATTTCTAAAAAAGTTATTTTTTTCTTGACAAATCCAACTATATTTTGTATATTGCCTGTAATAAAAAAAGGTAATATAATGAATAATAATAAGGATAGCTATAATGTATTCCCAATTAACAGAATTAATACTGAAGCTATCTGTATTGGAGGTATCTTGCAATGATTGTTGTATCACTAATAGCATTTGTAATTGTGATTCTTTTAAATGAGTTTATCTTAAATCCTGGTGTAATCAGGAATGAATTTAAGGAATTTATTTACAATATGAAATTAAAAAAAAGGTAATATAATGAATAATAAATGTGAAGAATGTATTCGTGGTTGGTGGTCTGATGGATATGATTTTGAACCAATATATGAAGATGGTGGCGGATTCAATATAAATGAAAAAAATGAAGATTTAAAATGGTTTAATTATTGTCCAGAATGTGGATATAAATTTGAGCAAACAATAAAAGAAAGCGACGAATAAAATGAAAATTGAAAAAATTTATATTATACCGGACATGTTTCCTGACGGACAAGAGCCTGATGTTCCTATTTACGAAGATGAAGGGGGAACTTATTTTTTGTTGATGAAAATGGCCGAAGGTGAGGAACAAATAATAAAAGAAATGAATGTACGGAAGAAAATTAAATGATAATAATAATTGACAAACGCTAATTTATTTTGTATATTATAGTAATTAAAAAACAAGGGGTATTAAGATGAATACTAAAAATTTAAAAAAATTAGCAAAATCAGTAAAGTTTTTAAAGTTAGATGATAAAAGTACAGAAGAATTGGCTGATGCTCTTAATGGTGCTGCTCATGAAATAGATAGA
>Ga0307375_10007155_pt1 | contig 10219 bp, 16 predicted proteins | sample TR1MG_FD_202531 | JGI IMG/M metagenome (GOLD analysis project Ga0307375, IMG submission 202531) | Soil microbial communities from Risofladan, Vaasa, Finland - TR-1 | ecosystem: Environmental > Terrestrial > Soil > Coastal area > Acid sulfate soil | place: Finland: Risofladan, Vaasa | collected...
TCAATGCCCCCGTTCAATTCCTGGCGGGGGCTTTTTGTTGTCTGAATTTTATAAGGAGCAAGAACATGAGAAACCAACTACTCACCGCAGCCTTCTTCATGGAGGGATTGCACGAAGTTAAGCCTGGTGGCTATGACGCAGTCATTACTGCATGGGGCAAAGGTTGCATTGAACTGGTGGATGCACTGGTTAGCCATGTATCGCTCGCCACCCAGCTTTGCAATTACGGAGCAATAGCCAGTGATGGCCAATTCCCCGGCGTGTTTGATTACGAAGTTAGCGTCCCATTTGGCAAATGGTTCGGTGAATACATTCTGAAACATGGTGGTAAAGAGCCAAGCCAAAAAGAAGCTGAGGCATGGCTGGTAAAGGAAGTGAATGCATTCTTCAAGCTTGGGCAGTAGCAAACCATAAACGAAGTTTTAATCAACGCCCCCCGTTCAATTCATGGCGGGGGCATTTATAAGGAGCAATACCATGATTAAAGGACTCGCAATAACGCCGCCTGTGATTGGGCGGATTTCAATTGGCAAGGTAGTGGAGAAAAACGGCAAGCGACTACCGGAAAAAGATGATTGCTTCACGATCACCACACAGGTCCAGCAAAAGGATGGGTGGTTGCTTCACCCGCTACACGCCAAGCTTACCGAGGGTGCGGCCAATGGCAAAATCAGGGCCATACCGGTAAAAGTCTTGTTTAACAGCAGCGACTTGAATCTTCGGGCAGAGTACAGTCTGTTTGACCGGACCACGGGAAGGCCTATGTGTGTTGGTAATGGCGAGACTGCCAAACGGGTAACTGCCGAAGGAATAAGCGAGGTTGCTTGTGCCAGTCCTGACGGTTGTGCCTTTGCCAAGTCTGGCGGTTGCAAACCCTATGGCAGGCTTAACGTGGCCATCGACGGCCAAGACGAAGAGTTGTCGTCGTTTGTCTTTCGCACCACGGGCTTCAATTCCATCCGCACGTTAACGGCCAGGCTACAGTACTTCGAAGCGGTCAGTGGCGGGAACACTCGCTACCTTCCGTTGCAGTTAAAACTCAGGGCTAAATCCACGACGCAGTCACATCGTGCCGCTGTCTACTACGTGGATCTCTGCTTACGTGACGGAATCAGCCTCGAAGATGCGGTCAGTCAGGCAGTCGCTGAAGCTGCTAAAAGCGAACAGGCTGGTGTTGGTATCAAGGCACTTGAGTTGGTCGCTAGAACAGGCCTTAGCAACGGTTCATTCGAAGATACTGACGACGATGTTCCGGCCATTGTGGAAGAGTTTTATTCCGAGGTGGGGGAAGGTGCTGGCAAGGCGGGAGTGGTGGTGCCGATACCGACCAAGCTGACGAACAAGTTGGCGGGGTGAACAAAGTCCTGTGGAGGCCGGATCATCGGCTTCCACTTTCCTTGCAACTATTTCCCAAACTAACCAAATTAAGGAGAACAAAATGAACATCAAAATCAAGGCGGACATCTTCGCCGCAGCTTCACTCTTTCGTGGCATAAACGACGTTCGCTATTACCTGAACGGCCTGTATCTCGAAACTGGCAAATCCGGTGCCCGGTTGGTCGGTTGCGATGGCCATCAACTGGCAGTAGCGAAAATTGAAGGCGAGTTTCCGGTGTCTTCAATCATCATTCCAGGCAGTCTTGTCGCTGCGGTTAAATCGAAAGCTAAATCACCCCAGTTCGTGACACTGGATTTCGCCAAGGGCAACAAGCAGTACAAGGACCAGGGCAATGTCAAAGGAATGTTCGTCCCTCGTGACATCACCCTGTCCTATGGCGAGACAACCACCACAGCCAAGGAATTGGACGGAAAATATCCGGATTATCGACGTGTAGTTCCCGACAAAACGGACGGCACCGTTGCCCAGTATGATCCTCGATTTGTGAATAGAATCGACAAGGCCTGCTCCATCCTGGGCCACAAGTTCTTTGCCGGTATTGCCAATAACGGGGACAAATCTGGTTTGTCGGTTATCGACGAGGGATTCGTGGTGGTCACGATGTCGATCAGAATAGATCCAAGAAAAGACTCGCCAGCATGGGTGAATGAGCTAACGCAAATGGCGAGAAAGAGTGCTGTCCAGACAAGGCCGACGAACAAGTTGGCTGGGGAGGCAGCATGATTCTAAAAACCATGTTATGGATAATTGCATTCCCTTGGGTATTGACCAGCATCGGTTTGATGTGGCTTTGGCACCGCCTGGTCTTCTGATCATGATTACCTTGCTGTTTTGGGTGGCGGTGACGCCGCTGATTGTGTACCTGATGTTTGTGGGAGTGCTGCTGGTGTTGGCTGAGTGGTTTAAGAAGTGAATACATCCGCTGGGTCTTATACGGCCTAGCGGATTCAGTTCAATTGTGACAGCAGTGATGATCAGAGTTATCATTATTAAACAGGAGGATCAAATGAAACACGATGTTGCTTCAATGAGTAATGCTGATGTTGGCAAAGCATTCAATGCTATTGCAAAAGGGATTGGCCGCAATGACCTGGGCGAAATCCTGTTCAATTGGAATGAGTCTCAACTCAACGAGGAAGGCGATAAGATTGTCGGATATCCCGGTAGAGATGGCGTTTATTCCAGAGGCAAGGAAGGCGGCAAGGTTTATATCAGCAAGCGGGGGTTTTTGGAATGGCTGATAAGTGACAAGCCATTCGATGAAAAAGTGTACGGTGCAAATATCAGGAATGATGCCCAATGGACAGGGCTAATTGAGCGTGCACGAGTGACTGTATCAAACAAAATATTAATTAAGGGATTAATTAAAATCCCAACACTTGATCAATCCATTGAGCGTATGAAACAAGAAATTCTTGCGGACATTAAATCCGGACGTGTACCGGCGGATTGTCCCTCATTTTCAGCTCTTCACGATTATGTGGACGCAAATTGCTATGGCGGATTCTGTGAGGATGATTTGTTGCAAGCCTTGGTGGAACACTTCGGCGGACGCGATGAAAATGAAGGCATGTCAGACGACTTAATGGACTACCTGAATGCGGCACAAAATGAAATTGATACTTGGCTGCGTTCTTTCTCCACCAAATAACCACACCCAACGAAGGAGAGTCACTACTTGGTGGTGACTCTATCAGAGGTTATTCACGCCAATCTAATTCGGAATAATCAGCAAGTTCAAGTTGCTATCCTTGGATTTCACCCACTCTATTGCATTCCTAAGTGCTGCGTCCAGTTTTTCTTTATTTGCCCCTTTGAAAGCACACTCCCATATTACTAATACCCGATAACCGAGGCTCATAATCTGTTGGATTACTTCGTCATCTCGCTCCGTATTTAAAGTGATTTTATTAAACCAGAATTGGGTATTGGTTTGAGGGAGTTTAAAATAGCGGCAGTTGTGCTTATGCCAGAAGCATCCATGAACGAATACTGCCACACGATACTTTGTCAGCACTAAATCTGGTCTGCCAGGAAGGAGTTTATTCCTGAGGCTATATCTTAAGCCTCTGCGATGAAGCTCTTTTCTGACAAGCAATTCAGGTTTGGTATTACGGCTTTTGATTGCCGCCATATTGCGGCTTCTGGTCTGACGGTCATGTACGTCTGTCATTAATAATTCCGTCAGAAACAACTACTTCTTTTGTGCTCTGGCTATTGTTAGTGCTGACAGCATTGATTCAGCAACCGCACTTACTACCGGCACAGAAACTGAGTTTCCGAACTGTTTATATGCCTGGACATCCGAAACTGCATTCACAATAAAATTGGACGGGAAGCCCTGCAAATTTGCGCATTCCCGCGGCATGAGTTTTCGCGGACGCTTTCTCAGATGGCTTTGGTCAATCAATATTTCGCTACCATCTTTGTAGTATCTTGCACTCAGTGTATTTGTATATGAATCAGACTTTTTAAAGACACAGAACCCAAATCCGTTTCCTTTCTTTTCATGCGCAATCTTCCTTCTTTGATGCCCGTCAAGCAATCGCTGTGAAATTGTAAATTTCGGATCAATTACTCTATCCGGTTCAAGAATGTCGCCAACGGTGGTTTTAGTGCGGGGCGGATCAGGCCACTTAAAGACCTTGCTGAAATCAATCCCTTTGAATTTATTTTTGTTAAAACCTACAATAAATATTCTTTCCCTGTTCTGAGGACAGCCAAAATCAGCCGCCCGGAGAACATGGGAGTCGGCCCAGTAGTTAAGCTTATTGTTCAGGGCACTGCGGGCTTCTTCAGACATCGGAACGTCGTCAGGTATGCTGTGAAAATGTTCACCCCTGAGCGTATCCATAATAATTTTCAGTGTCTCTCCGTGATTGTGGCCCCTGAGTTGTTTTACATTTTCCAGGAGAAATGCATCGGGCTTGCAGATAGATAGAATTCGCTGAATCTCAAAAAACATTGTTCCACGGGTATCATTGAAACCCTTTTTCAGGCCCGCCTGAGAGAATGACTGACACGGGAATCCGGCTACAAGTATGTTGTGTTTCGGGATGTCTTTTGCAGAAACCTTTGTGATATCTCCGTGAGGAAGCTCTCCGAAATTTGCCGCATATGTCTTCTGTGCAAACTTATCCCATTCCGATGAGAAAGCACAATGCCCCCCAATTTGCTGAAATGCGAGGCGAATGCCCCCGATACCAGCGAACAAATCAATGAAGTTGAACGGATATTTCCCTTCTTTTTTCTGACTAAACGGAGCGTAATCAGGAAGTTCTTGAATGATTTTCAGCTTGGCTGTGGATGGTTTATGCTCTCCCCTCTCCCAGCCACTTACTGTACGCTCACCGTTTTCATTCATCCCCAGTATCTGGGCGAATTCGGCTTGTGTAAGTCCCATTCCTTCGCGTTTTGATTTAATGAATCCAAGGTTTTCCATGTTTTTCTGAGCCTCCACTTATCCAGTATTATGCCCGGAGACTACCCCCTATTGGCAGAGGCAGTCAAGTGATTTGATGTGAGTATTCATGCCAGCCAATAGCATCAGCTAGATCCGGCTGGGTAATAAGCCGGATCTATTTTTTCCAGAACTTCAGTGTTTCCGGAATTTCTTCCAGAAAATACGATTCAAAGCTGATTATGTTTTCCAAACCGATTAGGGAAGGCTTTTGTTTGACTGACTTTGGCACAACAAGCACAACATTATGTTTACCCATCTGCACTGCTTTATTTTCAGAAATATCGTCGTCCATTGTCAGCAAGTAAATGCGTGGAAGACCAGTGCGTGCAATTTCCTCAATGACCTCTTGCCAGCGTTCCCGCAAGGTTGTTTTCATCGTACCGATAATTACCTTGTCTCTTCTCTTTTCAAATGCAGCTATGCTGGGCAGCAGAGAATCAACCATCTTCCCTAGTCCTTTATCCTTAAATGTTGACTTTCCTACTTCTCCCTGAGAGACAAAATCAAACTTGAATGTTCTATACATTTCATAAATAACCTGCTCGAATGTTTTACCGGCTCTCGACCTTCTGGACTGTGTATTGCTTAATGACAGCTCGTATATATATGGGCTAATTCTTCCCGCATATTCACCACAGATTAGCTTTACCAAAGCAATCAGTTCATCCTTTGGGCGACCATACAAGTTGCTCTGTTCAATAATGGAGCTGAGTATTTGTCGTGGAGTGGACAGTTTTTCACCAATAGCTTTTAATACTTCAGTGTTAAATCTGGCCTCATCCTCTAAGAAAGAGATGTATGCCGCCTCCCTCAACTCGTGAATCACTTCAGAAATGTTGTGTTCACCTTGCACCTTATTCAGCATGTCGGCACGCGAGTTAAATATCTGATCCACGGTATCCCGTGGCGGACGGATGAATTTTTTTCTGTATTCACGGATTAACTTCTGAAATTCCCCTTTCTCAGCTTCTGGGATAGTCGTCAGTTGCTTTAGTTCTGTTTGATTCATTGGCATTTTTGAATTCACTCAAATCAATTTAAGAAAGGTTAGCAGCCAAGAGGTCTGCTCTGTGTAATCTAATTCGTTTGAACAACCGGCTTCTTTCCAGAGTACGTCGTCGATATTTTTAAATGCTAGTTCGAACATGGCTGCCTATGGTTATTTGGTAGGGGTAAAGGATAGCACTGAGGGAGGGAACTATATATTTACTTCATATTGAAGTCGCCCAGCTATTTGAAAGCATTTGGTTTGTATTAAAGAATTGATAATCATCGCAGCTACGTTTCAATTTATCAGGAGCATCGTCAATAAGGCTTAACACCCCAGTCCTACATCCAAAATCTTCAACTCGTTTTAAAGCCACAGAAAAATCCTGGTCGTTGGATAGCACAATCGCAAATTGACAGTTTCTTGATGCGGCATGGTAGACAAGATCAGCAACTAATAATGCATCAACACCCTTTTCCCTATGCTTGCCATTAGGCAGCTTTATACTTTCACCAAGAATGATTCTGCAGCCTTCAAATGCTTTTTCACCATGAACCGCATAAGCATCATCGAGTTTCTCCTGACAAGTATATAAATAGGTACGGTGAAGCTGACGCTCACGACATGCAATTCGGGAAATGTTACTAAAACTATTTACTTTCAATTTTGCATCACGGAGACGAATGAAAAGGTTAGATCCATCAATAAAAACAATAGTTTTATCAAAAGCTGATGGTGGCAAAGGACTTGAAGACATTCCGCCCATGGATTCCCTTTCAATATGGCTTATAAGTCTGGGTATGTTAACCCGCTTCAGGCAAGCTTCTTAATTATTACTAAGGCTGGACCCGGGAAAGCTTTTGCTACTTTTTTCAATCCAACCTTTTAAACCGATAATTCTTATGTCTTGGCACATATCGTTTCCAAGCCTCAATCCAGTTCGTACCCATCTCATGCTGTGCCTCTGCAAGCGAAATCTCATTCCTGCAAACCATCTTGTAAAGCACGAACTCCAACTGATCTTTCTTGGCTGCGTTCCATTCGCTTCTACGTGGCTCTGGCCAAAGATTATGCGGATCTCTTGGATCACCTCCAATTGAAAGCGCAATTAAATGATCCTCCTCATAGTGCTTGGGGTTTCTATCTTCGTAGCCATATTCCCGGATCTGCCGCTTCTTTAACTTGTTGGTGTAGTGAGCAGGTGGACGAATTGTTTTAGTGTAGCCCTTGATGCAGACTGTTTGGTGGATGTTTTGTTGCGTAATGTAAGGGTCGATTGCGCCTGGTGTTAGGGCTGGGTTGGGGAGATCCCCACCTATGGCAGTACCCGATATCAGTATTGCAAAGGCGCCTAAAAATATCAGACTATTTATTTCATCCTCCCCAATTCTTTTTCGCACTTCTCGATGTCCATTTCGAGTTGTCGCAATTCATTAAAATTTGCTTCGCGTAGCCCTTGGCGTACTTCAAGCAGAACCTGTTTCCGCGTTAGCTTGCCCAAGGAGACCACATCATCGAAAAAACTCTTTACCTCAGCTTCCGATGTCGTTTCTGTTGGGATTTTCATATTGTGTACTCCCTTCGCAAGTTAGTCAGTATTATGCGCTTGACGCAAATGCTCCAGCAATTTCGTCTTGTCCTGTTCAGAAATTCAGTCTGATTCAAACTTCTTGCTGACACCAGCCGTTTGCAATAGCTCCAGCAAAAATGAATTCGGCACACCTAATTTTGCCACCAAGATATCCTTTAGCATCAAGAGTAACTCCGCGTCGCTGAGCTGGCATAGCGCTGAAATGACTGCAACGCGTTTGGGATCACCCAGAGGTAGGTCTGTAAAATCAGACTCACGGAGAAAATAGGGCAGTGCCTGCTCAACCTCTTCCTTCGTTAAGTCTACCCAGTCGCCCAATAGGCTGCCTGCTTACGTTTACTGTTCCGTTACAGGGACTAAAACAATCGAAAGTGATGGCGCTGTGGATTTGATTTGTTGTACGTACTTATCTCGAATACGTCCTAGAAAAGCCTGATCAGTATCACCAATAAGCACGACCAAGATTTTGTTATTTCGTGGTTCAAGCCCCTCGATTTGGCCAATCAGTCTGTCAAAATTTGATTTCTTTTTTAGATTCAGCTTTAGCCCGAAAGCGAGCTCGTCGATTCCGAGTACACTTTTCCAACCTATCCACAAATCCATTGTTGTGCCACGGTGAAGAAATTCCTTCTCGACCTTTGCATCGTCCGGCAAGACCTCACGAAGATGTGCCAAGAGATTGTCACGATAACTCACTTCGCTTTTTAACTTCGGGGGTTTCCAATCGCACACTATTTTTTCAATGACAGGTAGCAAGCCGTTCCAAGAGAATGCTAGATTGTCAATTTTCGCCATGATGATTGAGTGTGAGTTGAGAATCGCTAATAGTTATTATACTGACGTCGCCGCCATTATTTGCGTAAACGTTTCGCCTGATACTCTGCACCGTTCCGTGGCCTGATACCGGCAGGAGGTGCCGACCGTCTCACAAGAAAATGGGCAATGAATATTGCGCTAACGCAATCTTTATCTGATGCTAGAGTGTAATATGCTTGGGAAAAGAGCTTACGGTATCCGACACTGATTGCCTGATGGTTATATTCAACATCACGTTGACTGTTGTTGCGACTATCCTCAAAGCCTAAATTATCTTTTGTCCGGAACGGACACTCTTCCACGCTCAGTTCCCTTGATCCAGACACACGATACATCCGGATTAAAATCATACCAATCGAACTCCAGCCAATTACATGCCGAGAAACGTAATCCGATCCTTTCGTCTACCTGTGCACACAACAATTCTGAATTGATATCGTTGCTAATGAGCTGTGATGAAAACCCGCGATCAATCCATTCTTGTTGTGCTTCATCCGCATGTTCAGAATCATAGTACGACGTTGCGGTGAGCTTGTCGTCAAACCAAATCGTGCTACCAAGTGAAGCAACCCTACCCTCGACCCAAGCCAGTAAGCCACCTGGAAATCCAAGTTCGATGCTCGAATAAGGTATGACTAGGGTAAATCCTTTAATTGCAACAGCCATGATTCTCCTATTGCTATGAGCTATACGGTACGGTAAACGATGATTGCAGCCTATGCCCCAACCGAAAGGCGGTCAATGAGACGAAATAAAACTAGGCTGCTTCTTTGTTCACCCTCTCCCGTAACTCAGTTCCCGGCCTGAAATACAGCGTAGCCCTTTCCGGCACCTGAACCTCCTCACCGGTCTTTGGGTTGCGTCCCAATCTCGCTGGCCTAATACGAACACTGAAACTGCCAAACCCCCTTATTTCAACTCTACCGCCTTTAGCCAGGCTGTTAGCCAAGGAGTCAATTATGTTTTTGACGGCAAGTTCAACATCAGAAGCGGTGAGCTGGGGATGTTTTTCAGCGAGAATGGAAATTAGTTCTGAGCGGATCATATTTTGGGCTGCTCACAATTCATCACTGCGATCAAGAATCTCCAGCTTGAATTGCCACCCCTCGAGTGAGCTCAACATGCGACCAAATTCTTCCCATGATATTTCCTGGCCATCGACAACAACACAGGGCGTGTGAATACCTTCGGAGAGGTCACACTCGATACGCCCATGCACTGTCATGTCGGCAATTTGAAGTCCATGCCCATCACCTTTGTCAGTAATGTGTTTGACAGAAAGTGTCTTCCGTATTCTGCTTACCATGCGTCCCAGAAGGGCGAACTGGTCTTCTTCGGGGTCTCCGATTATCTGGAGTTCATAGCCAGCCCGCTGTCCTTCTTTAAGCTCAAAAGCTTCCAGAGTGACTATATGTCCCAGCAGGCGTGTGACGAAATGGAATTGGTGTAGTTCACCATCGCAGTCAGTTATACCGATGGGTTGGAGCCTGGCGTTGTCAAACGTTTCCAAACCGCTGCGCTTCGCCACCTCTGCATTGAAGCAAAGGCTGCAAAGGTCTCGATAGACTCCACCCATGGAACCGTAGTGTGTGATGTCGTAGCCCGGAGTATCCTTGCCACACCCCTCGCAATGGATTTGTGTCATTCCTTACTTCTTAACCCCATTCACCGCAGCCTTAAGCTTAGCTCCAGCCTTAAATGCCGGAGCCTTGGATGCCTTGATCTTGATCGCTTCCCCGGTGCTTGGATTACGGCCAGCACGGGCAGCACGTTTTCTAACTTCAAAAGTGCCAAAGCCGACCAGGGCAACGTTGTCACCTTTTTTCAGGGTGGCAGTGATGATTTCAAGCAGTGCTGCGATTGCTTTGTCTGCGTCTACTTTGGTGTTGTTTGTTTTTTCTGACAGTGCAGCTACGAGTTCTGAGCGATTCATTTGTTGAGTCCTTTCGTGTGGTTGATTTA
>Ga0307375_10007156_pt1 | contig 10219 bp, 9 predicted proteins | sample TR1MG_FD_202531 | JGI IMG/M metagenome (GOLD analysis project Ga0307375, IMG submission 202531) | Soil microbial communities from Risofladan, Vaasa, Finland - TR-1 | ecosystem: Environmental > Terrestrial > Soil > Coastal area > Acid sulfate soil | place: Finland: Risofladan, Vaasa | collected...
CGTCATGCCGGTGTGGGCCGCCGCAGTTTTTATTACGCTGCCGCGGATGATCGCGCTCATCAGGATCTTCCTGACCGCCGAAGCGGTACCGGCGAATGCCGATCCGATGGTTGGCCAGGTGCAGGTCCTCTACAGCGTCATTCTCCTGGCGGCCTTTCTGCTCAACAAGTTTGTACCGCTCACCCTGTCACTTTAGTGCCTGAGTGAATATAGGCAATTCCACCCGAAAGGCGCTTTACCTCGATGTCGGCGAGACCTTCCGACCGCATGCGGTCGGCAAGCGCCTCGTGATCGAGGAACGCGTTGATAGAAGAGTAGAGATAGCCGTAGCTCGGGCCCCAGCCGGCCACTTTCCCGCCGATTGCAGGCATAATGTGCTTCAGGTACCAGTTGTATATTCTGCCGAAGAGCGTTGCAGGCGGAGGTGAGAACTCGAGGATGACAACCTTCCCACCCGGTTTGACCGCTCGCACCATCTCCCGGATGCCGGCGGGGACATCGGTGAGATTGCGCATCCCGAACGCGATGGCAGCCGCATCGTAGCTGTTGGAGTCACAGACAAGGGCGAGCGCGTCACCGTGCGACAGTGTTACGCGACTGTCGAGTCGCGCGCGAATAACCTTCTGCCGTCCCCGTTCAAGCATCTCTTCGACGAAATCAACGCCATCCACTCTGCAGTCCGGATGGCGACGCGCGAATGCAATGGCAAGGTCGGCGGTTCCGGTTGCGACATCCAGGACCTTTGCGTTCGCGGGCAGTGCCGCGGCTTTCACCGCGCGCGTGCGCCATGCCCGGTCGATGTTGAAGCTGAACACGTGATTCAGCAGGTCATAGGTCTTAACCACCCGGGCAAACAGATCGTGAACGTCGACCGATTGGTAGAGGGTGTCGATGCTCTCCTTTGAGCTTTGATTCATGGTGTGAGTTCCTCCGTCACAGGACAGGCAGCAGCACGAATATCGTTGTTGCCCACAGTGCATGTGAAATGACAGTCGGTATTATTGACTGCTCGTAATAGTAGATCAGCCCCCAGACAAATCCGGCAACGAAAGCGGCCATGATGAGAGCCGGGTTGAGCGTTACCACGTGCACGAGGGTGTAGAGTCCGACGGTAATAAGAAAAGCGGGAAACCGTCCCCACCTTTCGCCAATGGTCTGCTGGATGAACCGTCGCCAGTACAGCTCCTCGGCCGGGCTCGTCAGGAACAACAGGAGCAGCGCGATGATCCACATCGGGATTCCCTGACCCGTCGAATAGACAGAGGCGATCATGTGATTGGATCCGGGGAGAATCCAGGCCAGAATGATCTTTCCCACGTAGAATACGCCGTACAGAAAGATCGCCGATCCGACGCCGATAACGACATGACGTATCCGGATCGCTGTGATGTCCGCCCAGCGCGGCTTGATCTGCCAGAGTGAGATTGCGGCAAGAATCGGCGTTGCGATCGCCATCTTGATCCAGAATTTTCCGTACGGCAGAACGAACACCATGTACCAGAGGATAACTGCGAGTACAAATGAACCTGCCGCGATGTACAGGCGCCTGCGCGCCGAACCAGTGCTGAGTGTCATATGCTGAGTACTATCTTCCCTGTGTGCCTGCCCGATTCGACTGTCCTGTGCGCCTCCGCTGCATCCTCGAGCGCAACAGTGCTCGTGAGCGGACTGATCCTGCGTTCGGCCAGCAACCGGGTAACCATCTCCATGTCACCCCGGGTTCCGAGGAAGACACCGTGGATGGACCGATGATGATAGTAGGTCTGATGGATGTCAAGCTCGGTCGTGCGTCCGTCAAGTATTCCGCAGATAATGAGCCGCCCACCGTTGGTGAGCATCTTCATGCTGCTATCGAGGTGAACGCCACCTACCGGGTCAAGCACAATATCAACGCCTCCATCCGTCTCTTCTGCTACGCGCCTTTCTGCAACTTCCGAAGTCCGGTCAATGGCAACATCAACCCCGAGCCTATGCAGCACGTCTACCCGTTCTTCGCCGGCGGCGGTTGCGAGCACGCGCGCCCCCGCATCCCGGGCAATCTGCACCGCCATTGAGCCGAGAGTCCCCGCACCGCCCCGAATGAACACCGTTTCACCCTTCCGCAGCTGGCCGACTGTCATGAGCGCATGATGCGCCGTAAGTCCTGCCACCGGCAGCGTGACCGCTTCCGCGAACTCGATCGAATCCGGCAGCGGAAAGACGTTCCCCGCAGGAATCGCCACATATTCGGCATAGCCACCCGCGACATGCATACCGACCGAGCGCCACCTCTGGCACTGGTTTGTCTTTCCCGCCCTGCATTGCGGGCAGATACCGCACGACAGAAGAGGGTAGACAACCACGCGCGCACCGACGGTGAGCCAGGACGACCCCGTTACCGAAGAGCCGATTCCTGCAACCCTGCCTGCGATATCCGCGCCGCAGACGTGCGGTAGCTGAAGCCTCAGACCGGGGTAGCCTTGCCGGACCAGAATGTCCATCCGGTTTACTCCGGTGGCTTTGACTTCGATCAGCACTTCATTCTCGCCTGCTTCAGGCATGGGGAAGCTGTTCGACATCTGCAGCACGTCGGGGCCACCGTGAGCGGTAATGGTCATTGCCCGCATTTCAATCTCCGGAACTGATGTATTGGTGTTACCGAGACTAAGGTACGCGTACCGGACTGAACGGTCAATCAGTCATGAGGAAGTTCCGAAATCAAGCTCGCGTGCTGTGCGTGCCATAAGCCACCGTGCAAGAGTTCTCGGCAGGAGCCGCACCAGTGAAAACGCAACGATTCGATAGAAGAGACCGGGAACGACCACAGTACGCCGTCCGAGGGCATCGAGTGCGACTGAGGCAACCCGCGCTGCAGCAATTGCAGGGGGGCGAAACAGCGACGGTTTCGACGATTTTTCAGTGTCTGTTTCACCCGCAATTACTCCGGCGCAGCAGACGGTGACCTTGATTCCGAGCGGCCTGAGTTCCGTCGCAAGCCCTTCACCCAGGATGAGACTGAACGCCTTGGTTCCGCCGTATGAGGCGACGAGCGGAGATCCGGCGAGTGCGTTCAGAGATGACATGAACAGAAGCCCTCCCCTTCCGCGCGCAGCCATCTTGCCAGCCAGCAGATGGACCAGCCCAATCTGCGCCCCGCAGTTCACTGCAAGCTGTCGGATCAGACCATCCACGGGAAGTTCGAGAAAACTTCCCGCGTTCGTGATTCCGGTGTTGTATACCAGAAGGCCGATCTCCAACCCCTCTACAGCCGCGCCGACACGACCTGCGGCATCCGGATCTGCGAGATCGGCGACCACCAGCACAACCTTGACTCCCGCCATCGATTCAATTTCGCTCGCAACGGCATCGAGCGCACTTTCGTTTCGCGCAACCAGAACGAGATTCAGCCCACGAAGTGCAAGTGCCACCGCGAACTCGAAGCCGACGCCGCGCGACGCACCAGCGACAAGCGCCCATGGTCCATACAGATCAGCAAACGATCTTTTCATGCATAGGAGCGTATGGGAATGGCCATTCAATGATCAAGAGGCGAGCCTGCGGGAGCCATCGAGAGGTCCAGCGATAATCGTGCAAAACAGAACGATTTTATGACCATTATTCTAATAAATCCATTATGATTCTTTTTCTTGACATTTTTTCCCCGGGTTGATAGAATTGTTAACATAAGTCCTGGACTTTAATCCCTTTTCACGTCGGTCGAACCGGCTCCCCATATGCGACAACCCCGATGCACATCCGACGTCACTTGTGCAGACCTTGCCTGGAGCTGTTTCGAACAGACTCACCAATTCTATCGAGATAAATTCATTCACGGAGGCCGTCAATGTTTATTGACTTTCTTGCGCTCATGCTGATCCTGCTTGTGGCGGGAATGGTGCTGTTCGCTGTCTACTTCTTCTGGTTCCTGGATAATGACAAGAAGAAGATGGCGCCAGGATTTCTGGTAGTCGGCTTCTTGCAGCTTGTCACGGGGCTCAAGATTATCTTCTCCTGGCCGATACCGGGTAGCTTCAACATCTCGTTCGGAGAGCCCGCCGTCCTGTTCGGTGCACTCTTCTTTGCACTCGGACTTGCGCTGCTGCTCGACTGGGATCTGCTTTCACTCGGCATAGTCGGCATGCTCTCAGGAGTTGTTGCCATCATCGTCGGCATTCGCCTTGCGAATCTCGGCATGACTCAGGAACCGGTTGTCGCAATGCTCGGCTACCTGCTGACTGGTATCGTTGGAATTGCCGCGCTGCCTGGTTACTGGTTGCGCAGATTCACCATTATCCGGGTGCTCGTGTCGCTCGCGGCAATCGGTGCAGCGGTGATCTGGGCAATTACCGGTTACGCCTCATACTGGGGGCATGTTGCAAGTTTTGCGAAATACAAGCCGTAAATAGAGCGAAAATCGGATAGCTTTCGCAGTCGGGAAGCAGTCCTCCTGTAGTTCAAGGCACGGTCGCAGACTCATTCAACCGAGGCTGCGACCGCGCCATCTATCTGCACGAACAGGGCCAATACATGAATACTCTAGATTACATATTGAAACCGGTGTCTTCAGAACTTGCGCAGGTGGACAAAAACCTCGCGCAGCAGCTTTCTCGAATTGCAGACGATCACACCAGGATCAATCCCTATTCGAAGCTAAGTGACCGGGCGATCGGACACCTTTTTAAGGCGCACGGAAAGCTCCTGCGGCCCGCACTCTTTCTGTTGTCCGCCAGGGCCGCGGGCGCGCAGGCGCGGGGCGAACCGCAGGGTTCAACACAGCGGGTGCTACCTGCTTCGACGCAGGGGCGCCCCGTGGACCCGCTGCGAGAATCTCTGGTTCAGGTTGCCACTTCAATCGAGCTCATACACAGCGCCTCTCTCATTCATGATGATGTAATCGATGAATCCATGTTCCGGCGTGGACGAATGTCAGTGAACGAGCGGTATGGTAACAAGATAGCCGTACTTGCCGGCGACGTTCTGTACACGCAGTTCTATTCTATAGTTGGCACCCTCACAGGTGTCGATTCGGAAATGAAACTCAAGCTGCTCGAACTTTTTACCCGCGTTACGCGCCGCATGTGTTTCGGCGAGATTTATGAGGAGCGGATGCGCGCGAGAAAGAAACCGCCTGAGTTTGCCGATTATTCGGATACCATTGCCAACAAGACCGCATCTCTCATGTCCGCCTGTTGCGAGGCAGGGGCCATCGTGGCAGAAGCGGACCTCCAGTCAGTAGAGCTCCTTCGCGACTTCGGATATAACCTCGGAATGGCCTATCAGCTGCTAGACGATATAGACGATCGGGATGCGGTTTTCCTCGACACCGCGCTCATTGCCGAGGCGGCAGCGGGGCATGTGAGTTCCACACTTTCAATCGTCGAACGGCTGCCGCAAAACGACTGCACCGAGCGGTTGCGTGCAATTGTGGAGAGCGTCTCTTCGGTACACAAAAGTGAGCCTGCGATTCAGCAGGTGCAGTGACGCAGCTCTTGCCCATGCCGGGACGTCCTGATAACCTACCGCCAGAGGTAAACGCGTGGCAAACGAAAACAGCTACAAGGTCAAATTCGCAACTACAAAAGGGGATATCACCCTGGAAGTCCATCCCGAATGGGCTCCACTTGGCGCCGCCCGATTCCGGGAACTCGTGGACGCAGGATTCTATACCGACATTGCCTTCTTTCGGGTCCTCGATGGTTTTGTCGCGCAATTCGGCATTTCAGGTGATCCTGCCTCTTCGGCCGTCTGGCGCAGCAAGTCGATCAAGGATGATCCGATCCATGGTTCAAACACCCGCGGAACTGTCACCTACGCAATGGCAGGTCCAAACACCCGGACCACTCAGCTGTTTATCAACTTCGGCGATAACTCGCAACTGGATGGTATGGGCTTTTCTCCGTTCGCCGAGGTGATCGAAGGGATGGAAGTTGTCGATTCGCTTCACAGCGGCTACGGTGAAGGCGCTCCTCGCGGACGCGGACCCGATCAGGGGAAGATCCAGAAAGAGGGAAATGCCTACCTGAAGGCAGAGTTCCCCGAGCTTGATTACATCACTGCCGCGAGTATCGTTTAGCAATCCACCAGACTGTCTCCGATATCAAGCGTTTCGCTTAATGGTATAATGCCACTGATATGCACAGCGACATGTACCGACTTGCGTTTGAACATGCCACCGCATCTTTGTGGCTCGAAGACATTGGTGCTATACGATCTGAGCTAAGTTCAATGACGCGGGGAGTCGCTTTCGATCTCGCTGCCTACCTGGATTTGCACCCCGAGTTTCTCGACCATGTCGCGTCGACTATCAACGTGATCGATGTGAACCTCGCAACCGTCAGAATTTACGGCGCCGGCGCAAAAGAGGATCTTCTCGGGCCGCTCTCGAGGACGCTCGACCTCACGGATCCAAATACGCGCGAAAGCATTCGCAGAGAGACTCTCGCAATCGCGGCAGGCGATACTGTTCTATCCCGGGAGTCTCTCGCGATTGCGCCATCAGGCAAACGGCTCAACATCACGGTTACGACACGTCTGTACCCGAAAACCGAAAACGAATCGCAAATGCTCGTTTCGATTGAAGACATCACCGCGCAGCGAACCGCCGAGCGAGCACTCATTGCCGCAGAGTCAAGATACCGGCAATTGTTTGGCAGCATGCTCGACGCGTTCGTCATGGTGGGAACGGACGGCCGTATCGTCGAATGCAACCAGGCGTTCACGAGCCTGCTCGGCTACGACGATGGGGAGCTGCCGTCGATGCTCTACGCAGAGCTCATTCCTGACAAATGGCGCGCGATCTACGATCGAGTAATCCGCGACGAGGTTATTCCGCGAGGGTACTCGGAGGTATTCGAAAAGGAGTATCGACGAAAGGACGGATCGATCTTCCCTGCGGAAACCAAGATATCGCTGCTCCTTGGGGGGGAGGCCCGACCAAGGGGGACATGGGTTGCAGTCCGTGATATTACCGAACGTCGGGAAGCCGAAGAAAAACTCCGCGCGTTCATCGAACAATCAACTGAGGCAATCTGGATCATCGGTGAAGACGGTGCAATCATAGAATTTAATCCGGGAGCTGAACGGTTGACCGGCATCTCTCGAAACGAGGCGATCGCCACTCCCGCTATCGAACTTCTCAGCCGCGTCTTCGAACAGGATATCGAAAGTGCGGGTTCCGAAACCGGGGGCTACGATCTGATCCGCAGAGCCTTTACAGCCGATGATGACGCGGAATCCCACAAACCGATGTTCTTTACTCTCAAGAGACCCGACGGCACCCTGCGACACTTTGAACACTTTTATTTCGCAATACATACCCGCAGCGGCAGGCAGGTCGGCGCAATAGCACACGATATAACCGACGTACATAACGCCCGTGAAACTCTGAAACGGGTAGAGTCTCAACTCCATCAGGCGCAGAAGATGGAAGCCGTGGGTCAGCTCGCCGGCGGGGTAGCTCACGATTTCAACAACATCCTTACCTCCATTATGGGCTACTGCAGCCTGCTCCGCATGCAGATCGGTGAGAACGAAACTGGTCAGTCAGTCATCAACGATATTGTGAAAGCGGCTCGACGTGCAGCGCACGTTACCGAAGGGCTGCTCTTCTTCAGCCGCAAGAGTCAGCTCACGCTGCAAACGGTCGACCTGAACGAGGTGATCCAGAGGAATCTGACCCTGCTCAGGCACATGATCGGCGAGGACCTCGAACTCGAGTTTACCCCGTCAGGACAGATTGTACAGGTTCAGGCAGACAGCACCGGCATTGAACAGGTGCTGATGAACCTTGCGACAAATGCACGTGACGCCATGCCTCATGGCGGAAGGATTCAGGTGCGGCTTAATCAGGAGCACATCGATCAGGACTCGCGGGGCGCAGTGGCAAAACCTGGATTATATGCACATCTTTCGTTTACAGACTTCGGAGTCGGCATGGAACCGAACGTCCGTGACAAAGTGTTCGAACCATTCTTCACGACGAAGGCCGTGGGAAAGGGTTCAGGGCTCGGGCTGTCGGTCGTGTGGGGCATTGTCGAACAGCATGGCGGTCAGATCGCCGTGGAAAGTTCACTGGGGCAGGGAACGACCATTCATATCTATCTGCCGATATCTTCCGGACCGCCTGAAGAACCCGAACACGTCGAGGAAGTTCCCAAATTGCGCGGAAGCGAGACAATTCTGGTTGCCGAGGATGAGCAGATGTTACGCGGACTCATCAAAACAATTCTCGAGGGTTACGGATACCGGGTGGTTGAAGCCGTAGATGGCGTGGATGCGATCGCGCAATTCACGGCTCATCGGGAGGAGATTGATCTGGCGCTGCTTGACGTGGTGATGCCAAAACTTGACGGCCGCCTCGCGTTCGAGCGGATTCTGCAGATTGCCCCGACTCTCAAGGTAGTCTTTATGAGCGGCTATACTCCTGACCTGATTGAGAGCCGCGGAATTGTGTCGAGTGAGATTGACCTCATTCGCAAACCGTTCACACCGTCCGAGCTTGCCGAGCGCGTTCGAAACGCGTTGGATTCCTGAGCGCCTACTCCCGATCCGCGGCTGCCGCGAGCTTGCCGTCAGCAACCCCCAAAACACCACACACCCAGTATCAGAATAGACTCCGCATACGGCACACGAGCACTACGCATATCGGGCAACTCCTCGCCGTGGACGGCCATCTCACCACCATCAAAATGCACCTCGACGATCCGGGAAATCGATTTTTCGATGACCCTAGAGTTCCAGCCGTTCGATTGGGCTGATTATTCCCTGTTTGTGTTTCGTTGCAACGTGGGTATAGATCATGGTCGTCTGAAGGTGCGAATGACCAAGCAGCTCCTGCACGGTGCGGATATCATATCCGGCTTCGATCAAGTGGGTGGCAAAGCTGTGCCGAAATGAATGCACCGTCGCCTGCCGGGGGATCCCGAGAACTCGAACCGCTGTCGTGACCTGACGCTCGAGTGACGACGGATAGACATGGTACCGGAATGGCTCGCCGCTTCTGGGCTCAACCGAAAGCCTGCGTGATGGGAACACCCAGTACCACGCCCACTCCGTGGATGCATGAGGAGTTTTTCGCGCGAGAGCGTCCGGCAGAGGCACCCCCGGAGCGTTCGTGCGTCGATCATTGTCGAACAGTATGCGCACATCGCGAAGGTGCGATCTCATCTCGGCATGCAGGCTCCGGGGAAACAGAGTCGTGCGATCCTTATCACCCTTTCCTGCCCGAACGACGATTATCGCCTCGTCAAAGTCCAGATCCTTCACTCGCAACGAAAGGCACTCAGCCAGACGTAGCCCACCCGCGTAGATCAGTTTTGCCATGAGCCGATACGGTGATTCGAGTGATCGGAAAATCGACCTGATCTCCGATTGAGCAAGGACCACCGGCAATCGCTTCGGTTTAGTGGCCCGAACAGTCTGCTTTAGTCCGTTCACTTCGCGGCCAAGGAGATGACGAAATGCGAACAACAGCGCATTGAACGCCTGGAGTTGCGTCGCAGCCGCAACATGCTGCTCCACGGCGAGATAGGTAAGGAAATGACGCAGGTGAACCTCGGTGATCTGCTCCGGGGGTGTGTTGGGAAGGAAGCGCGCGAACCGAAGGACCCAGCCGATATACGTCTTCTCCGTGCGATAGGACTTGTGCTGGAGCCGCAGTACATCGTGCGCCCGATTTACGTAGGACGTCCACAAGTGAGGCACGGCGCGGACGCGGCCTGACGATTTCTCTGTCGCCGCGCTCTTCGTGATAACACCCTTGTGGCCACACTGATGCGGTTGCAGACCTGAGCTTCGTTCCTTCGGGCCGATCACCGCTGCATTTACCTTGCCTGCTACGCCGCCTACCGCAGTCTCGAGCTCAGTTCGATCACGGAAGAACCAGTACAATTTCACCGCCGACACCGCCAGGTGCACCTCTTCGGGGGCAAACAACCCATCCATCTCGTTCCTAAATCTCTGCAATGAGTTTTCGCGGTCCAGACGCCAATACTGGGACTTCGAGAAGAAGAGGCGCAACCGCCTGACATATACCTCTGCACGAGCAGTCACGAAGTGTCTTTCAGTCAGGAGAAAACTTCTGAATCCTCCCTCTTCCGGAATAATTGCAGATGGCATGGCGAACTCCCCCTTCAATGAGTATTCCGGCCGAAATCTGCCACGTGTTCCGGTTCAAAGTTGCCACCCATTCCGGTTGAATTCTGCCACCTGTTCCGGCTGAAACCTGCCACTTTTAGGTAGT
>Ga0307375_10007157_pt1 | contig 10218 bp, 7 predicted proteins | sample TR1MG_FD_202531 | JGI IMG/M metagenome (GOLD analysis project Ga0307375, IMG submission 202531) | Soil microbial communities from Risofladan, Vaasa, Finland - TR-1 | ecosystem: Environmental > Terrestrial > Soil > Coastal area > Acid sulfate soil | place: Finland: Risofladan, Vaasa | collected...
TACCGCTAACGTTAGATTGTCAAGTCTGTCGTGACGCAAATGTGACCGCCATTGGCACAGAGCCGAACATCAAGTTGCCAAATTGCCTGCCCCAAGCAGACAGTAGCGAACGGCCGTTCTTGGCCGCATTCTGCCCGTTTGGGTTGGTAAACAAAACAGTCCGCTTCACCAACTTCGGACATTGCAATTCGCAATTTTGTACAGCATGCGATCCGCAAGAGAAATACGACCATCAAAATTATCTGCCCCGAATCCACAATCCTTTGGTGTTGTTTGTCGATAACATCAATGCCAGTGTTCAAATCTGGTGTCCAAACTAACTTTTTGCTCATGAAAATCTCACTGAGGGTAATCTTTTACATGCAGCGGAACGGCGCCCCCAGTTTTCTTCTATTTTTGTTTCTATTCCTGAGTAAGTTTTTCTGTCTCACCCCGCCTGCAGCGTAAAATTAACCCTTGATCAGGCACAGCTTGGTAGATGAATTAGGGCACGCGGTAGTTATCCTGCGTCATCAGATCGACGCCACAGGGCAGGCTCTCAATCCAGTTGAGGAACTCGTTCACCATCTTCTTTCCTTCGAATCTGCGTCCATGTTGCGGTACGATGCTTTCCACATCCATCTGGCGCACCATGTTTACCCAGTAGCGGCAGATCTTGTTGGATACCATGTAGCGGCTGTGAAAACCTTCCATAAACTGGATATGCTTTTTGAAATCACCCACTGGTGTGTCAACTTCCGAATGGTGTACTAAGGACGCCCCCATGTCGCCGGAGAATAAAATTTTACTGATCGGATCATAAAACTGGAAATTACCCTCGGAATGCATGAAGTGAGCTGGAATCGCCTTGATCACGCAATTTCCCAGAGGAATGTTCATTCCTTCGTCAGGGATGCTTTCCACGCGTCCCTCGGCATTTCCCACACTGCAAAAATGTGGTACGAAGCGCGCCCATAGTTTAGAGATCAACACGTTGCATTGGGTATGGATCATCCACTTGTTGATTGAAGCGATAATATCAGGATCGGCATGAGAGGCCAGGATATAGTCCAAGCCCCTGGAAGAACAATACTTTTGCATTCCCATCAACAAACCGTTGTAGGTCATGTTGCCGCCCGGATCGACCAAGGCGCCATGATTATTGTCAACGATCAGGAATTGATTGGCCTGTACGGCAGCACCCATGGAATCATCCACCAGGTCGTCAAATATCACGCACAGATGTTTGCCGTTATTGAACAATTCGATTGCCATGCTGCCCTCCTAGATTAAATTTCATATTTATATGGGAATCCATTTTTCATTCTGCAGTGCAATAAATCAGTCTTCAAGCTATTGCATTGGTAACTTGTAGCTCAGTGTCGAGTGTCGCCGTTTCCGGTAGTAGTGCACAGCTCCTTCATACCCTTTTTTAATGGCACAACGCGGGCAGTTTTCCTGAAGAGCCAGGGTATATAGACCATTTGACAAGTATGGTTAATATGCTTAGTGTACCAGTGGCGTGAGCCAAAACACGTTTCTCCATTTGAGCGTGTTGTCTTGACACGCAGTCGAGACGTTTTCCCCTGATTCCCCATAGGATCAGGGGATTTTTTTGTATATGGGTGCGAGATTATTAAAAATAGCTAATATATTCAACCAGTAACTAAGGCGCCACCCTCTGCTGGGCTGACTTTGCCTGTTTCCTCAGCGATTAGCTCCAATGGCACATATTTAGTTAACGTGCCGATCACAGACCCAATAACCACTTGACAATTATGGTTATATGCCCTAACTTTACTTCGCCAGCCATGACATGTCTCCGCCGCTTGTTGAGTGTGTTGCTTGACTGAAGTTGGCTAGTTGGGAGGTGCTACTGTGATTTTTATGATGCGCTCCACATTTATTTGATCATGTTGTCATTAATCGTGCTCTGATTCATGGCTTTGTTTACCGGCAAAGCCATTCATCAGATAAGTTCAGAATTTAGGCGGTTATATAACTAAAACTTGCTGCCTGGTATGACCCTGATCGTTGGGATAACGATTTTTTCTACAAAGGAGATCGGAAATGAGCAATAACAGTATTAGCAATACCTCAGATAATAGTGCAAATGATCTAAAAGGTACGTTATTGGTGGCTTTCATAGCAATTCTTGGAATTAGTGCCTTAGTTATTGGATTTTGGGCCTCTCAAACTGGCGGTGGATTTAATTAATCTGACACGATGACCGTAATACGGACTTCAGGCGCGCGACGGCGCAGCACACGTAGGCCGTTAGCGCCGCGAACCCGGCACCGACTATGACGATTATGGGAATGCTAGAAATTTAATTATGCCCATTCCGTTTTCAATGGCCGTATTCATGTTCGGACTCGGCCATTGAAATAAAGTCCTCACGCGCAAGATGCGCAGGAGCATAAAAAATATTGAGTCGCTTCATCCAGCGATAGAACGCGTGCAGGTGGTTGCGTGAACCGCGCTCCAGGTCCGCGTAGACAGAGTAGACAGACAGGATTTCAAGCTTTTCGATACGCATTGACGCGTCACGTAGATCGGCAATGTCCAATTCTTCGATCAGCAAACCGACTTGAACCGAGTCTTCCAGGCTTTTCAATCCCTGTGCAACCAATCGCGCATAGGCTTCCCGCATGTCCGGGTTGCGATACTCGCCGATATCCATTCCGCGCACTGGATCTTGCAAGTTATGTTGGTCCACAGCATTCTCCCAATACCCCCAAGTTCTTGTCATCTCATCAATTGGTGCACTGGGCAGCGAATTCTCCCCCCACATCATCAGGGCGCTTGTTGGTGGATAGGTAGTTATACGTATTGATCGACATTTGCAGAGAGACTAAAAGGATCAAGTTGACGTTTGACCATCCCACATTTCCGGGATGAGTGCCTAGTATTATGTGATTGTTTCTTTCAAAACGGGAATGACTCATGAATAAACGTTCTTTGCAAAGCAGAAGAGCAACGTTTGATGTGGTTTCCCAAAAAAAAATGGGGCTGTTCTTTATTCAATTAGATTATGCTAATATTCAAATATCCCTATTGAAGAAATTGTTTTAATAAAAGTGTTTTTAAAGAGCCCACCCAGTTTCCATTGTTAACGAATAGGAGCGCCCCATGATCAACGGTACCGTCGTTGAACTTTCACGCTGGCAGTTTGCTGTGACTGCCCTGTACCACTTCTTGTTTGTCCCGCTGACTCTCGGACTTAGCTTTCTGCTCGCCGCCATGGAGACAGTCTATTTCACAACTGGCAAGAAAATTTATCGGGATATGACCCAATTCTGGGGCAAGCTGTTTCTCATCAACTTCGCCCTTGGCGTCGCTACCGGCCTAACGATGGAGTTTGAGTTCGGCACCAATTGGTCTTTTTACTCCAGTTTCGTCGGTGACATCTTTGGTGCTCCCCTTGCGATTGAGGGCCTGATGGCCTTCTTCATGGAATCCACCTTCGTGGGTCTGATGGTCTTCGGGTGGCAGCGCCTTTCTAAAGGCCAGCACCTGATCGTAACCTATCTCGTGGCGCTGGGCTCCAACCTTTCGGCGCTGTGGATATTGGTGGCCAACGGCTTCATGCAGGATCCCCAGGGGGCGCATTTCAACCCGATCACGATGCGCATGGAATTGTCCAATTTTGCTGCCCTCATCTTCAACAGTGATGCCCAGGCGAAATTCGTTCATACCACCATTGCCGGTTATGTGACGGCCGCAATCTTCGTCGCCGGCATCAGCGCGTGGTACATGCTGCGCGGCAAGCACACCGAGATCGCCAAGCGCTCGTTCCGGATGGCCACACTCTTCGGTGTGCTGGCAACCGCGGGTGTCATCACCCTGGGAGATGCGCTGGGCTTCGTCGGGGGCAATGCACAACCAAGCAAACTGGCGGCCATGGAAGCGATGTGGCAGACCGAACCGGCGCCGGCACCGTTCAATGTGGCTGCCTGGCCCTCCCAGAGCGAACAGCGCAACACCTGGTCGTTGCAGATTCCCTACGTGCTTACGCCGCTTCTGACCCACACCATGACCAAGGAAGTACCGGGGATCGAGGAGATCAAGGCACAGGCCGCGGAACGTGTCAGGAACGGCATTCCCGCGGTTGAGGCGCTCAAGATCCTCAGCAAGGACCCAGCCAATGCCCAAGCCTTGGCCCAGTTCAAGGCCCACGAGCAGGACCTCGGCTTCGGCTTTCTGGTGCAGCGCTATGCACCCGATGAAGATGTCTCCCAAGCCACCGATGCAGATATTGCCCAGGCCGCCAATGACACCATACCGGCGGTGGCTGCCATCTTCTGGACCTTCCGCCTCATGGTCGCATTCGGCCTCCTGATGCTGGCCTACTTCATCATGGCGGTGATCTATACCTTGCGTAACGACGTCGAGAACCACCGCTGGTTTCTCAGGCTTGCGCCCTGGATGATCCCTATCCCCTTCCTTGCATGCGAGATGGGGTGGCTGGTTGCGGAGCTGGGACGCCAACCCTGGACGGTGTACCAAATGCTGCCCACCTGGATGTCCGCCTCCACTCACAGCGTGGCGTACATGGTGTTCTCCCTCACAGGGTTCGTGCTGTTGTATTCCATTTTTATCGCCGTGGAAATGTATCTGATGGTCAAGTTCATCCGCAAGGGTCCGGACGAGCTCCCCCACGAACCGGCCCGGCACCAGGCCCCAGGTGGTGCCTATGCTGGCGCGGGCGTCATGATGAAACGCGAGGAGATCTGAGATGGAAGCCTATTTGATACTGAAAGTGTTGTGGTGGGTGTTGTTGGGCGTACTGCTCATTGGGCTGGCCGTTATGGTCGGCATGGACATGGGCGTCGGCACCCTGTTGCGCTACGTCGGGCGCACTGACACGGAACGCCGTGTCGCGCTCAACATCATCGGTCCCCACTGGGACGGCAATCAGGTGTGGTTCATCCTGGGTGGGGGCGCGATTTTTGCGGCCTTCCCCCTGATCTACGCCACCGCCTTTTCGGGGCTCTACGTGGTCATGCTGTTGCTGCTATGGAGCATGATCGTGCGCCCCCTGGGTTTTGAGTACCGCAGCAAGCTGCCTTCCGCCCGCTGGCGCAATATCTGGGACTGGGCCTTGTTTGTGAGCGGGTTTCTGCCCATGGTGATTTATGGCGCCGCCATGGGCAACATGTTCAGGGGCGTTCCCTTCCATTTCAGCTGGAACATGACGTCCTATTACACGGGCAGCTTCATCACGCTGTTCAACCCGTTCGCAATTCTTGCCGGATTGCTCTCGCTGTCACTGTCGATTTTCATGGGCGGCGCCATGCTCATGGGGCGGGGTGAGGGCGCCCTGCACCAACGGGCACGCGGCGCCGTGATGGTCGGCGGGATTGTGGCTGCCGTGCTGTTCACCATTGGCGGAATCTGGGTGGCCAACATGCAGGGCTTCCAGTTGGTGTCAGCGCCTGATCCGGCCGTTGCCCAAACCCCGCTGCACCAGACCGTCACTCTGGGCGACGGTGCCTGGCTAGGCAATTTCCACAATCATCCCATCCTCTGGCTGGTACCGGCGCTGGGCTATGTGGGCATGTTGCTCGGGGTACTGGCGGCGCGTGCCGGCAAGGCCACCCTTGCCTGGTGGCTAGGTGCACTGGCCTGGATCGGTGTCCTTGGCACGGCGGGGACGGCCCTGTTCCCCTTCATGATGCCATCCAGCAGCGACCCCTCGCAAAGCCTCACTGCGTGGAATTCGGGTTCAAGCCAGCTGACTCTTGCCTGGATGACCGGCTGGGCCGCCGTGTTCGTGCCGCTGATCTTGTGGTACACCAGCTGGGCGTTCTATGTTATGCGGGGCAAAGTGAAGGGCTCCGCGGTCGAAGCTGACGATCATGCTTACTAAGGAGATACGATGAAAACCTTTTTTCAGTTCCTGCTCTATATGGTGATCGCCGTTCTCGTCATCGTCCTCGGCGTCATCCTGGGAGCCGAGGCTTCCTGGTACTTTGCGTGGCTGGTCGGCACCGTGATGATCGTGCTGATCTCAGCTGCCGGCGGCGCCCTGTTGGACGCCCAGGAGGACGAAAAGAAACGCAATCTCGGCTAACGTTTCCCGGTTAACGTTTCGGGATTTTCCTTGCCGCCGGGGACCCAGTCCCCGGCTTTTCTTTTGTTTCACCGTCAGGGAGTATTACACCCCGAGGGCATCATGCAGCCTTCTGAAAGGTCCGTCGCTCGCCATCAGTTGCGCCACCGTCCCCCGCTCGATAATGCGACCATCCTCGAACACCGCCACATCGTTGACCAGGTGGGCAAGCATCGTCAGGCGGTGGGTGATGACCAGCACACTGCGTCCCTGCATCAGCCGGTCTATGGCCGCCAGGAGCTCCTGCTCGGTGACTGCGTCCAGACCCTCGGTCGGTTCATCGAGAATGAGAAGGGGGGCGTTTTTAAGAAGTGCGCGGGCGACGGCGACGCGGCGGGCCTGGCCACCAGAAAGTCGGGTTCCCGCCTCACCCAGTTCGGTGTTGTAGCCCTCGGGGAGGTTCACGATGAAATTGTGTATCCGGGCCGTCTTGCAGGCCTCGACCACCTCCGCTTCGGTGGCATCGGGGCGCGCCAGGAGCAGGTTTTCCAGCACCGTCGCGTTGAACAGATAGGCGTCCTGCGATACGACCGCAATGTGCTCCCGCAAGTCCGCAGGCTGGTAGTCGCGCAGATCATGCCCACCCAACCGGATCTCGCCCGCCTGGTATTCCCAAAAGCGGACCAGCAGTTGGACCAAGCTGCTCTTGCCCGCTCCGCTTGCGCCCACAAGGGCGAGACGGCCGCCTTCGGGCAGCGCCAGATCCAGTCCTTTCAGCACCCACGGCGCAGCTTCGTCGTAGCGGAATTCCAATCCCCGGATGTTCAGGCTGGAATCTTCAGGCACGGGCGACGGTCCCGCCGGGGGCTGCACTGCTGGCTCGGCGTCGATGATCTCAAACAGGCGGCGCGCCGCGGCGAGCGCCTCGCCCAGAACCTGCAAGGCTCGCGGAAGAGGCAATACCGCCTCGAAGCTGGCCAACACAAAGAGCGCCAGCATGGGCAACTCGGGGGGCTGCAGCGCACCGGAGCCCAGCAGGGGCACAGCCAGCAACACGGTGCACCAAAGCGCCAGATTTACCAGCAGACCCAGGCTGCCTTGGGAAAATCCGTTGAGCCGACTCAGGGACCGCTGGGCCTGGATATGCTGCCCGGAGATATCCATCACGCGTTGCACTTGGCGCTCGACCCCGCCATATACGCGCAATTCCGCCAGCCCCTGAAGACCATCCACCGCTGCGCTGCGCAAGGCGGCACGGTTCTCCACAAGGCGCGTTCCGGGCTCGGCGCCGCGCTTTCGAGTATAAATCGGCAGGCCGACACCGGCCAGCAGCAAAAACACACACGCTACAATCGCCACCTGCCCGCTGAAGAACGCCAGCGCCGTCACCATAATGACGGTTCCCAGCGCAGCTACGGCCACCGGCACGACAAAATTCAAATAGACCTGATCCAGCGTGTCAATGTCGGCCTGGATGCGGCTTGCCAGGTCGGGGCTCCGATATTTCATCAGGCGGGCTGGAGCCAAGGGCTCGAGATGGGCGTAGAACCACACCCGCAGTTCGGACAGCAGGCGGAACGTGGCCTCATGGGTCACCAACCGTTCCAGATAGCGGCCGCCGGTGCGGACAATCGCAAAAAAGCGAATCAATGCGGCGGGCGTAAAATAGTTCATCGCTGTCCCGGCCAAGCCGGCAAGAGCCATGGAGGTGATGAACCAGCCCGATACCGCCATTAGGCCGACATTGGCCAGCAGTGTGGCCAGCGACAGGGCGGCACCCGCCGCCATCCAGCCCTTGTATGGAAGCAATAGCTTGATGAGCCGCCAGAAGTCGGCGCGGGAGCTGGTCCCGGGAGATCGCATCCGGCGGCTCATCCCGCCGCCACCGTCGTATCGCCAATGCGTGCCAGGCGGGCGAGGGCATAGCCACTGGCCATCAATGCCGCGCGCTCCCCCGCCTCGGCCACCCGCCCCTCTTCCAGGACCACCACGTGATGCGCCAGGGCGAGCGTGCTCAGACGGTGGGCTGCCATGATGACAGTGCGGCCTTGCGCCAGCTCGGCGATCGCCTCGATTACCACCGCTTGCGTGTGGCCATCCAGATGCGCCGTGGCTTCATCCAGTAACACCAGCGGCGCATTCTTCAGGAACGCCCTTGCCAGCGCGAGGCGCTGAATCTCGCCGCCCGAGAGCCCCGCGCCACGCTCACCGACGGGCGTCTGATAGCGCCGGGGCATTGCAAGGATGAAATCATGCGCGCCTGCCGCCCGGGCGGCAGCCTCCACCTCTTCATAGGAGGCTGCAGGCCGCGCCATGCGGATGTTGTCCAGCACCGTGCCGGCGAACACGTGGGGATGCTGCGGCACCCAGGCAACGTGCTCCAGCCACGCAGCGTCATCGAAGCGGGCAAGGTCCAGGTTGTTGATCCGGATGCTGCCATGCTGCGGTTTCGCAAAACCCAGCAGCAGGTTCAGCACGGTGCTCTTGCCCGCGCCGCTCGTTCCCACAAGCGCGGTGACACAGCCGGCCTCTGCATTGAAACTGGCTCCCTTCAGCGCCGGGCGGCCCGGTTCGTAGGCAAATTCCACACCCTGAAACTGCACGCCCAACAGCGTGTCCGGAACAGGATCGGTTTCCCGGCGCGGCATTCGGTCGGGTAACGGTGTCTGCAAAATCTCCACCACACCCTCCGCCGCGCCAATGGCCTCCATGCGCGCGTGGTAATGGCCGCCGAGCGAACGCAGCGGCAAGTAGTATTCGGGGGCCAGCAGCAGGACAAAGAAGCCCGGAAGAAACGCGATATCTCCCCACAGCAGGCGGAAACCGATGAGCACTGCGACGACGGCGATGCTTACGGTAGAGAGAAATTCCAGCACCAGCGAAGACAGAAAAGCGACGCGCAGCACTTTCATGGTGCTCGCCCGGTAGTCCTCGGAGATCTCGGCTACCACCTGCGCCTCGCGCCGGCTGGCATTGAACAGCTTGAGCGTGGTGAGGCCCTGCAGCGCATCCAGGAAGCGTCCGCTCATGCGTGCCAGCTGCCGCCATTGGCGCTGGTTGAGATCCTCGGCGCCCTTGCCGATGAGTATCATGAAGACGGGGATAAACGGGGCCGTCAGCACCAGTACCAGGCCGGACACCCAGTCGGTAGGGAACACGGCAACCAGGATCGTCAGGGGCAGCAACACGCTCAGGGCCCGGTTGGGAAGCCAGCGTGCGTAATAGCCATGCAGCGCTTCGATGCCCGTCGCCACGCGATTGGCCAGATCGCCACTCGCGCGCTGGGCCAGCCATAGCGGTCCCAGCGCCTGGTAATGATCGTACAGCTGCTCGCGCAACACCTTCTGCATCTCTGCGGCGCCTTCAAATGCGGCGCGTTCGGAGGCCCAGGCCAGAAAAAAACGGATGATGAAGACCGGCAACATGGACCAGAGCCACGGCAGGACGGACGTCAGTGACTGATGCCGGAAGACCGCCGCATTGATCACGAAAGCCAGCAGCCAAGCCTGCAAGATAAGCAGGACGCCGTTGGCCATTCCCAGCATGAGCGAAAGGTTTAGTGACCGTCGGATTCGCGGTTGATAGCTCTTCAGCCAATTTTCTATGGGATTCAATGGGCATTTGGCCGCGGTCTTGGCGGCATGGAGCCGGGTCCCGGCAGCAGCAGTATTCTAAATGCAGGACGAAAGCTTGGCTATCTTAATAAAGGTACCCACTATATGCGAGCCCTTCTCAAGCATCTTGGCATTTCAGCCAGTGAAGGTGAACTCCCTTTTTTCATCATGGGGAACACTTCCAAGCTTGGCACTTCTTTCCATCAAGTGGCATCTGGAAGGTGGGCTTTCCTTTTGGCATTGGGTTGTATTTTGGCGCAGCCCAAACGGCCCAGTGGTTTTTGATTCTAAAAAATCACTCAAAACAAACACGCGTATCAATTTTGGCGAATCAAACCAAAGTGGTTTATTCCCATTGAAATTAACAGGGTCGTTGCTTCCGTTGGTGAACGACCCCTAACAGGCAGCGAATTCGCATAGGGCTATGACGGCTCTGTGTCGAAAGTACGCATCCGTGGTTTTCATAGCGGACGTTGCGGTAGGATTTTTTCCGGAAAATTTATTTCGTCTGCAATGGGAGCGTTGCGGACCTAGGACGCAGCGCCAGCAAGGTCGGCTAACCTGCGTAGA
>Ga0307375_10007159_pt1 | contig 10217 bp, 22 predicted proteins | sample TR1MG_FD_202531 | JGI IMG/M metagenome (GOLD analysis project Ga0307375, IMG submission 202531) | Soil microbial communities from Risofladan, Vaasa, Finland - TR-1 | ecosystem: Environmental > Terrestrial > Soil > Coastal area > Acid sulfate soil | place: Finland: Risofladan, Vaasa | collected...
GTCACGAGTTATGCCAATCTAGCTGGCGGCGAACAATCATGGACATTCACCACCACGACGACGGGTTATTCAGGCGCGGATGTCATCTATCGAGGTTCTATTGTCCTAGATTATGGGCAGACAGGATCAGGTTCTCGCGGGATCTGGGAAGCGACGGTTCTTGCCGCAGGCGCTCCGTTCTCGCGCGTTCAATCTTGGTCTGCGATAGTAGATGGGAATCCTGCAACTTTCACCACCCACTTCAGGGCAGGCAACCTGAACGGAGTTGCGGGCATCGGCAGCGACATCTACGGCCTCTTCGTGGGCGACTACGCCGATGGCGACTACCTGCTATACCAGGCAGGGGGCACTCCTGACTTTCTGATAAAGGCGGGGGGCGGTGCGCTTTCGATAGATAAGGACGGAATCAGAATCGCCATTCCTATGGCAAATTTCCCTCCAACACTGATCCAGGCTTATGGTTTCAAGAATCCGAATGACGCAGAGATAGGCGGAGTATATGGCGTGTGGGGGGAAGCTAGTGTGCCAGAGGTGTACCTGCAAAGTGCATCTATCGCTGCTAGTAACTCTGCTGCTTATGTCAGATCGAATGCGCCGACAACCTATATGGCACAGACCATTCTCTTGGCATATTCCGGTGGTACATCTGCAAGGCTAGAACTTCGAGCAGACAGCGACGCGACGCCAACGACATTTGCCCGATTCAACTGTGGCCTCACCGTGGATGGCGGCCTCAACGTCGGCACGGCGACGGGGGCGGGGCCAGGATGTGGTTCATTCGCGGCATCCAACGCTGGTGGTACGCAGTCGCTTAGCATCAGTAATACAGAAACCGCAAACGCCGCTTCCAATGCTCTTTTGGAGGCATCTGTTGGAGGCACATCTGCAGGTGATCCTCTCTTGCGTTTTGTCGTCCAGGGCGTTGGTGGTTGGCTCATAGGACTTGACAATAACGACTCCGATAAGTTCAAGTTTTCCTCGACGTGGAATGATTTGGCTGGTGGGGCCAAAGTCACAATAACTACAGCGGGGGCTATGGCGGTTGTAGGTTGTGTAACGGATGGGACATGTGAGATATTCAATGAGGATGCACTTAGCATCATCAAAGATATTCGTGCTCATGGGACTGGTCGGTTTGACAAGTACGGACACGAGCACTTTGACCTGGCTTGGATGTTTGGCAAGTATCCCTTCCTCGCCCATGAGGAGGACGGTAAGCACTTTGACAGGTTAGGAGCAAAGTCAGATTTGCTCTATCGGGCAGCGATTCAACTTGACGACCATAGGCTAGCCGCCGAGGCCCAGCGCGAGGCGATCAGGGCCGAGATTGCGAAACTACAGGAGCAACTGGACAAGATGGAAAGGAGAGGGTGATGCCGAACGAGATAATGAAGGAACTCGAAGCTTGGCAAGAGAGCACCATCGTGGCGTTGGTTAGTCAGCGAGAGGAGATCACAAACCGTGCAAATCAGGCCATAGCCAGAGTGAACATGGCCATCGAGCAGAACGCCAAACTGTGGAGCGATGGCGCTGATGGCAATCTGGGGTTTGAGAGACGCGGGGAGACGTTCGTGCTGGTGAGGATTGTCCAAGATGATGAGACTGGCATGGCCCCTACCGCCTGAGTGCAAACGAATCACGCGGGGATTCCAACAATGCCAATCGTAAAGATAGCCATAGGCGGCCAGCCGCTCCTCGAACTGGACATCGAGAAGTACGTCGCGGAATGCCTGAACGCCGAGATGCCTGCAAGTTGGCACCCAGAGGCGCGCAAGGCACAGGCCGATTGTATCCGGAGCTACGGTCTGGCGCGGATGGCCGAGCGGGGCTGGCTGTATGCTGACCAGCGCGACCAGGTGTGGAATCCCGCGAAGTGGACACCTAGTGCTGACGAGATTGTGGCGGCCACAGCGGGCATCGTGGGCGCGTATAACGGAAATGTTATACCGACCTTCTATAGTTCAGCTTGTGGTCGGATGACGACAGACAGACCATTTGGCACACAGGTGCCATATCTTAGAGCTGCGGAATGCCCCTGCGGGCGAGAAAAGGCGGGCCACGGCGGAGGTATGTGCCAGTACGGAGCCAAGGCCCTGGCCGAGCAAAGCAAGACGTGGAGAGAGATTCTGGATTTCTACTACAAACACTTGGAGTGGGTAGGGAACTATGGGGAGGTGGGGATGACCAAAACATCTGCGCATGTGCAACGGCCCTTATCCTGGATGCAGCAGGGCCTTGTGGATATGGGTACGGAGTGGGTCAAGATCGTGAATCCGCCCGAGGCAGACCCCTTCCCGCGCACGGCCAAGAAAGTAGTGCGCATCTGGACGGATGACATCGATGCCGGCTTTATTGCAGGAGGGGAAGCGGGGGGGCGCAACTTCGTGCGGCGTATGCTACCCGAATGGAAGAAGCGGCCCTGGGCGATGTGCTACAGTCTGGCGAACGAGCCGGATTGCAACAGCAACTCTGGACTGTGGAATCTGTGTGCGTACTCGATTGGAGCCATGAGAGAGGCCAGTGCCAACGGAATCAAGGTCAACATCCTGGACTTGCCAGAGGGGAATCCTCACGACAACGGCACGGGCGATCCTGGCGTGAGTGCTTGGAAACTCCAGCAGCTTGCGCCAGCAGTGAAGGAGGCCGTGGCCACGGGACACTACGTGGGCAAGCACGCTTACTGGCGACCCGGAGTGGAAGGCCCCCTGGGGCGGTGGCACGCACTGGGGCGCATCGAGTGGGACGTGGAGGTATGGCGACAACTGGGCGTAGATGTATCGAAACTGAAGCTGCTCGTGACCGAGTGGGGCGTAGATGGCGGCATTGCACCCAAGATGCCAGGGTACGCCCCGAAGACTGGCTGGCGCAAGCTCTATGCCGACCCCACTGTTTACTACAAAGAAGTGGCCGAGGGCGAGCGGCGTGCGCAGGAGTTGCCATGGCTACACGGCCTCTTCCTGTTTGATTGGGGGCCCGAGTCGGAATGGGTGACATTTGGGCATGACGAGGGGGACGTGCGGAGCATTATCAAGGCCATCGGACCTACAGTGCCACTGCCGCCACCGCCGCAGGGTCCCACCGATGATGAGATTCGCAATCTGGCCTGGAACTATGTCGGCGTGGCCTACAATCCGACACATGCCTATCCTCAGTATGCCAGGGAGCAAGGCCTGGGCGCACCCCTTGGCGGTACGTTTGACCACAAGGGCATCCGCATACAGCCGTTCATGGGCGGCATCGTGAAGTGCGTGCTCGCGCCAGTTCCAGATAACACCGACTGGAGAAATACGACACACATCAAGTGGTAGAGGACAACAATGTGGATGAATAAGAAACAACGAGATGAGCTTTGGGGCCACATCAAGACAATCAACCATGAGCTGGGGCTGGTGCAAAGGGACGTTGTCTGGCTGAAATGGCTTATCGGTGCGACATTCCTCGGCGTGGCGCTGGGCCTACTCAAACAATTCCTGGGCATATAGGAAGAGGAGGAAGACGTGAACATACCATCATTGATTCTTGACTTGGAGACCCTGGTTGGCCTGGTGATCTTGTCCTTCATCGTGCGTCAGACGCTCCAGAAGATCATCAAACCGCTCATCGAGAAGGAACCGCTAGCCCAGGCATGGCCGTTCTACCTAGCCTTCGCCGCAGGGAGCGTCGCGTGTTGGTTCAGTGGCCTCAATGCTCTGCCAGTCTTCCCCGATGAGACTGTTGGCCGAGTCCTGTCCTGTCTGGCTGCCGGGCATGGTCCCTCCGTTGTACATGATATTGTCGCTGGTATCCGCGACTTCCTGAAGAATTGGCCCGTGCCCCAAGAGAGCGTGGGCAGTTAACAACCCCCGCCTGGACACAACCGGAGCTGTACCTGGCCCAGCGCTTGGTCCGTGAGGGACTGAACACTGACCAAGTCAGCAAGGAGCTGGAAAAGGCGGGCTGTCGGCGAACGCAGCAGGCCGTGCGGCGGCTGATACAACGCAAGCGCAAGCTGGAGGAGGGCTGGTGGGCGCGGGTGGCCACCAATCCTCCTTGCGCCCCGCGCTTCGACAAGCCCCTGCGTGTAGAAGCCGACAATTCTCTCATTATGATTGATGTGCACGCCCCGTTCCACGACGCCGACTGGTGCAATCGAGTTATCGACCTAGCCCTTCGCTGGCACGTGGATACGGCGGCTGTCGCGGGAGACCTGGTAGACTTTTCTGCCTTTAGCAAATGGGGCAGACAGGAACGGGTTGAGGCCGAGGACGAGATCAATAGCGCCACGCAGTTTGTCAAGGTGCTCTGTTCCACGTTCGCAAGACTGATCTACTCGGCAGGAAACCATGACAATCGCCTGCCGCGCAAGACTGACAACCTGCTGGCCTTGCGTAATGCCATGCAACTGTTCACCAACGGAACCAAGACGGAGATCACCGACTACCACTGGTTCGAGTTGATAAGCGGTGGCGAACGGTACTATGTCGAGCATCCGAAGAACGCCAGTGTCCATGCGATGATCGTGCCGAAACACTTGGCGAGCAAGTACCTCTGTCATATCATCGCTGGACATGGCCATACCTGGGGTATGACGCGCGACGCCTCGGACACGTTCTGGTGCATAGATTCTGGCATCTGTGCCGACCCCGAACGGTTGGCGTACACCCACAAGGTGCATACCACGAGGCCAAAGGAGGTACAAGGGGCAGTTTTGGTGCTGGACGGCATACCAGTGCTAGTGGCCCCCCACAACATCGCGTTCTACGAGCGAAAGTAGGTGTCAAATATGCACCTGGCCTATCTGGTGTATTTCCTGCGCCACAAATGGTTCGTCTTTGTAGAGGCGTGCAAGCTAGGAATCCCCTGCTTAGGACTAGTGCATGACTGGAGCAAAGTCCTACCCGACGAGTGGGTTCCGTATGCCAGATTCTTCTATGGGTCACAGCCAGAGCGAAATCCTATTGGCTACTTCTACGAGTCGGGCATTGCTCCCGCGTTCGACCTGGCGTGGCTCAAACACATCCACAGAAACAAGCATCATTGGCAGTGGTGGGTTCTTCGAGAAGATAGCGGTGAGGTGAAGACGCTACCCATGCCTGAACGTTATCAGAAGGAGATGCTGGCCGACTGGCGAGGCGCTGGCAAGGCACAGGGTTACGGCAATAACACAAGTGCGTGGTATCAGGCGAACAAAGACAAGATGCAGCTTCATGTCGAGACGCGCCATTGGATCGAGTCGATGCTGCGTGAATAGCCATCATCTTCGCCCCGGCCTCTTGGTTCCTCCTCCTTCGCCAAGGGGTCGGGGTGTAACCTATAGCAGTCTACCCTGAGGGAGACGTCGAGGGCGCGGGCAATGGTTCTTATCTTTGAGAAGCCCATATCTTGTCGCTGGCCATTGAGAAACATCGTGATGTGGCTTCGCGAGATACCAGTGCGAGCCGCGAGCTTGCCCTGCGACCAGTCGCGCATCTCTAACAGACCAGCCAACCGCTCTCGCAGTTCCATCTGTGCATCCTCCCATGACTATTATAGCACAGATGTGACTATATTGACTTGATCTTCCTGTATAGCTCCATGACAGATGGTCGTAGATGTGGTAGGTTGGTCACAGACGTAACGAGAGAAATCCTGCAACCAGCCCTTTGCTCTGCAAGCGAAGTTGTATAGAAATCTGAAATAAGCCACAAAGCACAGGAAGGGCGAAGCTGCATTCTTACATGATATTTGCAAGTTCCCTTGTTTTTCGCGCAAACTATTGACAAGTAGTCGCAGATGTGGTAGGATAGTCGCAGATGCAACGAAAGGAGAGCTATCCATGAGTGCAATAGAACTGTTGCGGAAGTGTCAGGGCGGAATGAGCATTGGGGAGTTCGCTCGCCATTTGGGAATTGGCCGCAGCACTCTCAGCATGATCTATCTAGGACAGCGGAATCCCGGTCGATTGGTACTGAGGCAATTGGCTAACAAGTACCCGGACAGACGGCAGGAAATCGCTGCCCTTTTTTTGAGTCCGAATGGTCACGATAGCTACCCGCCCATCGCAATGGCGACTGTGAAAGAGCAGGCCCCATGACCAAGACAAAAGTCATCTGTGCATGGTGTGAGAAGTTCTTGCACTGGATAGACACACCTTCGGGGGGCGTCAGTCATGGGTTATGTGAGGACTGCTTGCGGCGCGAGATGCGAAAGCTGGACGGAACCGGGCCTAAGACAGCCAAAGTGAAGGAGCCAGCGTGAGAGCAGCAATACCCCGCAATTTGCCCTGTGGATGTCACCGGTTCCATCTCTGCCCGATAGCAGAGACGCTGTGGGCCGCCGTGATGCGAACTCGCGCGGCAGCTCTGTCGGGGGCGTCCGACAGCTTTGGGTCTGACGCCTGGGATAGATACCACGCCGCCATGAGGGAATATCGGAGACATGTTGACGCCCCAGCGGGCGAGAAGGAGCCAGCGTGATGACAAGCGAAAGGATACTTCAGGCATTCCGAGAGCTAGGCGCTGGCGACGTGGCTGAGATTATGTTCTCTTCCTTCATGGATATGGAGGATGCTGAGCAGATCATAGCTGAGGCCAAGGCCGAGCATCCGGAGAAGGCCCAGAAGATCAACGCCGCGTTCTCAATCTGTCGTTGGCCGAATGTGCTACCACGAACTGCTCCCCGGGATTTCTACAAGTTGCATGTCCGCCAGCTTATCCGAAAGGTGCTGGGCGGAATCCGGCTAGACACGCCGACTCACGTTGAATGCTGCGCTATGGCTTGTGAAGCCTCGATGTTGGCACCGTTGAGTGATCGCGCGTTCCATTGGTTATTCAATGACCGAGAGACCATATACGCCCTTGGTTTTGAGGAAAAGGATTTGTTGCCTCAGTACCCAGTGCCGATGGCGGATGAATTGTACATGAAGTTCGTCCACATATATCGAGGGCTGCCGGGCGAAAACCGACACAAGGTCTATCACAAAAGCCTGGCGCGACGACCCGTCCAGTTGCAAATATCGTCAGAGAAGGAGCCAGCGTGACCATGGATGCACCTAGCCGGGCAGCCCTTGTCAGTGCCCATCGGGAAATCAAACGGATACTCATAGATCGCCTCGCAGGGATGCGAGCAATAAAAGGGGAGACCTGTGATGCGGAGCAGAGCGGAAGACAACAAGTTGGAGGCCATCGAGCAGGCGTCATTCGGGCGCTTGAGCGTGGCACGTCAGCTGGAAGAGACAGCCACAGTCTCTGACGAACTTGCCAGGGAGCTAAAAAGGCTACTGGCTGTGGCTGAGCGAGTCGCGGCGACAAATCATGCGCTGGCCGGGCGCTCCCGCCAGCAAGAGTGGGGGCAGATGGAGCTAGCGGACTATCCCTACCTGAGATGAGCCGGCGAGTAGCTGGCAAGGAGAAAACGGCGTGCATGAGAATGTACTGGCAGTCATTGTGACCGTTGCGATTATTGCAGGTCTCTACGCCTTCATCGCCGTGGTCAGGTGGGCCAACCGTTAGCCCCGCCCGCGAGTAGCTGGCAGAAGGAGGACGCATGAAACGAGAAAGGCTGACCCGATACCAGGCTAGGCGTCTTGCTAGGGAAGTGGCAGATCAGACCGTCGCGCCCTGCATCATCTATGCGCAATGGTCTGTTACCGGGGCCAGGCACTTTGGGGTAGTCACCAACCGTCATGTCGTGAACTGGCAGCGTGGCGCAGCTGTGGGTTACGTCAGGCCAAAGGAGGTGGGCGATGCCATCTGAATATAAGCCCCGTGACCTATACGCTTTGCCACTCAGACCTGATCGATGTAAGGCGTCCGTTGCCGAGGGAGGGCGCTCGGGGCGATTCTTCCAGTGCTCGCGCAAGCCTTGGCAGGATGGCTGGTGCAAGCAGCATCACCCCGATACCGAAGCAGAGCGGCGAAGGCAAAGTGAGGAAGAATATCAACGGAAACTTGAGCACAGCCCGTGGCGACAGTTGCAAAAGGCCCACGAGGAGATTGCGCGACTGAAGGCGCGTATTGCAGAATTGGAAAGCGCACAGGATAGTTACCAGAAGGAGGTGGGCGATGGCGAAGTGCTCTGATTGTGCCTGGCTGGAGCACCTGGGGGATTTCTGCGAGTTGGAGCCAGCGTATCCCCGGGGTTGTGACGCATTCAGGCCAAAGAGGCCGACCATTGGGCAGGGCCTGCTCTGCATCGTCGTTTGCCTGGCCCTGCAAGTGTTTCTGTGGGCATTGGAAATAGGGGTGTGAAGGAGGAAACAGACATGGAACGTTCTGGTCACGGAGTGGACTTTGTGCAGATTGGCACAGAGGTTGTGGCCCTGAAGCACATAAGGTATCTCGAATTCTCCCGGGAACCCATGACTCCCCGGGTACGAATCTGGCAATCCACTGACGAACTCCCCCCTCTTGAGTTCACCGGGTCGCGGGCTGAGCTCTTCACGGAGTGGTGGGACGCCCACGCGAATGTGTGGGTCATTGAGGTGAAGGAGGAAGCGAGATGAGCGAGATGATCATGGGACAAATCGGGCCTATCAGATTGTTCACCAGAGAGGAACTTCAGGCCAAGAGGATGCAAGTACTCGCATCCGCCAAGGGTGAAAGGGAGACAGACTCAATAGCAGGCATGTTCGCCGAGGCGCTGGGTTGTCTTGAGGACGCGGGCCATTGGCTCTGCAAACTCAAACAGGAGTTTGAGAAACTCTATCCTGACGACATGGACCCGAAAGACCCCGCCGCACCATTCTGGTATGCGGTCAATGAGGCGATCACAAGTGAGCCGTTTACCGACTCTCCTCTAAGGGACATTCTTCAGGAGCTACAAGCGGTAAGGAAGTACGTGCCCAAGGAGACCGCGCCATCAAAGGAGCAAGTGCCATGACCGTCGAGGAAGCCATCGCCTTGTTGGGGAAAGAGAATCCGAAAGCGGAAGTCTTTGTGCTACACTGGGCGAAGTCTGGTGGTAAGGCTTATCCCAGAATCCATCCTCTGGCAGCCGTGGAACATCGTAGCGGACGACTCTGCTTAGTGGAAAAAGACGATAGGGGTCAGTTCCTCGCGGATCAGTGATTTGACAAAGCAGAGAGGCTGTGGTAGTATGTGGATGCGGAGATAATGATGAGCAAGGGCATTTGTGTTCAGGGGCCGATCCACACAACTCCATATTGGGGCACAACGCCCTCCGTAGTAGAAGGACACCTGTCCTTGCCATTGTCTCCGCAGAGACGGCACATCTACTCGGAGGGCTTTGCCATGCCCAGAACAATTCCGCTTACGCAAGGGAAGTTTGCAATCGTCGATGATGCCGATTTTGAGTGGCTCAATCAATGGAAGTGGTATGCACGCAAAGCCAGAGCCAAATGTTATGCGAGTCGAAAAATCCGGGAGGAGAGAAAACAAAAGACGATAAATATGCATTATCTCATTGTGAATCCGCCATCAGGCATGGAACCAGATCACAGAAATGGCGATGGCTTAGACAATCGCCGAGCCAACTTGCGATGTGCTACAAGGAGTCAGAACAACATGAATCGTCACAAACGCTGCGAATGTAGTAGTAAATACAAAGGTGTCTACTGGGAGAAGATACGTCAGAAATGGCATGCGCAGATTACTATTCATGGCAAAGTGCGATTCCTTGGCCGTTTCGCTAACGAACAGGATGCTGGTCTAGCCTACAATGCAGAAGCCCAGAAACATTTTGGCAAGTTCGCACGACTCTGCCTGGTGGAAAAGGATGACAGGGGTGCGTGCCTTGCTGATCGCTGAAGGAGAGGGCAGATGATGCAATGTGACCTATGTGGCGACTCTAGCTGGATAGCACCGGAATACGAAGAGGAAGTGGGATTCGTGGATACGCCTTGTCCAAAGTGTCAGTGGCCGCGTCGGGCACTACCGCCCATTCCCGCCCCGCTGGATGGTATGGGCATGAAGTTTGGCATCTCGGACAGCGACCGGATTCAGTTGGGTATTGAATATGAGTGGGCCAAGCACGGGCCAGCTTGGTGAAGGAGGAGCAACCATGACTAAACAACACGGTCTTTGTGCGGCGGATTTCCTACTGCTGGCAAAGGGGCACTTGGTGAAAGCAAGAGAGGTGCTGGAGTCGCAGCCCAGAAGTTTCGCTGAGGGACTAGCGCTGGGCGACACGCAATGGGCCATAAAGTACACGCGGATCGCCCTGGGGCTACTACAACAAGAGAAGGAGGAGGCGTGCAACAAGCCATAGACCAACTCATAAACCACCCCGGTGTGAAAAGG
>Ga0307375_10007160_pt1 | contig 10216 bp, 8 predicted proteins | sample TR1MG_FD_202531 | JGI IMG/M metagenome (GOLD analysis project Ga0307375, IMG submission 202531) | Soil microbial communities from Risofladan, Vaasa, Finland - TR-1 | ecosystem: Environmental > Terrestrial > Soil > Coastal area > Acid sulfate soil | place: Finland: Risofladan, Vaasa | collected...
TTGGTTGTAAACCAGTTAGAGGTATTTGGGGCAGTTGCAATGATTGGCCCCATCGCCGACGTAGGCTCAACACTTAGATTGTTCACCGATCGTTTTAGCGTTCGTGATTGGGTGAGTTTTGAGAAATCAGAGCGGCCATTACAGCCGAGAGACATGCAAGTATTAGCGAATTTCCTTGAGGCCGAGGAACTTGGTCAGGCAGTCGCCGCTTATGCCGCTTGGTTCAATCATCGATCTAGACAATTGAAAGTCGCAGAGACGCGAGTATTACAGCGGCGCGCTGGTAGTAAAAAAGCCCGCATTACAGACGATGATCTTCGTCTAATCGCTCAAGCTGTTAGAGATCGCACAGTAGGACAGACCGCCGCTCGGGCGATCATGGAGATGCCAGTCCGTCGGTATGGTCGGACTCGGGCCTATCAGTTAATCGACCGAGTAATAGCAGACGGTTACCTACGCTCGGATGAGGTGTAACTATGCGAGGCAGTGTCATCAAACGCCCCACAACTAAAAGAAATTCGAATTACTTCGTCGTCGTAGACGTACGCGATAATGAAGGAATCCGTCGTCGCCGCTGGATTAGCGACCCGGCCACTGGCTCAGGATTCTCAACCAAAAAAGCCGCCGAGACTTACCTAACCTCGATCTTGTCCGACCTTGACAGTGGCGCTTACGTGCCGCCCAGCAAGGAGACGCTTGGATCGTGGTTGACTCAGTGGCTTATCATTCGCAAACCTGCCCTGAAGCCGTCCACGTTCTTCTCATACGAGAAAAATATCCGCGTACGCATCAAGCCAGCCTTGGGCGCATTGCCATTGCAAAAGGTGACAGCGGTTCATCTGGATCGGCTCTATTCGGAACTGCTAGTGAGCGGTCGCGTAGACAAGAAAAAGGGCGCCGGTCTATCACCGCGAACCGTGGCTTACATTGCGACGATTCTGAAGCGCGCGCTGAAAGACGCCACTCGTAAGGGTCTGATCAAGGTCAATCCCGCCGATGCAGCCGACGCACCGCGTAATCGTTCAATGGCTCCAGGGGCGACTAAGGCTTGGCAGAAAGACGAACTAGCGGCCTTTCTTGTCGGCAGTGCGGATCACCCACTAGGACCAATTTGGGCCTTTCTTGCGTCCACTGGATGCCGTCGCAGTGAAGCATTAGGGCTGCGCTGGTCCGACGTAGATTTCGAACTTTCGAGAGTATCGATCGTCCAATCCGTGCAAAAGATTGCCGGGAAGATTTACTTTGACACTGTGAAAACGGATGCAAGCAAGCGAGCCGTCTCCCTTGATCGAGATGCCGCGATAATGCTCCGCGAACTGCGCAAGGATCAACTGAAGCAGCGCCTCGTAATGGGCTCCGCGTGGGCAGAACATAACCTGGTATTTACCGGGCCCACGGGAGAGCCGCTATATCCAGACCGCATCACGCGCGCATTTAGCACTGAGGTGCTGCGGCTGAAGTTGCCGGTGATTACTCTCCACGGTCTGCGACACACTTGGGCGACGATTGCACTCCGCGAAGGTATCCATCCCAAACTTGTGCAAGAGCGTCTTGGTCACGCGAACGTCGGAATTACGTTAGGTATTTATTCGCACGTAGCACCGACGATGCACGACGATGCAGCTGAGACCGTTGCTAGAGCAGTGAGAGAAGCGCGCTTACATGCCTAATTTTCCATGCGGTAGATGGACGGTAGATGGACGCAAAAAAGCGTTCGATTTCACAAGAGTTTCCGCAGGTAAAAGAGTGTTACTACGGTGTCCGAGGGGGGACTTGAACCCCCAAGCCCTTTCGGGCACTAGCACCTCAAGCTAGCGCGTCTGCCTATTCCGCCACCCGGACGAGTGAACGCGTCAGGATACCGCCCTTGGCCTCCGCCCCCAAAACCAAGAGATTTACGCCAAGATTGAGCCATGAATTCAAATCTTCAATTCGAGCCCACCGATCCTCGTCATGAGGTCGTCCAGATCTGCCAGGACCTCATCCGGATCCCAAGTGTCAACTACGGGGATCGTGGCGATGAGCGTGCGGTTGCCGCTTATGTCGTGGCGGCGCTCAAGGAGGTTGGTCTGGATCCCGAACTGATTATTTCCGGCGAGAACCGGGTGAACGTCGCAGTCCGAATCGAAGGATCTGATCGAAACCGTCCTGGGCTTGTTCTGCATGGCCACCTTGATGTCGTTCCGGCCGATCCCGATGCTTGGAGCGTGGACCCCTTTGGTGGCGAGATCAAAGATGGCGCTATCTGGGGCAGAGGCGCTGTCGATATGAAGGATATGAACGCCATGATGTTGAGCATCATTCGGTCATGGCAGCGAACTGGCTACAAACCGCCCCGTGACATCTCTTTGGTTTTCTTTGCCGACGAAGAAGCCGGCGGAATTTTTGGCTCGCGTTGGATGGTGGCTAACCGGCCTGACGTCTTTGCTGGCTGTGACGAAGCGGTAAGCGAAGTTGGGGGATTTTCGATCACCTTGGAGAACGGTGCCAGGCTCTACTTAATTGAGACTGCAGAGAAGGGCATCCATTGGATGCGTCTGATTGCAGAGGGCGTCGCTGGCCATGGTTCCATGATCAATCGTGAAAATGCGATTACCGAATTGGCGGAAGCAGTTGCCAGAATTGGGAATTACGAGTGGCCGATCCGAACACCCAAATCGGTCCAGGAGCTTCTGGAAAAACTTGCTGAAGTCCTTGAGATTGAGTACGACCCAGAGAATCCGGACCCCTTAGTTGCCAAACTTGGCCCGGCTGCCCGAATGATCGGCGCTACGCTGCGAAACACCGCCAACCCCACCATGCTTGAAGCTGGCTACAAGGCGAACGTAATTCCACAGACGGCATCGGCGGTGATTGATGGTCGGTTCTTGCCTGGTCTTGAGGAGGAGTTGCTCTCGACCGTCAAGTCGTTAGTCGGGGAGAATGTACGCATCGAAACAGTGACTCGTGACAAGTCGCTTGAAACTAGTTTCGACGGGCCAATGGTCGATGCGATGTGCCAAGCAATTCTGGCCGAGGATCCAGAAGCGGTTTTGGTGCCCTATTGCATGAGTGGCGGAACGGACAACAAGGCTTTGGCTGATCTTGGAATTCGAGGCTTCGGTTTCTCGCCACTCAAGCTGCCGGCGGATCTCGATTTCTCTGCACTATTTCACGGTGTCGACGAGCGAGTGCCGATCGATGCTCTTCTTTTTGGCACCCGAGTTCTAGACGATTTTCTACGCAACTGCTAGTCAAAAATCCTGGAACCTCAACTTAGGTAGTGGTTCGGACCACTCGCATTATTCGCCTTCGTAGACGAATAATGCGCCGACCACTAGGGAGAATCTGCACTCTATCTAAGGTCCAGTGGTTCTTCTCAGCCTCTTCAACGAGTATTTGATGAACGGCGTTACGTGAGACGGTGCTCGGCAGAGTGAGTGTGTAGTACTCGGTCTGAGCGAGGCTCACCTGGTCTCCCTTACTAGTTGGCTGAGCCGACTGGATCTGGGTCGTTCGGTCAGGCTAGCAATTGCATTCGCGATAACGCCAGGATTCCCGGCATAAACGATCGATAAATGTTGCTGTGCTCGAGTCAGCGCCGTATAGATGAGCGGTCGATTTAACATACTGCCAGCCTCGCCGGGCAGGACAACGATCACCGCTGGCCATTCGGATCCTTGAGAGCGGTGGATGGTCACGGCCCAGCCATGTTTCAGATCACTCAAATCCTTGGCCGGCACTAGGCAGGGCCCCTGGCCAAAATCGACCCGCAATGCATTGCGACCATCTAGTTGGGTGACCGTCCCAACCTCGCCGTTGGCAAAACCGTCGTCGAGGTGATTGGCAGTAGCTACGACGCGATCCCCAATGTCGTAGCCGAATACTGCGCCAGGACCTGGATTCAAAGCCGCCTTTAGAGCCTCGTTGAGTGCGCCGGTTCCCGCTCGTCCTCGGTGGATTGGAGTAAGCACCTGAATATCGTTGGGGGAGATGGAAAGCGCACGGGGAATTGAATCTGTTACGAGTTGCACGACTCGATGAGCACACTCATCGCTATTAGTTGTGCCAATAACGAAAACTTCCTGGTCATCATTTGCCACGGCCGGGAATTCACCGTTTCGAACCGAGGTGGCAAGTCTGGCAATTGCGCCACCATGTTCTTGTCGGTGCAAGGTGACGAGTTCGGTCATTGGGAAGACCTCTGAATCAATGAGGTCCTTGAGGAATTGACCAGGACCGATTGAGGGTAATTGGGCAGGATCTCCAACCAGCAATAAATGAGCTCCATCCGGAATAGCCAGCACCAGCGCAGCTGCCAGTTCAGCGTCGATCATCGAAGCCTCATCTACCACCAGAACCTGCACATCCAGCGGCCAGGCTTCGCCTCGTAGGAAAGTCCCGGTCGTCCCCTGGGCGCCAAGCAAACGATGTAATGTGACGGCCTCGAGATCGGTGAGTTCTTCCAGACGTTTGGCGGCGCGGCCGGTTGGTGCAGCTAAGGCGATCTGGATATCCAGTGCGTTGCAGAGGTCCACGATCGCCCTTACGGTGCGAGATTTGCCGGTACCAGGACCGCCGGTCAGAAGGCTTACGCCATGAAGGGCAACCTGCGCAATGGCGGCGATCTGCTCTGCGTCAAGGCCTTTAGAGACGGTGGCGATTGCCTCTGGTTGGCATAATTTTGAGGCGGACTCTTCAAGCCGGACCAGACCAAGGGCTATCTGCTCTTCGGCAAAGGCATATACATCTAGGGCCAAGGCGTCGCCGTAATCGATGACCAGCCCATCTCGCTCCGAGTCCGCCACCGCGGCTTCTACGTCAGGAAAGTGGTTTCGGGCAAGTGCTTGAGCAACCGTGGGTCTTGGTAACGCGGTCGATCCAGCCTTAGCGCCTTGTCGGAGCGCCCACTGCACGAGTGCTTTACCTCGCCGTGAATCACTAGGAGAAATGTCATCTAACTGGAACAGGGCGAATTTATCGGCGGCCGGGACATCAAGCGCACCGCAGGCGAGTAACGACCACGGATCATTCGTGATCACAGTAAATGCCGATGAACCATAAGAGTTGATCGCAATAGCAGCTGCCTTGGGTTCACAACCGGCGATGATCAATTGTTCAGCGACGCGGTAAATCGGGTTCGATGCATGAAATGCGCGTACCAAGCGCTCTGCTCTTTTTCTCGAATTGCCTGGAATACCAAGGAGATTTTCTACTGTGACATCATCGGGGCTGTTGATATGTGCCTGCAGCAAGACTTGCGCCGCGGTTTTTCCCAAACCGGGCCAAAGACCAGATAATGCAAACGCAGAGAAGACGTTTATTTCGGATGCATCCTCCAAATCATTTGACATCTTCAGCAGAAACCTCGTCGAGTGCCTGACGAACAACCGCAGGCAAGACCACGCTCTCGCTCATGAGAACACCACGTAACTGTGCAGCGGTACGGGCACCGATAATCGAACTTGTTACATCCGGAGCATCGCGAACCCACGTAAGCGCGACTTCAAGCGGCGATAAACCGAGTCCGTCGGCTGCCACTACGACGGCATCCACAATTCTGCGCGATCTAGCGTCCAGATAGGGGGAGACGAAGCCGGCGAAATGGGGGCTGGCGCCGCGAGAATCGACTGGAGTTCCACTCCGGTACTTGCCCGTGAGTACTCCGCGTCCGAGCGGAGACCACGCGAAGAAACCCAGACCCAGGGCACTCGCCCCCTGCAAGACTTCCCGCTCACAACTACGTGCCAGAAGCGAGTATTCGTTCTGCGTTGAGGTAATTCGTGGCTTGGTAGATTCGACTTCCTGAAGTGTTGCAACTCGGGCAGTCTGCCAGCCAGACAGATTGGAAACGCCCACATATCTAGCCCGCCCTGACGAGACGGCAAAGTCGAGTGCGGAGAGCGTTTCATAAAGCGGCGTTTCGGTATCCCACGCCTGCAGTTGCCAGATGTCGACATGGTCTGTGCCAAGGCGTCTGAGCGAGGCATCAAGTTCGGCGATCAGTCCTCGTCTTGAGTTGTCCACGAGCCGATTTCCATCTCTGAAACCAATGCCCGCCTTGGTCGCCAAAATGATGTCACTGCGTTTAACCAGGGTATCGAGTAAGCCGCCGATCACTCTTTCACTGTCACCGTCGCCATAAGTGGAAGCGGTGTCGATGAAATTGCCGCCGCCATCCAAGAAGACTCGCAGTTGGTCTGCTGATTCATGTTCATCTGTATCACGGCCCCAGGTCATGGTCCCAAGGCCCAACCTAGAGACCAGCAGACCTGATTTGCCGACGCGTCGTTGTTCCACGAAAGTGACCTTAGTAGGTCTGCTGCGACTAACCTGCGTATGAAATGGAGGTTCTTAATGAGACTTGCTCTAAATCTCGGATATTGGGCCGGTGACGCCAAGTCCAACGCGGCCAATATTGAACTAGCGCTAGAAGCAGAGCGGCTTGGCTATGAGTCTGTATGGGCGGCCGAGGCATACGGATCAGATGCTGCGACGGTCCTGTCTTGGATCGGTGCCAAGACCAGCCAGATCGGCTTAGGATCGGCAATCTTCCAGATCCCCGGTCGAACCCCGGCGCTAACCGCGATGACCGCTGCGACTCTTGATGCCCTCTCCGGCGGGCGATTCCGCCTAGGTCTTGGTGTTTCCGGCCCGCAGGTGTCCGAAGGCTGGCATGGCGTGCCATTTGCCGCCCCATTGGGACGGACCCGCGAGTACGTCGAAATTGTTCGGTTAGCGCTGGCTCAGCAAGTTGTGAAGTATTCGGGCACTCATTTCACTCTTCCGATCCCGGACGGCCCTGGACGGGCGCTGAGATTGACGGTTCATCCAGAGCGAGAATCGATCCCAATCCTGATCGCAGCCGTTGGCCCTAAAAACCTAGAATTGGCTGGCGAAATTGCAGACGGTTGGTTAGCCGTCTTCTTAACTCCAGATTTTGCAAAGGAGCAGTTGAATCACATCGAAACTGGTCGCAAAAGAGTGGGAAAGACTCTCGGGGGATTCGAGATAATGGCGACACTTCCCATCGCACCCGGCGCCGATTTGGCTAGTTGCGCCGATTTAGTGCGCCCATACGCGGCGCTCTATGTCGGTGGGATGGGAAGTCGGGAACAGAACTTCTATAACGCCTTAGCGATTCGGATGGGCTATGAAGAAGCCGCAGCTGAGGTTCAGCGGAAATATTTGGCCCGCGACTACGAAGGTGCGATGGCTGCGCTTCCAATGGAGTTTTTAGACCGAACGTCTTTGCTCGGTACTGCTGACCAGATAGCCGCAAGAATGCGTGAGTATGCCGAGGCGGGCGTGACAACTCTCGCCCTTGCTTTACCGGACTCCGTCCCACTAGCCCTTAGGCTCATGGCTCTGCACATCGGCGCCGATGCCTACGAGAAGTCCGGAGTCGCATCGTGAGTTGGCTCAGGGGGGCTTTATGACTCGCCTATACCTGATCAGACATGGTCGAAGTACTGCCAACGCTCAAGGACTTCTGTCTGGACGCCTGCCCGGTATCGATCTTGACGAACATGGGATAGCTCAGGCTAAAGCTCTGGCTAAACAATTTGGCGCCACTGACTTGAAAGCAATCGTTTCCAGTCCCGTTAGCAGATGCCAACAGACCGCGAATTTTCTATCTGAAGAAAAGTCAATGGGAATTGTGAGCGACGAGCGATTCACCGAAATGGATTTCGGTCTCTGGCAGGGACGCTTCTTGGCTGACCTGGCCAAAGAGCAAATGTGGACCGCCGTGCAGCGTGAGCCGTCTTCGGTTCGTTTTCCTGAGGGCGAGACCTTTCAGGAAGTTGCAAATCGGTCAACCGAAGGTATTCGTCATTGGAATGATCTGCTCGGAGTCGGAAGCTACGCCGTATTCACGCATGCTGATGTCATCAAAGTTGCAGTGGCTCAAGTACTGGGGCTGCCACTTGATAATTTTCAAAGAATTTCAGTCGACCCTTGTTCGATAACGATTGTTGATTACGCTGATGATAAAGCCACACTTCGGGCCTTGAACGTGCGGGTCGAATTCTCAGACTCTATGGTTGTCGCGTGAGCGGACTCGTGCACAGATTTAACCCGCCAACTCGATGCGTCGTGGGCACCGTAGGAGAGCCCGGTGATCGAACGTTTTTTCTGCAGGTTCAAGATGATGACCGAATCATCAGTGTAATTTTGGAAAAAGATCAAGTACGAATACTTGCAGAGCGGATTCAGGATATTTTGGATCAGGTGGCACCTGGAGTGGTATCTCCACTTCCCATCGACGACGCTCCGCTTGCCCAACCAATCCTTGCTGATTTTCGGATCGGAGTTTTGGGACTCGCCTGGGATGAGATGGGAAGTCGGATTGTGATCGAAGCAGGATCACGCATTGTTGGTGTTGAAGAACCCGACGAAATTCCGGAGCTAGAAGTCGAAAATGATTCCGACGAGAACGAGATGCTCGATATCCGGTTAACTGTTGAATTGGCAAGAGGGTTCGTCGAGCGAAGTCTTCGTGTTGTACGAGCGGGTCGCCCTCCCTGTCCTTTCTGCGGCAACCTTCTTGATCCAGCGGGGCATATCTGTCCTCGGGCAAATGGGTATCGGCGTTGAAAGAGCAGAACCGCACTGTAATCCGCGAAGGTGAAATTGAAATAGCTGGCCGCCTGGTGGCTGCGTCAAATGCGACTTTATTTGGCTATGCCACTTTGGACCTTCACCGAGTTTCCATAATATATAAACCAATCGCTGGTGAAAGGCCACTCTGGGATTTCACTTCAGGATCTCTCGCGGGGCGTGAGGTTAGTGCTTTTCTGATTAGCGAAGCGCTGGGCTGGGATCTAGTTCCATTCACCACTTTTCGAAATGGACCATTCGGCGAAGGGATGGTCCAACAGTGGATCGACATTGATGAGGCGGTCGATCCGCTGGCTCTTGTGGCGCACGCCCATCTGGATCTTCGAAGAATGGTGCTATTTGATGCAGTAATCAACAACACAGATCGTAAGTTTGGCCATCTGCTCCCAACTGCTGATGGGCGAGTACGAGGTTGTGATCACGGAGTTTCATTTCACATTGACGACAAGTTACGAACCGTATTATGGAATTGGGCGGGGGAAATCATTGCGGAGAACGATCTTGCAGACTTAAAAGCTCTGGCGCAATCCATCGCAAAGGTAGATCTTCACGATGGATTGAGCCAATTTCTGACCGAAGAAGAAATTTCCCTAACCGAAAATAGAATCAGAAAATTGCTCGAAACTGGATGTTATCCCACGCCCGGAACTGAATGGCCGGCAGTACCGTGGCCTCCGTTCTAATCAGTCATTTACACCGCTAAGGAAGTAGGGTCAGCACGTGCACTCATGGCCAACAAATGCGATTCCGATGGTTGTCGACGGCAAGCGGCCTCAATCAATCATGATTTTCGACAGCTCCTCTGAAGCCCTCTCCGTGGCGGCAGTATCGAAGATAGTCCGGATGTATGTCTGTGGCATCACTCCTTACGATGCAACTCACATGGGGCATGCTGCTACTTATGTGGCTTTCGATCTCCTCAATCGAATTCTGCGGGATCAAGGACATGAGGTTAGGTATGTACAGAACATCACTGATGTAGATGATCCCCTTCTGATCAGGGCCCGTGAGCGAGGACAAGACTGGCAGGAACTCGCTACCAGTCAGATTGATCTATTTCGAGAAGATATGGCTTCGCTTCGGGTGATTCCACCGGATAACTACATTGGTGCCGTGGAAGCTATTCCACTCGTGATCGAAGCGGTCGAAATATTGCTCGCGAACAAGTCTGCCTATTGGGTCGATAAGGATGTTTATTTTCGAGTGCATAGTGACCCGGACTTTGGAAGTCGCTCGCATCTTGACCAGACTGCCATGCTGAACATCTTCGCCGAACGAGGTGGTGATCCAGATCGGTCAGGTAAAGACAATCCGTTAGATTGCCTTCTCTGGCAAGGTGTACGACCGGGAGAGCCGGCTTGGGATTCTCCGCTTGGACCGGGTCGGCCGGGCTGGCATATCGAATGCTCGTCGATAGCCCTTCACTTTCTCGGTGGCGGTATCGATATCCAAGGTGGTGGATCCGATCTGTTGTTTCCGCACCACGAAATGGGTGCGGCCGAGGCTAGAGTCCTGAGTGGCGCTCCTTTCGCCAGAAACTATGTGCATGCCGGAATGATGCAATTAGACGGCGAGAAAATGAGCAAGAGTATTGGTAACTTGGTATTTCATTCCA
>Ga0307375_10007163_pt1 | contig 10211 bp, 10 predicted proteins | sample TR1MG_FD_202531 | JGI IMG/M metagenome (GOLD analysis project Ga0307375, IMG submission 202531) | Soil microbial communities from Risofladan, Vaasa, Finland - TR-1 | ecosystem: Environmental > Terrestrial > Soil > Coastal area > Acid sulfate soil | place: Finland: Risofladan, Vaasa | collected...
ACGCCGACGCGAGCATTCGCGCGTCACCGCCGTCACGCGCGAGCAGGCCGGGTGCGCTGAAGGTCGTGGAACTGCCGAAGTATCCGTCGTAGGGGACCGCCGCGTAGGTGACCTTCAGGCCAACGACTCCGCAGTACGACGCGGGAATCCTCGTCGACCCGCCGCTGTCACTACCGAGACTTCCCGCGACCAAGCGGGCCGACACCGCAGCCGCGCTGCCACCCGAGGAACCACCGGCGCAGCGATTGTGGTCCCAAGGATTGCGCATCGGACCGTAGGCGGAGTAGATACCGGTCGAGCCCATCCCCAGTTCGTGCTGGTTGGCAACGCCCACCACAATGGCGCCGGCGTCGCGCAGACTACGAAAGGGTCCGCTCGCGCTCGCGGGAAAGAGGTCCATCGTCGTACCGTTTCGTGCCGCACGCCAGGGCAGGGCGTACATGTCCTTGACGGTGATCGGCACGCCGTGCAGGGGGCCCGCCGGAGCCTGCGCCAACATGGCCCGGCTTTCATCGTCGAAGAGTACGGGTGTCGAATTGATCGAAGGGTCACGTTCCTTCAACCGTTCGAGGGTCACCTCAAGGAGTTCCTTGGCGCTGAGGTCGCCCTTGCGCACCGCATCGGCCTGCTCGCGAAGCGTCCAATCCTGTGGATGGCTCATGATGACTTGGGCGCGTGACGAAGGTCCATGCCCAGCGCCGGGAACTTTTCCAGATCGATGTGGTCGAGGGCGTCGAGTTGACGAAGTGCGCCCGTGTAGACCAACTCAATCAACGCCAGATCGTCATCGCTGACCTCGATGTGCGCCTGGCGGTAGGTGGTCCGCGCCCATTCTTGGAATTCACTCATCGGACTGTTTCCCACTTTCGTGAAGCCCACTTGCATCCCGGGCTCACTGTAAATTGATGCTACCCACATCGTGAGCCGAACGCGGTGACGACGTCTATCGTCAGCCACCTCGCGTTGAGAGGCAGTACGTTGGGAGCACTCGAGTGAGGCGGATCATGGGAGCAGAAGCACGTCTGGCTGAACTCGGCATCGCACTGGGCCACCGTGCGCAACCCGTGGCCAACTACCAGATGGCGGTGGCGTCGGGCCGACTGCTCTTTGTCTCGGGGCACGGCCCGGTGGAGTCTGACGGCACGATGCGCCAGGGCAAGGTCGGCGACACCCTTTCGCTCGAACAGGGCCGTGACGCCGCGCGCTTGGTCGGTATCAATCTGCTGGCGACCCTCCGAGCCGAACTTGAATCGCTGGACCGCGTGATTCGGGTCGTCAAACTCTTGGGAATGGTGAACTGCGCGCCAGGATTCCACCGGATGCCCGAGGTGATCGATGGCTGCTCGGACCTACTGGTCGACGTCTTCGGGGTCGAACGAGGTCGCCACGCCCGGTCGGCGGTGGGCGTGGCGGGGCTCCCGTTCGACATCGCGGTGGAGATCGAGATGATATGTGAGGTTGAGTGAATCGTAACGATGACCGCAGTGGTAGAAAGTCCAGATGATCGATTTCGAACGAAGCGGCCAAGGCGTCCCGATCGTGCTGGTGCACGGCATCACCGAGTCAAAGCGCTCGTGGGACCCGCTCGTCGAACGACTGGCCAGTTCGCACGACGTGCTCGCCGTTGACCTGCGCGGGCACGGTGACTCGACCACGACGGGACCGTTTGACGTGTTGACGATGGCGAGCGACATCCGTGAGGTCGTGGAGACACAACAGATGCGTGAACCGCTGCTCATCGGCCATTCGCTGGGCGGTACCGTCGTGAGTGCGTACGCGGCGATGTACCCGTGTCGCGGAGTGCTCAACGTCGACCAGTCCATGCGACTCGGGGACTTCCAACAGTCATTGCTCGCCATCGAGCCGATGCTTCGAGGCGATGACGCGGCGTTTCATCAAGTGATCGACATGATCTTCGACTCGATGCGCGGCGAGCTCGACGATTCGGAGTGGACTCGATTGCAGTCACTGCGCCGCGCCGATCAAGAGGTGGTGCTCGGCGTGTGGGATGCGGTGCTCGAACTCGACGCGAAAGAGCTCGACGCGATGGTCAACGCGCTGGCGAGTGCGATTGTCGTGCCGTACCTTTCACTGCACGGTACCGATCCCGGCGAGGACTACGAAGAGTGGTTGGGCGCCTTGGTGGTGGAGGCGCGCATCGAGAGGTGGGAGGGCTTTGGCCACTACCCGCACCTGGTCGCTCAGGACCGTTTCTTCGAACTACTCGGTGACTTCGAAACGACGCTTAAGAAGACCTGAAGCGACGAAGCTCGAGCGCGACGCCGGGCGTGATCAGATCCAGCCCTGGTCCCGGCCGATCTGCTCGACGTCACCAATTCGAAGACCATTGCGGTGTTGGAGGGTGCGGATGAGACCGCCCGCCTCGTAGAGCGATTCGTGCGTGCCGGTGTCCAGCCACGTCGTGGCGCGCGACAGCACTTCAACGCGCAGCTCGCCCTTGTCGAGGTACGCGTTGTTAAGCGCGGTGATCTCGAGCTCGCCGCGTGAGCTCGGCGTCAGTTGGTGCGCCATTGCCGACGCGTTCTCGTCGTAGAAGTAGATTCCGGGCACGGCGTAACTGCTCTTAGGCGCCTTAGGCTTCTCCTCGATGGAGATGACCCTGCCATCGTCGTCGAACTCCACGACGCCGTACGCGGACGGGTCACTGACCTGGTAGGCGAAGATGAGCGCGCCTCGGACGTCCGTGTTCAATTGGAGGTGCGTGCCAAGGCCCGGGCCGTAGAAGAGGTTGTCACCCAGGATCAGCGCGCACTTCTCACCGTTGAGGAACTTCTCGCCCAAGATGAGCGCCTCGGCGAGTCCGTTGGGGGCGTCTTGGACCACGTAGGAGATCGAGATGCCGAACTGCGAGCCGTCGCCGAGCAGTCGTACGAAGGCGTCCTGGTCGTGCGGCGTGGTGATGAGGAGAATCTCACGAAGCCCTGTCAGCATGAGTGTGCTGAGCGGGTAGTAGATCATTGGTTTGTCGTAGATGGGCAGCAGCTGTTTTGAAACAGCGCGCGTAATCGGGTACAGCCGGGTACCACTGCCGCCCGCCAGAATGATTCCCTTCACTCCATTAGTATAGAAGTCCACTAACCCCTTACTAAAGGCCGAGGTAGTTCTATGCGCGTAGTGATCACGGGGGCGGCCGGGTTCATTGGTTCTCGTTTTGCCGAACTCTTCCTGGAGCAGGCCGATCGGCTGAACTACGACGAAATCGTGCTCCTCGACGCGCTCACCTACTCCGGTCGCCGCGAGAACATGGATGAGGTGCTTCGCGACGCGCGGGTTCGCTTCGTTGAGGCATCGATTCTCGACGCCGACGTCGCCGACGAGCTCTTAGGCGGCGCGCACGCGGTCGTGCACTTCGCCGCCGAGAGCCACGTGGACCGGTCGATCACCGGGGCCCGAGCCTTCTACGAGACCAACGTCCTCGGTACCCAGCAACTGCTCGAGAGCGCGCGCCGCGGCGGAGTCGAACGATTCGTGCACGTCTCTACTGACGAGGTCTACGGGACCATCGCTGAAGGTTCGTGGCGCGAGGATCACGTGCTCGAGCCGAACTCGCCGTATTCGTCGAGCAAGGCCGGTTCGGACCTGGCCGCGCTCGCGTATCACCGCACCTTCGCTCTACCGGTCATGGTGACGAGGTGTTCGAACAACTACGGTCCACGTCAGTTCCCCGAGAAGGTCATCCCACTGTTCGTCACCAACCTGGTCGACGGGCTCCAGGTTCCGCTCTACGGCGATGGGCTGAACGTGCGCGATTGGCTCCACGTCGATGACCATTGCCGGGGGATCCTTCTCGTCTTGGAGAACGGTCGAGCCGGAGAGATCTACAACATCGGCGGCGGCACGGAGCTGACGAACAAGGAGTTGACCTTGCGGCTCCTGGAACTCTGCGGCGCCGACGAATCGATGATCCAGCCTGTCGCCGACCGCCTCGGACACGACCGTCGTTACTCGGTTGACTGCTCGAAGATCAGCGAAGAGCTGGGCTACGCGCCCCGAGTCGATTTCAATGAAGGTCTCGCCGCCACCGTGCGCTGGTATCACGAGAATGAAGCGTGGTGGCGACCACTGAAGGGGATGCACTCGTGAACGTGACCGAACTCTCGATCCGCGGACTCTTCGTGCTCGACTCGCCCGTGCACGGCGACGATCGCGGCTTCTTTCGTGAATGGTTCAAGCTGAGTGATCTCGAGGCCGTCGGCGCCACGTTCCAAGCTCAGCAGGCGAACCTGTCGCTGTCGGCTCGCAACGTCGTGCGCGGGCTGCACTACTCACTCGCCCCCGAAGGTCAGGCGAAGGTCGTGACGTGTGTCGACGGAGAACTGGACGACGTGATCGTCGACGTGCGAGTGGGCTCGCCGTCGTTCGGGCGCGTCGAGGTCGTGCACCTCGCCCACAATCTTGGGCGCACGGTCGTGTTGCCGGCGGGCGTGGCGCACGGATTCTGTGTGACCAGTGAGCGCGCCGCGCTTTCGTACCTCCTGTCGTCGCCCTTCAACGCGGCACTCGAGTTGGAGATCAACCCCTTCGATACCGAGGTGAACGTCCCGTGGGCGCTCAGCGGCGAGCCCATTGTGAGCGCCAAGGATTCGGCCGCCCCCTCGCTCGGCGCGCGCCTGGCGGCGAACGAACTGCCGACCTTCGCCTAAGCCCATCGGTTGGGCCTCATCGGGCGTTCATTGCTAGCGTTGGCCCGGTGAGTACCATCCCACTTCGACTCGTGGTGCGCGACGATTACGGCGTCAAAATCGCACCGACGATCGACGTGCCCGCCGTCGAGTCTGAGACCCAGTTGCGGGCGCTCTTGGGTGCGTTGTCGGGCGTCGATGCGGTGGGTCTCGAAGCGCGCGCCGCCAAACTGGCCACGCGTTCGATCAAGAAGTCCACGAAGATGACCGCCATCGACATGGCAATCTCCATGGTCGATCTCACGACACTTGAGGGCGCCGACACGCCGGGTCGCGTGCGCTCGCTCTGCACGAAGGCGTTACGACCCGATCCGCGCGACCTGACGGTCCCGTCGGTCGCCGCGGTGTGCGTGTACCCCGACCTCGTGGCGCAGGCGCGCTCCGTGCTCGGCGACGCGGGGGTCGCCGTTGCATCGGTGGCGACCGCCTTCCCCTCGGGCCGAGCCTCGATGGCGGTGAAGTTGCTCGATGTCGCAGAAGCGGTCGATGCGGGGGCCGACGAGATCGACATGGTCATCGACCGAGGGGCCTTCCTCTCGGGGCGTCTCGGTCAGGTCTTCGACGAGATCGCCGCGGTGAAGCGCAGTTGCGGTGACGCCCACCTGAAGGTGATCCTCGAGACCGGCGAACTCGTGACCTACGACAACGTGCGTCGCGCCAGCTGGCTCGCGATGCTCGCCGGTGCGGATTTCATCAAGACCTCCACCGGCAAAGTGGGCGTCAACGCGACGCCCCCGGTCGCTCTCGTGATGCTCGAGGCGGTGCGAGATTTTGCCGAGACCACCGGGCGAGTGGTCGGGGTCAAGGTCGCCGGGGGTATTCGAACCACCAAGGATGCGATGAAGTATCTGGTCATCGTCAACGAGACAGTCGGCTCCTCGTGGCTCACACCGCAGCTCTTTCGATTCGGTGCCTCGTCGTTGCTCAACGACCTGTTGATGCAGCGCCTCAAGCAACAACGCGGGGCGTACGTTCGCCCCGACGAATTCAGCGGAGACTGACGTGGACAAGAAGGATCTAGTGAACTCACAGCTTGGCGCGCTCGCCTACGACGCGGCCCCCGAGTCGGCGTTGATCGCGCGCATCAAGCAGAGCTATGGGCTGTTCATTGACGGCTCGTTCACCGAAGCGTCCGCGCACGAGCAGTTCGTGACGCTCAACCCAGCCAACGAGGATGTGCTCGCGACGGTCTCGCGCGCGAGCGACGATGACGTCGACCGTGCCGTGGCGTCGGCGCGACGCGCGTACCAGAAGGTCTGGTCTAAGACGTCGGGCGCCGAGCGTTCGAAGTACCTTTTTCGCATCGCTCGACTCATCCAGGAGCGCTCGCGCGAACTTGCCGTTGTCGAGACGCTCGACAACGGCAAGCCGATTCGCGAGTCGCGCGACATCGACATCCCGCTCGCCGCCGCGCACTTCTTCTACTACGCCGGTTGGGCGGACAAACTCGATCACGCGGGCTTCGGTGCGAACCCGCAGCCGATCGGCGTGGCGGGTCAGATCATCCCCTGGAACTTCCCCCTCCTGATGGCCGCCTGGAAGTTGGCGCCCGCGCTCGCGGCGGGCAATACCTGCGTGCTGAAACCCGCCGAGACGACACCGCTCACCGCTCTACTCCTCGCCGAGATCCTCCAGCAAGCCGAGTTACCCGATGGCGTCGTGAACATCGTCACCGGCGACGGCGCCACCGGTGCGGCACTGGTCGGACACCCGGGCGTGGACAAGATCGCCTTCACCGGTTCGACCGAGGTCGGTCGGCTCATTCAACAGCGCGTCGCCTCGAGCCAGAAGCGCTTGACGCTCGAACTCGGCGGCAAGGGCGCCAACATCGTCTTCGAAGACGCTCCGATCGACGAAATGATCGAAGGCATCATCGACGGGATCTTCTTCAACCAGGGCCACGTGTGCTGCGCCGGTTCGCGCCTGCTCGTCCAGGAGTCGATCGCCGATGAGGTGCTGCGCCGACTCGTTCGTCGAGTCGAGCAGTTGCGCGTCGGCGATCCGATGGACAAGAACACCGACGTGGGCGCCATCAACTCCGCGGCGCAGTTGGCCCGAATACAAGAGCTCACTGCCTTCGGGGAACGAGAGGGGGCGACGCGATACTCGAGTTCCTGCGTGTTACCCGAGAAGGGTTACTGGTTCGCGCCGACCGTGTTCGCCGACGTCGCGCAGTCGCACCGGATCGCGCGCGAAGAGATCTTCGGCCCCGTGCTCTCGGTCCTGACGTTTCGCACGCCCGAAGAGGCGGTCACCAAGGCCAACAACACCAACTACGGTCTCGCGTGTGGTGTGTGGAGCGAGAAGGGGAGTCGTACCCTCTGGGTCGCCGAGCGCCTGCGCGCCGGGGTTATCTGGGCCAACACGTACAACCGTTTCGATCCGACGAGTCCCTTTGGCGGGGTTCGTGAATCGGGCTTCGGGCGAGAGGGTGGCCGTCAGGGTCTGGAGGCCTACCTCAATGTCTGATCGACTCGAAGTGCGAAAGACCTACAAACTGCTCATCAACGGTGCGTTCCCTCGTTCCGAGTCCGGCCGCACCTACGAAGTCCTGACGGAGCGCGGTGAGTTCCTCGCCAACGTGGCGCAGGGTTCGCGCAAGGATCTTCGTGAGGCGGTTGGGGCCGCCCGTGGCGCCCAAGCCAAATGGTGGGGCTCGAGCGCTTACAACCGCGGTCAGGTGATCTACCGATTGGCGGAGATGGCCGAATCGCGCCGGGCCGAACTGGCCGAGCACGTGGGTCTCGCCGAGGGGCTGAGTGCCAAACAAGCGTCGAAGAGTGTTTCGAGGGCGATTGACCGAATGGTCTGGTACGCGGGCTGGACCGACAAGATTGCGCAGGTCTTCGGTGGCGCGAACCCGGTCGCCGGACCGTTCTTCAACTTCTCCATTCCGAAACCGAGCGGCGTGATCGCGGTGATTGCGTCCCAGAACTCCTCGCTCGAGGGCTTCGTGGACGAAGTCCTCGCTCCGATTTGCGCGGGTAACTGCGTGGTCGCCGTGGCGAGTGAGCGACGTCCGACGCCGAGCGTGTTGCTCGGCGAGATGACCGCGACATCCGACTTCCCTGCGGGGGTGCTGAATGTCGTGACGGGCGTCACGAGCGAGCTCGCCCCGACCCTTGCATCGCACGAGGACGTGGATGGCATCGATCTCGCCGGTCTCGATTTCGAGTCCGCCAACGAACTTCATGTGATCGCGGCGGGATCGATCAAGCGCGTGTTTCGACCTGACGAGCGTGACTCGGCGTCGACCACCCGACGTCTTCGCGCTTTCATCGAGACCTCCACCGTGTGGCACACGATCGGCCAGTGATGACGAACCCGTACGAACTGAGTCAACAAGCCGCGAACGAACTTCGAGAGCGAAGCGGCGTCGACAACTACGACATCGCAATCGTCCTCGGATCGGGGTGGAAGGAGGGTGCCGAAGCTCTGGGGGTGCCCGCGAGCGCGGTGGCGACGTCGGAACTTCCGGGCTTCATCAAGCCTACGGTCGCTGGTCACGACGGGCAGATCTTCTCACTCGTGGTAGCGGGCAAGCACGTCGCACTGGTGTCGGGTCGAGTGCACCTCTACGAGGGCAATACCGCGCACCAGGTGGTGCACCCGGTACGCACCATGGTCGCGGCGGGTGCGAAGACCGTGGTGCTGACCAACGCATGCGGTGGCATCGATCCGGCGATTGGTGCCGGTTCGGTCGTGCTGATTCGTGACCACATCAATCTCACCGGGACCTCGCCAATGGAAGGCGAGTCGCCTCCCGCCGGGTACGGCGCGCGCTTCGTCGACCTGACCGATCTGTACAGCCAGCGCCTGCGGGTCGCCGCTCGTGACGTCGCGCCCGAACTTGGCGAGGGCGTGTACGCCGGTTTTCGTGGACCGCACTACGAGACGCCCGCCGAGATCATCATGGCTCGCACCATGGGCGCCACGCTCGTGGGGATGTCGACGGTGCTCGAAGCAATCGCGGCGCGTCACCTCGGCGCCGAAGTGCTGGGTCTCAGTCTCGTGTCGAATCTCGCCGCAGGCGTCTCGAAGGTCCCCCTCAATCATCTAGAGGTGCTCGAAGCCGGTCAGCACGCCGCGAGTTCCTTGGGCGACCTGTTGGGTCGACTCGTCCCCGTGCTGTGAACCACGAGCTGCTCACCAATGTGCGTGCGTGGATTGCGGGTGATCCCGATGACGCGGACCGTGCGACACTCCAGGAGCTGCTCGACGACGGCAACGAAGAGGAACTGACCCGCCGTTTCGCGACCCCCCTGTCCTTTGGCACGGCGGGACTTCGCGGTCCGGTCATGGCGGGTCCGGCGGGGATGAATCGTTATACCGTGCGTCGAGCAACCCAGGGTGTGGTCGCCTGGCTCGAAGAGATCGGGGTCGACCGCTCACGAGGCGTGGTGGTGGGCCGCGACGCTCGTCACGGTTCCGAGCAGTTCAACGATGAGGTCGTCGCGGTGCTGTTAGGGGCGGGAGTGAAGGTCCTCGAGATGCCGATGCCCCTTCCGACGCCATTCGTCGCCTACTGCGTCAAGGTTCTCGGCGCGGCCGCCGGGATCATGATCACCGCGAGTCATAACCCGCCACAGGACAACGGCTACAAGTTGTACGGACCCGATGGCGCCCAGATCATTCCGCCGAACGACCGCATCGTCGAGCGCCACGCACGCACCGCGCTGACGCCCGCGCTCGGGCTACGTTCGAGCACGCTTCATCAGTTCATTGGTGACGACGTGTTCGAGTCGTACTACGAGCACTTCGCGCAACGTTTCGCCATCCACGGTGGTACGGATCTGCGCATCACGTACACGCCACTGCACGGCGTGGGGGGCGAGGCGATGATGCGGCTCTTCGCCGAGGCGGGATATCGTCGCGTCGCGGTCGTCGACCAGCAGTTCACGCCCGACGGGGACTTCCCGACACTCCCGTTCCCCAACCCCGAAGAGCCCGGTGCGCTGGACCTGGCCATGGAGCGCGCCGACGAGACCGGTTCAGCCCTGGTCGTCGCCAACGACCCCGACGCCGACCGCCTCGGCATCGCGGTGAACGCTCACGGCGGTTGGCGCATCCTGCGTGGTGACGAGATCGGATGGCTCCTCGCGTCGGCGCTGTTCGACGAGATGGACCCCGAACGTGACGTCGTGGCGACCACCATTGTGTCGTCGACGATGCTCGAAAAGATGGCCCAACGAGCGCGCGTTCCCTTCACGTCGACACTCACCGGTTTCAAGTGGATCGCCCGAGGCGACGGGGTGCATACCCTTCGTTTCGGGTACGAGGAGGCGCTCGGCTTCGCGGTGGACCCTCTGGTCGCCGACAAGGACGGCATGTCCGCCGCGCTCGCGCTGTGTCGGCTGGCCGAGCAGTTGAGCCACGAGGGCGCGTCGCTCCTCGATCGACTCGATGCGATCGAGCACGACTTCGGTGTGCACGCCGGAGGACAGGTCTCACTACGCGCCGAGGGACCGCAAGCTCACGAGATGATACGCGACACCGTGGCGCGACTTC
>Ga0307375_10007164_pt1 | contig 10211 bp, 14 predicted proteins | sample TR1MG_FD_202531 | JGI IMG/M metagenome (GOLD analysis project Ga0307375, IMG submission 202531) | Soil microbial communities from Risofladan, Vaasa, Finland - TR-1 | ecosystem: Environmental > Terrestrial > Soil > Coastal area > Acid sulfate soil | place: Finland: Risofladan, Vaasa | collected...
GAGAAGACGAGTAGTAAATGTGAAAAAGGGCATCATGAGAGCAATAGCGGCTTGTAGAGCAACGTACTGGATCGTCTTGGTTTCGATGCTCCATCCGATGTGGACCTCTGAGCGCTCATGATGGCTTCATACCCCTCTAAACACTTGGAAGACACAGTTTTGGACCTACTGTTGCGATGGAAGGTGGAGAGTTTACTGAAATCTGAGCTCAACCAACTTCTGGAAGTTTGTGCCGACTTTCACGGCTGACAGGAAGTTTCTGAACAGTGTTCGACTCTGCGGACTTTCATCTTGTTCCCGTTTTGGATGCTGAGATGGGAAAACTGGCACTCTTGGGGCACACATTCCACTTCGATCTCCTTTTCTAGCTCATTCGAAGTCGGACTGGCATATCTTCCTATTTGACGTCATGTTGAGTGGTGTGTCTGTCCTGTATAGGGTGCAAAGTCGCTCTGTGGCGATGTTGAAGGCGCCTAGATCGCAGTTTGAGTCCTCTTCGGGCTCTGTTGGTCTCTCCGACCTTTCCTCCCCTCGTGCCTCCCTGAGCACTCACATGCAGCTTGGTGTTAGTTATCTTTCGATGCAAAATCGTCTTTTCCACTCCCGTTCGACAACGTTGTCGTCATCCAAGGATGATGTGGCCGTAAAACTGAAGAAGATGCATCGTATTACGAATCCCGAGAAGACGAAGCGTACTTCGAGGGTTGCCAAGTTGTCCGGTGGTTCTCGAGATAAGATTCATAAGGTTCCCGTGGTTTCTGGCATTGAATCGTTGTCCGCGGACCAGCTAGCGCGTAGAGTGGAGGAGTTGTCTGAGCAGGACGACGATTGGCAATTTGAGGCTGGAGCCGATGAAGCTGATGTTGCAGAGTGGAATCGTGAATCAGATGGTGATTGGCAGTTGCAAGATGAGATTGAGGAGATGAATGAGAGTGGTAATCTCGAGTTGGAGGCGCATGAGTATCAGGGCAAGATGCAATCACGTCATGAGCGTTCAACTGCGAAGAAAGTGAAAAACAAGGAGAAGGTGATGGAGAAGCGTCGAAAGAGAGATGAAATGTTGCGCGAGAGGTATCTGGACATGTATGGTGTGGAGATGGAGGAGAAGGACGGTTTGGTGGGCGTCGCTGAAAAGCAGGCTCGTTCCAATCCCGATGTCTCGGGCATCGAGAATCAGAAACAACACATCATTTCGGAAGTCATGGAGAGAACTGGAGGACGCAGACCGAGAAACACACATCCTCAGCCACCCGGAGGTCGCCACGAGAGAGTCGATCCGCAGCACTACCCCGAGAACGTCTTGTGGCCCGATCGTCCCGTTAACATTCACATGGAGTTCCCCTCTAAGATGCCTAAGGGTGCATACGAGTCAGGCGCTGCAACTGGAACTGGATCGTCCATCTTTGAGGAGGGTTCATCATCGTCTTCTTCCCACTCGTCATCATCATCAGCATCTTCTTCTTCTTCCAATGCACCATCATCATCTTCTTCATCTTCTGAACCTAATGAGTTCTGGCTTCAGGAACACGACCGCCACGTTGCGCCTCCGAAAGTTGCCGTCGATTTGGGTATTGTGAGCAGGCGTGACGCTGTTGCTAAAACGAGAGATGCGTTGCGTTTGAAGACCGCTGGAAGTCGAGGCGCGAATGAAGGTGAGCCTCATCATCGTGGTCACGAGGTCGATTCTGTTTCAACGGATTCCGCGGCTCATGGAGACGAAACCAAGTTGAGGAAGGGCTTGTCGCAGAGAAAGAGAGAAAAGCGCGAGGCAGAGCTTCCCGAGTGGGCGAAGACGCCCGTGGCGGTGGAGGACATCACTGTGCACAAGGCGATCCACGGCAAGGGCAAGTCCACTCACGGTCATCCCTCTCCCTCTTCTGCCAAGCCTGGCCCCGACGGCGATGTGCTCAACGCCTCTGGCATCTCCTTCAAAGACCTCGGCATTGGGCCCGATCTCGTCAAGTGCATGGAAGCGAATTGGGCTATAACCTCTCCGTCCGAGATCCAACAACTCACCATTCCTCAGTTCATCGAGGGCAACAACCTGCTCATCGCCGATCAAACTGGCACTGGCAAGACGCTCGCCTATCTACTGCCCCTACTCGAGAGACTCATCGCATTCAACACCAAGAATCCGTACTACAAACGCAGAGGACAACGCGCCAGAGCGCTCATCTTGCTTCCGAATCGCGAACTCGTCCACCAAACCTACATCATCCTCGCCTCACTCATTGACGCAGACGAACGATTTGCAGCATTCACCAGCTACTCCATGGCAGGAGGCGTAGAGACGATCAAAAAGGAGACGGCAAAGCTAAACAAAGGTTTCGACGTGCTCATCTCCACACCGGACCGCATCCTGCTTCACGTGGAACACGAACACCTCTACTTGGACGATACTACCATAGTCGTCATCGACGAAGCTGATACACTCATGAGCTCCATCAAATCCAACATCGCCACTCAAAGCTTCATGCAACTCATCAGAGACGTCATCTCCAAGCAAACTGTCACTCACGCAAAGCACGTACAATTCGTCACTGCAAGTGCCACCGTATCGCCCCCTCTCATGGAGTTCTTGAAGAAGGAGTTTGGAAACTCGATGACCTCAATCGTCGGCAGCGGCGTTCATAGGAGCGCTCAAACACTCCGTCAAGACTTCCTATTTGGCGCAGCTGGAGATTTCAAGAAACGATTGCTCTTCTCAACTCTAAAGAAGCACGCTGGTAAGAGAACGATGATCTTCTGCAACACACAGGCGCAAGTGAAGGGCGTCAACGCGCTACTGTCCAAAGCTGGGTATAATTCCGTAGCCATGACATCAGACATGCCGCCAAAGATTCGACAGAGGCACTTCAATCAGTTCTTGGCCAAGGAGGCGGACATCTTGGTCGCCACGGATTTGGCTTCGAGAGGGCTCGACATGGGCGCCACGGTAGAGCACGTCATCCTGTACGACTTCCCAACCAACACCATCGACTACTTGCATCGCATTGGAAGAACGGCGAGGGCTGGAGCCATGGGAGTCGTCACTGCGTTCCTGGGCAAGGGAGATCAAGGTCTCGCCGGAACGATCCGAGACGCCGTTCAGGAAGGCAAGTCACTCGCCTCTATCAAGCCAACAAAGCCCGACATCAAGTACATTCACGCACTCAATAGGAAGGTTCCCAAACGTCTGCCAAAACATCTCAAGGCAGAGGACTACACGACAGAAGAGGACCTCTGAGACACCATCTCTCCAAGGCAGGTCCACATTACAACCAACCAACCAACCAACCAACCAACCAACCAACCAACCAAATCTCTATCCAATAAAGACCTTCTGACGTCTGACAAACCATCTCCCCTTCTATCGATTGCACATGAAGAAAGCTCTCTCCCAACCTGTATGGATGACCCGTAATTCACTTGAAAGCACTCATTCGTCTATTTACAATGTTATGAAGGAGGAGAGAGCACATAGCTACCTACCTCTCGAGAGATCGGGAGATCAGAACGTTCCGAGCGTTGTCTTGGCCGCCTTCTCGATGTGGGGGAATCTCTGTTTGTACACTGGCAGTTCTCTGGCCGGATCGTAAACGTCTATGCTTGAAGAGCTTGCCGCACGTCCAGCTCTGTGACACATGGGCAACTTGTCGAGAACGGCGGTTTTCGGACGATTGCAGGCGTGGTACCACATCTCGTCCAGTCCCCATCCTGAGGACAAGTCATCTTGCACAAAGTTCCACAAACACCGTTTCCACAACTCTCTGTGCACCACGAGCAGAGGACCACACTCGACAAAGTCCACCCAACGACCGTTATCGCCTCCTCCGTTCTGCGGGCTTCTCTGATGTGTGACCGCCCACGGGCTTGGTGAGCATGGGCTAACACCGCTGTGCGATGGCTGAGACAGTTCGACGTGGAACTTGTCAACGAGGTCCATGTACTCATTGGGATTCCAGCTGAATTGGGCGTCGTCGTCGCTCAGCCAAATGTAGTCGTACGCCTCCACCGTCAGTGGTGTCACGAATCGTTTCACAAACCACCACTTCATTTGCTTCAAATGCCGCACCAAGATGATCCTCTCATCAGAGTACCAGCTCTGTGAGGACCAGTCAAAGGAATCGTATGCGAAGAGCATGATTCTCCCGCTGTTCGTGTCCAAGAAGTTGTGGATAGTGTCGTTCACCAGCGAAGCACTCTTCTTACCAATCGGAATCGTCAACAGACCGCGAAGGTGAGGCTTGGAGGTACGTGGGCCAGTGATGCGGGGAGAGATGCGTTCGAGATCGGTTCCAATCCAAACAGGAGCCAAAGGCGTGGAAACATGAGTTTCTACGGGAACGGCAATGGGGGGAGGAGCTGGAATATCACCAAAGGAAGCGGGAAAACCGATTAAGGAGGACGGACCAGGTGATTGAAGGACAAACATGACAACAACGATGCTGACGAACCAAAGAGCCACCAATTGACCCACCACAGGCCGCCCAAAGCAGCCGTTAGACCCACATGACAGCATGAGATACTTCGCGGGGTGAAAGAACGACAATCTGGACTGCACACACAGTGGGAGGCAGAAGAGGACTGGGTGAGCCCTTTGACGCTGGCCGAGTCTCGCCTGTGAACCTAGCTATCAATCATTAGCGCACACACAAACACAATGGAGGTGCCTTGGGATGGTAGGGTGATTGGTATTTACATTGTGACAGGTGTCTCTTGGAGATTGTTGGGGCCCGGTGAGAGGGGAGAGGCAGTTGGCAAAGCGGAACCTGACGTTGGCTACACACGCACTTTGGGCTGTTCAATGTACAAACTCTCCATCATCTAAGAATGGGAGCAGAATGGGATGTGGATGGACGGAATGAACACACTCTCTTAACGAGCGCCGAATGGTTTGATGCCACTGTCTCTCCTCACACCCATGCGGAGGGCGGTTGGGGAATCGGAGGTGCAGATACTGAGTCCAGTCTTGGATTTGAGGGGAGAAGAGAGCGAGTCGCTCTCTCTGGCAAGCTGATTCCATTGTCCGATCGTGGACGAGAAGTTCGCCGAGCCAACATCGCCAGAGAATAGTCTTACCGTGCTGTTGTTGTTGTTGTTGTTGCTGTTGTTGTTGTTGTTGTTGTTGTTGTTGAGGCTGTTCTGAGATGAGGAAACGGCCGACAAGGAAGCGTCAATGGATGTCGAGGAAGACGAGGCCTTTTGAGCAGAGAAAAGTGTCGGACTTGCCAACGAGTCGTGGTGGAATGACGAGAAGAGCTTCACAGGAGTGCACGAAGACATCTTTGAGGCCCAAGTTGTGGAATCCGACATGCTGGGCGAGGCCGAGCCGAGCCACCTGCCCGGAGAGCCGATGATCGCTGGCGGGCTCTGGAAGTGTGTGTTGTAGGTGCTGCTGCTGAGCACATTGCTTCCGTGATGACCATGGGCGCCAGGGGGGGAATAGATGGAGGCATGTTGTTGGTAGTGGTGGTGGCGGAGAGGTGTGGTGGGAGGAGTGGAGCCGAACTCTAGCGTGTTCACCGAGGGCGAACCAAACAAGCTCAGCGAGGTGCGCGACATGCTCTTGCTATTGCCAATCGGAGAGAGGAACGAGGGCGACATCGTCGTAGGGGAGAAGGGCGAGATGTGGGCGGGAGAGAAGAGGCTTCCACCATTGGGAGAGCCTTGGTCGAGGGGGTCCAGCTTCTTGACGGGCGTCGAGGCGCTCGCCATCAAGGTGCTATGTACATTGAGATGATGATCTGCGACTCCAATGTTCGACAAGCCATTTGAATGATGATGAAGATGATGATGAAGATGATGCAGATGAGAGCCTGGAGAAGATGAAGAGGAGGAAGAATGATCCTGCTGCTTCAGCTGAAGGTGGTTTGCTGCTACTCCTCCCATCTGTCCTACTCCAATGACACCGCCTACTGCACCCCCAACAACAGAGATGACTGGCTGTGTGGCCTCCAATTCCTCATCGCTCGTCTCGACCGTCTTGAATCGCTTCGACGGCCTTCCTCGCTGTCTCGTAATGGCACCAGCGGACAGAGACGCCGCGGCGGCCAAAGCAGACACGGACCTCGCCCTCTTCTTCGGGTTCACTCCACCAGTCGACATGAACTCCGCAGAGGCATTTGCGGCCAGATCGACGCCATTTGGGACTGTAGAAGAAGATGTTGCTGCTGCATTAGCAGCATGATGATGAGAGGGCTTGAGATTGGGCTTGGGACGAGCCTTCTTCAAGTGAATCGCTTGACCGGCAGATGCGCTCCTAGCCATGCCGCCAACACCACCTGCACCTGTTGCCTGCATCAACGCAGCTGACACTCCAGAACTACCTTTGTGAGAACGCTTTCCATTCGCCGAGCCGACACCATGGTGATACGCAGCTGAAACACTCGCCTGCTGCGTCGCTTGCATCGCTGCTTGCTCCTCCTCATATCGACGCCTGATGGCTGAATTCCAATGATTCTTGATTGCGTTATCCGTCCTACCTGGCAAACACTTCGCAATCACCGCCCACTGGCTTCCATGCTGACGATACAAGTCCGCGATCTTGCGATCCTCCTCTTCCGTCCAAGGCGCCTTCACAATGTCGGGATTCAAATGATTGTGCCATCTATGGAGCGGCGTTGGCATCATACGCATGAACAAAAGAGGACGATCGTGGCGCAGGGGGGAAGAGAGAGAAGAGAGAAACGGGGTCAGTCCCGGCGAGCATGGACATGGGGCTTTGGTTTCATCCCTCAGATCCGAATGGCAAAATAGGTTTTGGATACTAGGAAGAGAGAAAATGCAGGTGTGCAGATAGAATCGAGGAAAGGAGGTGAGTGTCGTGGGCGTACCTCTCTCGGCACTGCTTTCCAATGCGTCCGTTCAGCTTCGAGGCGATCAAAGACCATTTGCGAGCTCCGTATTGCCCCACTAGTTCACGAACTTTGTCATCCTCCTTAACAATTGCAAAAAACCGAAGGAAACGGGTTAGAACACCTGCGGAGCGCAATAGGAGGGGAGAGGATTGAGGCCGAGCGTTGCCGGGCAAATGTGGGGAGCGGCTGCCGAGTGACCACGGTGCGTCGGCGAGGCTTCAAAGGCGGGGTGAAGGTTTGAGTGGGCAAACGTGTGCACAACATAGTGACGTGGGGGGAATAGGGTGCGTACTTCCTTCGTCCAGGGTCCCTTGATGAGCTTGGGGTTCAACACTTTCTGCCAACGGTGAAGGCACTGAACATCAGAGCGGCCGGGAACGTGCTCGGAAATCTTCTTCCAATGTGAGGCGCCATACTGAGTGACAGCGGTGCGTAATTGATCGTCCTAGATAGACAAACATGAGAAGCATGCGGTGACACACAATCGAAGGCCAAACGAAGGGTTAGAAGAGCGTATGGGGGCACAACAGAAATTGGGCGCGAGGGGGCGCAAAACTGGCAACATCCTTCCAGATGGAGACAAGCAATGCAATATCAGAAAGAATGGGTCCAAAGTTGAGGAGGAAGGTGCTGGAAAGGGGGCGGACACCTGAACTCGACCATCGCAGTACTCACAAGGCGAGCGGGTGGTGGCGCGCAAATTGCAAGTCCGTACCTCCTCTTTAGACCACTTTCCCTTCGCGTAATCTGCATTTACGGACGCATGAGAGGTTGACCTATGAAATGAGACAGATGGGAAGCAAAATGAGTCAGTGTCGCCGAGAAAGAGGTGAGCTTTTGGAAGAGACCCGCTGTCGGACCCAAATGGTGCTTCTGTGTGCGATTTCGCCCTTCTATGCACGTCAATCGGAGGAATAGACGCATCTCGAGATGACCAAAAATCATAAGATGTGCATTATGGGGAAGTGCTTTGAAATGGAGGGGATTTGGGCGGATGACGCGACCCGGAGAGCAGGCCCAGAATCTGACCAGCACGAATCATTTGCAGAGGAGCATGAGGACTTCAATCAACGTACGTGGCTTTGGCACTCGCACTGCCAGCTTGAGACATGACGTGGCTACGTGGGGAGAATACTACAGCGGCGTGGAGTACCGCAACAGCACTCTTGCAGGCACAGTTCGAAGTGACCGTTTCCATGGAAGACGAACCACACGCCCAGAGGAGCCCATTTTGCAATCCACATGACATCACTCACTGAACTCATTCAATCTCGCTATTCGAAGACTCAATGTGACACTCACAAACACATACTACAGAGCAATGCCACCGCTGGACTCCAGAACTAGGCGTTGCCAGAGCCGTTTGATCGCATGAACAAACCAAACGCGCTTCCAGCTCAACACATGCAGCAGCAGCACAGACCAATCTCAAAACAGTGATACACCAGCAGTGTGGACAAGAAGCTGAACGAAGGTGGACAGCATCGAGGTGTGACGAGCATTGGACTCTCTCGTTCGCCGCGATCCAAAAGCGCCAGAACCAACTACGGACGCGTCGGGGGCAAGTCCAGAACACAAGAGGTCCAGTTTTCCCATTAATGGAGTAGTTTCCATATATGTGCCATTGCTACGAATCAGGACTCCTTTGGGGTACGATATGTTGAAAGTAAGATTAGACGGACGGTATCTAATAACGGTATCCCTGTTGAGGGGAAGCCACCCTCCTTGGTCCGCCACGAGACGCGATTCATTGTCGGTCTCTGCCGCCATTCGTTGTTGCTCGAGTCTTGGAGTCGCTTCTCTCTGACTTTCCAATTTCAATAGAGTCCATCCTTATCTGTTGCCTTATATCAGATTAACTCCCAAATGAGCACAAAGCAGGCCACCACCGGCGCCGGAAGTACAACTGTCACTACTACAACGCCCACGACCACTGTCAGCTTGAAGCCGAGAACGAAGAAGAAGAGTGTGCAGTGGACAGAAGAGGTCGTTGATAATGAAGGCATGGGCAAACGAAGCTCCAAGAGTACGGCAAAACGGGGACACATTTCGTGTTTTGAGCTTTTCTGACCTCTCTCTTCTCATGTGTTGTAGTTTGCTGCGTATACACACCTCCAGAGGAATGGGATGCTCCACCTTCAGATTCTGATTCATCAAGTGGAGAAGAAGACAACGGTACGAGCCACACAGGACCACCGAACCCACTCTCCGCCACTCCGCTGACGCTCATCCACTGCCCATCCATGTTGCTTGTAGTCTCTCACGGCCCCCACTCTCATGACCCCCACCACCGCCATCACCATCATACGAAACCGTTACAACACCCCCACGATGACAAGCCATTTACCGGGGATTACGCAGAGACACAGGCTCCCTCGTAGAACGTTCTATAACGCCTCCCGTGCACCGCAAGGGGGCCATGTTCTGCGACACTCCTTGTTCAACCACTTTGTATCATTAGCGATCCCTCAAAGGGGAAAATGTAAGTACTTGAAGCGCTTCCCGCCGGATTCCATCGCGCCACGCTCTCAACATCACGACTGTTGGGGGCTCTGAATCATTGACTGATCCCTTAAAACATCATGAACAGCTGGATACATGTCCTATTACGTTACATTCGGTGATACTACATGGAGGGAGGAAATTCAAGCTGGAGAACGATCGATCGAACGCGTCCTAAGCTCATAGCTGGGTCTTCTGCTTGTCCAACAGCAAGCTAGTCATCTAACTTACTCTTCACGGTGTCGATGAGTCCCTTGAGGGCAGTCTTGACGGAAGATGACGAAGAAGAGGACTTGTCCTTCTTGTTGGGTGTTCCGCTGGACCAAGTCTTTGGGGAATCGTCACTGGCGTAGATGTCCTTGGGGAACGACGACGTATTGGAGGAGGAGGAGGAGGAGGAGGAGGGGGATGTGGCAGAAGAAGGTTTCTTGGGTCGAGGAGGCAAACTTGGAGGGTTCTGAAGCGCAGCGTGGAAACCGCCGCTGGAAGTCGTCGTTGCGTCTCCGGAGAAGATGTCTGCGAATGGGTCCTCCATACTACTGCCAAGATTGGTATTAGCATTGGCACTTGCGCCTCCTCCAACAGTGGTGCTGTTGCTGGCAGTGTTGTGGCTTTGCGCGGCAAGAGATTCGGAGTTTCTCGGGGGCAAAGGAGGCAACGCTGAGGAGGCGGATGTAGCAGCCGATGCAGCTGTACTGAGCGCATACTCGCCATTACCAAGAGCAGCCTTGAACGAAGAAGGAGGAGAAGCGGGGTTTGAAGCAGGCGGCGAGGATGGAGAAGAAGAGGGTCGGCTCGAATGCTCGTACGGTGGCGATACCGTTCCGGTTGGGCTCGCAGCGGTCGCAGCACGGAAGGAATGAGAAGATG
>Ga0307375_10007165_pt1 | contig 10210 bp, 5 predicted proteins | sample TR1MG_FD_202531 | JGI IMG/M metagenome (GOLD analysis project Ga0307375, IMG submission 202531) | Soil microbial communities from Risofladan, Vaasa, Finland - TR-1 | ecosystem: Environmental > Terrestrial > Soil > Coastal area > Acid sulfate soil | place: Finland: Risofladan, Vaasa | collected...
CCTCCTCTTGTCCGTCGTCAACGTCCTCTGGGCAGCCACGATGACCGTCACCGTCGTCCGTCGCTACGTCTGGATACTCGTGGCCTACATCTCGGGCATGGGCCTGATGTACGCCATGGCCCGAGCGGCCGGCCCCTCGGGGGGGGCGGCCGACCTCGTCCTCGCCCTCGCCGCCGGCTACGCCCTGGCCACCCTCTTCCTCGTCGGAGCCTCCCTATCGGCCCTCGGCCACAAAAGCCTCCCGAAGATGGGAGCCCTCCTCCTCGACTATGCATGGCGCTACAAGAACCTCGCCCTCGCGGGCCTCCTCTATTCGATCGCCACCTGGGCGGACAAGATCGTGCTCGCCCTGCATTCGGGTTCCGCCGCGCAGGGGAGCCATTTCCTCGTCAATCCGCGCTACGACAGCGCTTTTTTCTACGCCAACCTCGCGCTCATCCCGGGCCTCGTATTCTTCACAATTGTTACGGAAACGGAATTCAGCCTGAACCTCAAGCATCTCGTGGTGTCCCTCGCCAAGCGCCGCCTGCCCGAGATCGCCGCGGCCTCGCGCCGGATCCGATACCGCAGCGCGAGCAACCTGGCCCTTCAATCGGGTTTCCAGGTCGCCATGATCTTCGGCTTCGCCCTCGCGGCGCCTTATCTGAGCGGGGAACTGGACTTCGAGGCGACCGTCTTCATTCGCATCCTCGTGTCGGGCTTCTTCCAACTCGCCTTCCTCACCGGTCTCACCATCCTGTTCTATCTGGAGCTTTACAAAAGGGCGGCCATCGCCGCCTTCGCCTTCGCGACCCTCGACCTCCTTCTTTCCGTCGCGAACGTCGCGGCGGGCTCCGAAGCCTATCTCGGCCTCCCCTATCTCATCTCCATCGCCCTCGCTTCCGCCCTCTGCCTCGCCTTCGCCTTCACCGGCCTCCGCAGCTTCGATCAGATACTCTTCCTCAGGGCCACGGGCGAGGCATACGGGCGCTGAGGTCCTGACCGCTCCGGCGCCGGACGCGCAGGCGCAAAAAAGGCCGGCCCGGAGGCCGGCCCTCTATGCCGTGGGCAAGTCTACCAGGAAGCGCTGATGGTCTTGTAGGCCGCGTAATTATTGGCTATCTGCGTGGCCGTGAGGACCGAGGGGCTGGCGCTGGCGCCCACGATCTTGCCGTCAAGACCGAAGTAGCCATAGGTCGTGCTGTAGCTCGAGGGGAGCTGGGAACCGAGGAGGATGGCGCTCGCGTTGTCGCGCACGCCCGAAGCCGTGTTGACCATCGTGCCCGAGTTGTTGAGGGCGCCGTTGATGTAGAGGGCGATCTTCTTCGTGGACCTGTCCCAGGTTGCGACCAGGTAGTACCACTTTTTCGTATTCAACTTGGTCTTGCTCAGCACCGAATCGTAGGTATTGCCCGTTCCGGCCTGGTCAAGGATGATGCCGATCTGACCGTTCGAGCCCCAGCCCTGGAGGGACCAGCACTCGTCGGTGAAATTGACGAGGACCCCCTTGTGGATGATCCCCGCCGTATCCGTCAATGCGTTTATGTAGACCCAGGCCTCGAGGCTCCCCGCGTTGGCGAGGCTGGGTACGCTGGTCGAGACGGTCGTCCCCACCGACTGCTGCCCGTTGAAGCTGAGGGATGAGCCGGGGCTCGAGATCGCTATGCTCGGCGAGACGACCGTCGGCGTCGAAAGTCCTGTCTGGATGTAGGCACCTTCGATGATCGAGGTGAAGAGGGTCGCGAGGTCTCCGGAGCCCGCTATGTCCGTCGTCAACACCGCGTAGGGCAGGGTTCCGGTTGCCGGCGTCGTCTGTTGGTCGCGCACAAAGACGCCGGCGGTCGAATCGCCCGCGAGTATCTCCGTGGCGTCGCCTGTCGGCGTATAAAGGGTCGAGCTGGCCCAGGAACTCAGGCTCACGTTGTCGGAGTTGAGCTGGCTGAGATAGAAGTCCTTTTGGCCGGCGATGTTGACGACGCGGCTTTGCATGTTAGTCGTCATCGCCCCCGTGCCGGTCGGCACGGCGTAGGTGGTCGAACCGCTTGTCGCGCTGCCGAGGCCGTAGACTACCTGTTGGCGGAGCACCGACTCGGCGAGGGTGGTGAAGGTCGAACCCACGAGTACCGTCTTGAGGGTCGTCGTGAAGCTCCCTCCCGTCGTGGTGAGCTGGTCGATGGCCTTCTCGAAGTTCACCGTGTAGGCGGTATAGGTACCCGTGGCGGGATCGGCGACCTCGGTATAGTAGCGAATACCGAGTATGGTCTGGGCACTCGAGCCCGACCAGAACCAGAAATTGTAGGTGGTCGAGGGCGTCACGTAGTACATGACGACGGAGGAAAAAATGACGCCCGAATTGCTGATGGAATCATAGGGAGAGACGCTCGTCGCGGGAAGGAAGGCCTGGCTCAGATCGAGGGAGCCGTTCACATCGAAGGCCGCGGGATCGAAGAGAGGCCCCCCCGAGAGGGAAGACGAGACGATGGTCTCGTTCCGCGTGCTCCCGTCCCTGAAGGTGAGGACCATGCGAACCCGCGCCGCCTGATCCCATCTCCAGCCGGAGGGACTGCTCGAATCCGCCTTGACGACGGGATCGTCGACGGTCCAGACGCCGTCCGCCGCAAGGTTCGCCGGGCTTGTCCAGGCGGTGGCCATGTCCGAGGTCGTCGAGCTGAAGCCAGGGTTGCTCGTCACGTCGGCGACATAGTATTCCTCGACATAGCTCTTGCGGGCATCGGTGGAGGGAAAGCTCGTCGTCACGGTGACATCGTAGACCTTGAAGCCGCCGGGCGTCGTCGCATAGATGGACAGGGAGAAGGCGCTTGTCTGCCCCGGCTCCGGGTAGTTGGCGAGGCTGGTCGTAGTGCCGACGAGGCTGGCGAAGGCCGTCGTCGCAAGCTGGTTCACCGGCACCGTCGCGCGCGAGGCGATGGAAGCGGAAGAGGAGAAGGGCGTCAGGGCCCTGGCGCTTCTCGCCACTCCCGCGGGACCGCCGGCCCTCTCGGCATAATAACTCGACATATAGGACTTCTGGAAAACCGTCAGATCGAGGCTCGAGGGAGCGCCGGGTGTCGAGGGAGAACCCATAAAAAGGGTGCAGGAGAAGGATAACATCGCGGTCACCGCCGAGGCGGCCAAGATCTTTAGAACTGCCATGGGGGGCTCTACTTGCCGAATCGCGGGCGCCAGGCCCTTCGGCCGAATTGTCGACCAAGTCGAAATTGATAGATGCTATCAATATATCGCAAAAGAAGACCCTTTCAAAGCCGTCCGGCACGGAAGACACGGACGGCTAGGCCAGGTCATCCAGCTTGAGCCATCTAGGGGGCCAAGAGGTCGGGTGTCTTGAGCGAGGCCCCCCCGATCAGGGCCAATGACCAATAGGCCGGGGATGCAGCGAGGGGATCGGTCGCGGCGACTTCGAGCGACAGCGAATAGCTGGCCTCGGCCCTGGCCCAGTCGCTGCGCAGGAAGAGATAGGCATAGGGCAGAGGGACCGAGCTTGACGAAAAGGCCTGGGGGAGGACCGCGCCTCCGAGGACTTCGGCCGTGAGAGAGAGGCTGTCCCCGCCCGACAGAGTATGAGTCGATTGCCAGAGAATTCCGCCTTTCAAGGTGAGCTGCCGGTTCGCCGCGTAGTAGGGCGCGTTTCTCGACTGCTTCGAGTCCTCGTAGACGATATCGAGGGGCAGGCCGAGATTTGCCCAGGGCCTGTCCAGGACGCGAAAGGCGGGAATAGCCTCGAGGAGGGCGCTGCCATAGAGATTAGCGCCATCGGCCGGGACATAACCCCCCGAAATCGAAGTCCGGAAGGAGGCATAGCGTAGAGGGCCGGCCAGCGGATACCAGGCCCCGGCGGACAGCGAGACGGCATGCTGGAATAGCGGAGTAGTCGCCGGATTGAGGCTGTCGAGGATGGGGCCATAGTCCCAGGAAAGACTGCCGCTCCACGATCCCGAGTCGAAGTCGAGACCCAGGCCCGCTCCGCTAAGGAGACTCAGCTCCCCGAGGAACTGGGCCGGGCTGAGGGTCGTGGCCCCGTAGGCGGCGTAATCCGCGCTCGTCGCGACCAAGTTGCCGGAAGGCCTGAGCGTCAGGCCTTCCGTTCCCACAAGTTTGTCCAGCCTGATTTTAGCCTCGGCTCCGACATCGATGGCCAGGTAGGCGGGAAAGCCGAGGTAGCGGTCGCGGATCGAGGTGGCAGTCGCCGAGGGTCGTATCGAAAACCAGGAACCCGCGGGAAAATCGGCCACCGTCCTGGCCCTGAATTCCTGATGATTGAGGTCGGCCAGGAAGCTGCTCGTCGCCTCGTAGCTCGGCGCCTGCCGTCGTGCAATCCCGTTATGGAGGGCCGCCGCGCTTTCAAAGCCTGGATCGGCCGCGTCCACGGCCTTGAAATGGGCTGCCGCCCCCGCCCAGTCCCCGGACTTGTCCTCGGCGAGGGCGAGACTGTAGAGCGCGGGAATATTGCCTGGGTCGAGGGCGAGGACCTTGCGATACTGGAGCGTCGCCTTGGCCGGCAGGTCGAGGCTGTCGTAATAGGAGCCAAGTTCCGTCCTAAGCTCGAGAGCGGCGTTCTCGAAATCGTACCAGGCACGGGCCAGCCGCCTGTCCTCGATAAGCGAGGCGCTTTTCGCAAGCGCCATCAGGCTTGATCGCGCGCTCTGGGCCCCGTCCCTAAGGGCAGCCACCCTAGCGGCAAGGCTTGCAAGGTCCTCCTTGAGGATAGCCGCCCAGGCCGAAAGAGCCTGCCCATCCGAGCCTTCTGCCGCTTCGGGCGCTACCTCGATCGAGCCCTGGGCCCCGGCAATGGCCGCCAGGGCGGCAGAGGCACTCGAGAGAAGGAAGGGAGGAGGCAGGGTTCCGGCGATCTTCCTCAGGGCCGCCGGGTCGATTCTGGCCTCGATGACGAGAAGGGCTCGCTCGCGATCCGCGGCGAGGGCCTCCACGCGTACCGCCTGCAGGGCCGCGAAGGCCGGGTGCCCGTCCCCCTGGGCGGCTGCGAGGAGGAGTCTCGCGCGGGCGAGGGAAGCCAACTGGTCACCGCGCGCCGCCGGCCCCGCAAGTTCGGCGGCCGCGGCTTCGGGCTCGAAGCGCCAGCCGAGGGCGGCGATGATCGAATGGAAGGCCTTGTCGTCCTCCTCGCCGCCTTTGGCGATGGAGGAGAAGTCGGAGACGGACGAGGCCGCCATTCCCTCGAGGGTCGAGAGGGAGGCTTCCTGGTCGGCTATGGATGCGACCGCCTCCGCCAGGCGGAGCAGCTCGTCCCTTGCCGCCTTCCTTGCCTCGTCGAGACTGGGCGCGGTCTTTCCGGCCGCCGTGGCAGCGGCGGCGGCGGCCTCGCGACCGCCGAGGTCGGCGAGGAGCTTGGCCGATTTAGCCTGGGCGGCCTGGGCGGCGTCGATGTTCGCGCCAAGTGCCGCAATCCTGGCCTCGGCCTCCGAGGCCAGCACGGAGGCCCTGAAGTGCGCAGAGAATAGCCCTGTCGCGGCGGCGTCGGAGTCGCCGAGACTCAGGGCGAAGCGGGCGGCGAGGAGGGATTCGAGTTCCCTCACCGCCTCCGTCTTCCTGCCGTTCCAGGCATAGACGCGGGTGAGTTCGTCCCGGAGCCCGAGATCGGCCGGCTTTTCGAGGATGCGCTTCTCGAGCGCAGCAATCCTGTCGGCCTTCAGCCGGGCCCTCTGCTTCGCGGCGGAGATGATGGCCTCTAGTTCGGGCGTCGGGCTGTAGGAGGCCTGGGCCTTCGCGAGTGTCGCGGCTGCCTCGTCGTCCCTGCCCATGGAGGCGAGGATGGCGGCCTTGTCGAGAGAGAATTGGAGATGGTCGGGGAAGGAGGCGAGGGCCCTTTCGTCGATCTTCATCGCCTTTTCGGGCAGACCGTTTTCCCTGTAGATGGACGCGAGCGAGGCCGCGCCTTCCGGGCTGGCGAGGGCGGCGGCCTCGACCTTGGCAAAGCGGAGATCGGCCTCGCTCACCCGCCCCGCCCAGAGGAGGCTGAGGCCGAGATTGACATCGAGGGAGAGCTTGCCGGGGAATTGCTCGAGGCCCTTCGTGTAAAAGTACTCCGAGTCGGAAAAGCGCCCCGTCCATGCGGCAACCTTTCCGGCCTCCTCCCATCCGTTGAGATCGTCGGGGCGGAGGCCCAGATAGATGCCGTAGGCATCGAGACCTTCTTTGATATCCCCCCGCCAAATCCTGTTCTTGGCCTGAAGAAGGCGGACCTCGGGCTCCCGCGGCGCCACGAGGGCCGCCTTCGCGAGGGTCTTGAGCGCATCGAGGTAATCGCCGGCCAGGGAGTATTCGTTGGCGAGCTCGACATAGGGCTCCACGACCGAGGGGGAGGTCTGAATCTGGGCCTGGAGATCCTCGAAGGCCTTCCAGGGCTTATCGATGCCCCGGTCGGCGGGATTGAGCGGGAATTTCTCCGGCAGCCCGGCCCTGTCCGTCACGGCCGCCGTGAGGGTTTCGGGGGTGGCGAGGAAGAAGGAATCCAGGTAGAAAAAATAGCGGTCGTCCAGCTTGCGTTTCGTGTTCACTTCGAAGCGGATGACATGGGGACCCGCATCGAGATCGAGGGCGAAGGTCCGCACCCAGTAATAGCCCGGGCTTATTGTCCCGACGACATTCACATCCTCCCTGTAGACCTGGCGGGCGGCGGTCCCGTCGACGATCACCGAGAAGGGTGACGCGAGGGAGGTGGCGAATTCGTCCTTGGAGGCCGGGGGCGTCCCGCAGTACCAGAGCTCGTAATGGCCCTTGGCTTCGACATAGACCCCATATTCGGCATAATAGGGATTGCCTCCGGGAAGCTGGCCCAGCCGCGAAAGCTGGAGGGCCCGCTTGCCCGAACAGGTGAAGTTGAACGTAGGCTGGGTAGCCATGTTCGAGGATACCGCGTCCTCTCCCTCCGCCCAGACGAGGCCCGGGATCGTCGCTGGCAGGATCGCGTCGACGAGACCTGCCGCCATCGCCGGCCGGGCTCCGAGGATCGCCGCAAGGACCAAGGCCACGGCGGCCCGCTCGCCGATTCTTGGCAGTACCATCTCGTTACCCCCCGAGGCCGCTCGCAACGACCCGCTATGACTATCGGAACATCGACTCCATCAATGCAGCGGCAAGGGGGGGAGAACGCCGAGCTTCAGCAGCCCCTCGTAGACGAACTGGATCGAGAGTCCCGACAGGAGAAGGCCCATGATTCGCTCTATCACCGACACGCCGGTCTTGCCGAGGACACGGAGGATGAGGGAGCTCGCCGAAAGGCTCGCGAACATCGCGACCAGACAGAGGACTATTGAGACGAAGAGCATCAGGGTCGTTTGCAGGAAGGGCGTGGGACCGGCGGCGTAGAGCATTATGGTCGTGATGAGCCCCGGTCCCGAAATATAGGGTATAGCGAGGGGGAATACGGCGATGGACTGGAGGTACTCGTCGCCCTCCTCCTCGCTCGAGGTCCGCGCGCGCTTGGTTTGCCCGAAAAGCATGTCGATCGAGATCAGGAAGAAGAGAATTCCCCCCGCCACCGAGAAGGATCCCGGCGAGATGCCGAAAAAACCCAGTATGAAGCGGCCGCCGAGTATGAAGACCGACATCACCACGAAGGAGATGAGGATGGCCTTGCGGATCGTCGCCCGCTTCCTCGCTTCGTCGAGGTTCCCCGCGATAGAAATGAAAAGAGGCACGGCGCCGAGGGGGTCCATGACGACGAAAATGGTCAGGAATATCTTGAGGAAGAGGTCAAGCATGGCATAAGTCTAGGCGCGAAGGCGATCATGGGCAAGGAGGACGACTCTTGCCCCCGAGCCGCTCTTTTCGTAGTATCCTTCCCACTACCAACTGAACACAGGAGTCACCATGAGCGCCGAGCTTGCCATTACCGCCGCCAATTTCGAAAAGGAAGTCGCCCAATCCGAACTTCCCGTCCTTATCGACTTCTGGGCGGAATGGTGCATGCCCTGCCGGATGATAGCCCCCTCGGTCGCCGACCTCGCGAAGACCTACGCCGGTCGCATCAAGGTGGCCTCGGTCGATGTCGATGCCGAGAACGAACTCGCGACCCGCTTCGGCATCATTTCCATCCCCACCCTCATCGTCTTCAAAGATGGCAAGGAATACCGCAAGAAGGTCGGCGCCGTTCCCAAGCACGAGATCGAGGCCCTGTTCAAAGACCTCCTGTAGGCCGCCCCCGTGGACAATCCAATAGTCTCCTCGGAGGCTCCGGAGCCCCCCCTCAATCGGGCCCCGATCAGGCCTCGCCGTTTCGGCGACCGGGCCGACGGACGCCTTCTCCGTAGCCTCAATCCCTTCTACCGAATAACTCCTTATATAATGAGGACGAGGGTCGATGCCCACGACTACTTCACGGAGCGGGTCGACATCGGCAAGGCCGAATCCTGGCTGAGGAGCCTCCGCGATCGCGGCCATCCCGGCATCGGCTACCTCCATCTCTGGATCGCCGCCCTCGTCCGCACCATGTCGCAGAAGCCCAGGCTCAACCGCTTCGTCGCGGGCCAGCGCATCTACGCCCGCAACGAGATAACGATCTCCCTGGCGATCAAGAAGCGCCTCCACGAGGACAGCCCCGAGACGACGGTCAAGCTACGCTTCGACCCGCGGGCGACCGTCTTCGACGTCGCCGCGACCCTCGAGGCGGCGCTGGGGGAGAATAAAAAAGAAGAGACGAAGAACGACACCGACAGGACAGCCCGTCTCTTCATGCTCGTGCCCGGTTCGGCCCTCCGCTTCCTCATGTGGGTCCTGCGCTCCCTCGACTATCACGGCCTCCTTCCGAAGATGCTTCGGGACGCGAGCCCCTTCCATACGAGCGCCTTCGTCACCGATCTGGGATCCCTGGGCATCAAGCCCATCTACCACCACCTCTACGACTTCGGCACGACCTCCCTCTTCATCGCCTTCGGCAGCAAGGAAAGGGAAAATGTCCTCGCCTCCGACGGGACGGTGGTCGAGCGCAAATTCATGACCGTAAAGGTCGTCAACGACGAGAGAATCTGCGACGGCCACTACTACGCGAGCGCCTTCCGCTACTTTCTCGGCCTTATCCGCGATCCCGCACTCCTCGAGAGGCCGCCCCTCTCGGTGACGGAGGATGCGGACTGAAGACGGGCCGTGCTCGCGGCTGCCGAAACCCGGCCCGGCCCTCCGCCTCGCCCCCAGCTAGTTCGCCGCTCCCGGGCTCTGCCCCGAGCTGGTGCTGAGCCCCCATTCCACGGCCCCGGGGCCCGTATCGGGCGCCAAGCGAATGATGGAACGGGACACAGATGGCTTCCACACGAAGGCATCCTCCCACGAAGGGCTGCCGGCAGCCTCCCAGAGTTCGAAATCGAGGAGTTCCTCGACGAGGTCGCCGACAAGGCTCTCGCCAAGGACTCCCGTCTTCGTCCCATCCGAATAGAATAGGGCGTCGATCGCCTTGCCACCGGGTGCTTCGCGAAGCGCGAGGAGGCCAGTGGCATCCGGAATCCCCCCGGCCTTCGACCAGAAATCCCGGGCTGGTGAGGAATCGACGCCGCCCGAGGCCAGGAGCTCCGCCCCGGTCTCGTCGATCTCGACGGGAAGGCCCTCGGGCGCGCAATGGAGGACGACGAAGGCGCCCGCCGACACCTCGACGCCGGGGAAGCGCCACGTGACCGTCTTGACCGAGCTCGAGGCCGAAAACTCCATGCCGCCCAGGTTCCCCGCCTTTGTCACCTCGAACTCGACGAAGTCCCGATGGGGTCTCGTGGTCGAGGAATTCTTGGCCGTCTGGACCTCGGAGATCCGCAGCCTCGCCGGATGGTCGTTGTAGCCTGTAAAGGAGAGGATGACGCGGGAACCGTTCCCGCCCCCGTCGCGAACGTCCCCCACGAGCGAATAGCTTTTACCCGGCAGCTGGTGGGCCGGGAGCTCGACGCGAATGTCCCTGCCCTCCGCTACCGCCATGGAATCGCCGCCCGGATCGACGGCGAAGCTGCCTTCCACCGGGCTCACCTCCTCGTCGAATCGGAGGACAAATGACGAGGGGCCCTCGGGGCCGGCCTCGATTAGGGCAGGAGGCTTGAGATCGAAGGCGTTGGGAAGACTGGCCGCCGGATCGGGCAGGCAGGAGGCGAAGATGGCGGGCAGCCCCGCCAGAGCGGACAGGGCGAGGGCGATAGTCGCGGAGAGGTGGCGCAATCTCATGAAGACCTCCGGCCTTCTTACGCCCCGGACTCCCGCGAACGCTTCACGGAAGCGGAAT
>Ga0307375_10007166_pt1 | contig 10209 bp, 13 predicted proteins | sample TR1MG_FD_202531 | JGI IMG/M metagenome (GOLD analysis project Ga0307375, IMG submission 202531) | Soil microbial communities from Risofladan, Vaasa, Finland - TR-1 | ecosystem: Environmental > Terrestrial > Soil > Coastal area > Acid sulfate soil | place: Finland: Risofladan, Vaasa | collected...
AACAAAATTAAATCAGCATTGGTCAAGCAACTGTCAAATACATCATCATGCCCTACCAGGCTAACCTTATAACCCAACCTGGCAAACGCATGGAATATCCGCACGCCATTAGTTAAATCACCATGACCGTTAAGTTTATCCGTTATTATTGCGATTTGCATAATTCTCCTCATACATTTTTTTATAATAAGCTTGCCTAACTATCCGGGAATTTGTATTTGGAGCACATAAGCGCCCATCATCCTTTGATTCTTTCAGGTTGTGATAATTCAGTGTCGGGATAACGTATTTTTTGGCATCCGGATACTTTTCCATTTGCCAGAATAAATCCTCTATTTCTGACTTACATCCCATTAAATCCATTGACAATAACTCACGTGGGGCGCATGTTATCACTCCCACAAAGTCAACTTCTTTCGGTTCACCTGCAGGATGAGTGGCGTAAATGCCTTTTTGTACTCCTTTTGAGCCATACATGAACGTTTGGGCGTAATAATTCGGCCCAAAGAACTTCCTACCATGAACGCTTAATATTGCAGGGCCTACCTTTTTCATGTTATCAACAAAATCTTTTACCAGTCCTGGCCACGGCGTTATGTCATCATCCGCTTTTATTACAATATCCCCGGTTGTCATCAATGCCACCGCATGACGTATCTTACTGCCGGGATCAGGGCGTGCTCTTATGATGTTAATGGGGAGACTCGTCTTGAATCCTTTCTTGCTACAATCGCACAGCCATACATCCGGAGTCTCAGCAAGCCAGGCCTGTAGTATATCGCCGAGGCTATGCAATCTTCTATACGTCACTACCACTACTGATACTTTCATTTTGTACTCCAATTGATTTCGTCGATTTTTTTTCTACTACAAAACAGATTAGTAAAATATTTTTTCTTTTTACAATAGTACGTTTCGTCATCAGCATAAACCCACCCGCGATCACGTTTTGTATATATACTAAATCCCCAACCGGTTAATAGTTGAATCATTGCCATGGGGTTGTGTCCTGCGAATTCGAGTAAAAATGGAGTATATTCTATCAACATCTGAATATCCGGGGAATTTTCGATGGTATGCGCCGCGCCTCTCAGCACTTTGGTCTCAAATCCCTGAACATCAATTTTCATGAAATTTACTTTTTCTTCTCCGATGCAGGCATCTAATTTTCGCAAGTCAACTTCTATCGTTTGCCTTACATCATCAACAGTCTCATAGCACCTATGATCTCCGGTGTTTTTCTCAGAAACATAGAGTGGTAATTCGCCAGGGAATTCACCTAATCCGCAATTGAAGCGCTCAACATTTTTGTAATGCTCAGTGTTATCCGTAAGTAATTTGAAATTTCCCGGTTCTGGCTCAAATGCCCATACCTTCCCGGTCTCACCTACAATTTCCGCCGCCATATCTGTGTAATATCCTATATGTGCACCCACATCGACGAATTTATCGCCTGATTTCAAGAGGTGTTTTATTAATCTCGTTTCCATTCGCTCATATACCCCATTGTTCTTTCCTAATTTTATCGAATCGAGGCGATCAATATGCTCTACCATCAATTACTCCTTTTTATTATTTTCATTTTATATAATCTCCGCCGACCGCTGTAAAATTGGAATCCCTCAACATTATAGATTGCCCTACTTCATCCCTTAGTTTTCTTGATGCTTGATAGTGAGTGATGACGGGGTCAATTTTCCCTTTATAAACATAATCATGTATATATGTGTATGAGTCTGGCAGCCTGTGAACAAATAATAGCTTTCCGGAATGATGGTATTCATCAATTGCAAGTCTCAAGCAATGTTGATGGCGTATTTTAGGATTTTTCAATCCGATTTCATGCCACCGCTTAACCAGATCGTGAGTATTTTTTGAATTATTAAACCATAGAGTACCGGATAATAGAGACCCGGATGACAAGCTATTTTTGTAAAGGTGAAATGCTGCGGCAATATGATTCGCTTTTTGATCAAGCGATAACTCATCGAATTTTTTTGGATATTGATTGACTATTGCATCGGAATCTACAAACACGATGCATTTCTTAGGAAACATCTTGAGCGCCTCTAAAATTACAGCGGACTTATGGTCGAGATTTGCACGCCAACTTCCGCGGACAGTTTTCCCAAAAAGGCAATAATCTATCTCCATACCATCAATTGATTTTTTTAACTTCTTAATTTCCTTTTCATACGATGTATCCAGGGTATAGTAGGAAACTAATACCCAATCCTTATCATATTTTATCCTTTTTGTTATCTTATCTTCTTTTGAGTTCAGTTTAATATGCTTAACTTCGGTACCTGGGAAATCTCCAAAAGTAAAACATTTCAAATTAGATCGCCTATTAAGATTGATTATTTCGCTTTTCGTATCCCTTATGTTCTGGAATTCTAATATGAAATTTTCAATATTCCCCTGTTTCCCAGGATAACCATCATGCCACCATCCGCCAGAAGAGTGCATATCATAGCCCAATAAATAGATGGGACTTGCACCCAATAATAACGCAAGGTTTATTGCCGCATAACCAGAATTGCCTCCATACGCTATGCCAGCTTCAATATCATTTGATAGTCCATGCGCCCCGAAACAATTAATTTTATATAGCTTTTCAAGGCCTTTAACGTCACCGTCACCCTCGATATATAGTCTTATCTTCAGGGCTTTAGTTTCGTTCCATCGCTTCAGTGACTCCTCACCGAATTTACCTTCATTGGCCCATTGGAAAAATTGTCTATCTGCACCGAAAATAATAGTGGGTTCGATTTTCTCATATGCCCGGTTTACTCCAATTACCAGCTCATTTTTAAGCAGCGAAAAATCAAAATTCTTAAGAGACGGGCCACCGCCGATAATGAAGCATCGGCGGTTAGCCCACATGTTATTTTTAATCTTTAATCTCTTTATTTCTTTTTTACTTAGCTTTGGATAATCGAATGGCACTTTTTTGTTACTTAGCCTAAATGAGCGCTCTCTCCTCGTTTGTCGCTTAATTTCCTGTTGTCTCATTATCTCAGCGACGCGAGGATCCCCTACGCCAATCGATTCACTTTTCATTATGCTTCTTCTGCGAACGGGCACCTAACCCACTGCGCGGTTCTACCAATGTTGGCCGCGTATGATTCCCATCCTGCTGTTTGATCTGCCAGGGTGCTTTGGTCGAATTCATTCCAGGTTGTGAAGTTCAAGAGTTGCCCGAAAACATTCTCACCCTTTGGGATTCCTACGTAATAATGATCTTCGTCTACAAGCAGGCTCGTTTCGTGGATTTGAACTTGCTCCGTTACCTGTGTCATTGCTCCGGGTACGTCCTGTTGTGTATAGTTCAGGGCTTTTTTCAGTCTGTCTTTGCTTTTATAGTGGCAAAGTATTCTGAAATTCATAGAACCTAAACCGCCAGGCATAATGGACGGCTGGTCGAGGTTATCTTCTTTCAGGTTGTTGATGGCCAGATTAATGGTTTCAGCATCTCTACTTGCGCGGTAAGCTCTATCAGTAACAGCTAAGCCCGCGGGAACTGGAGGTTGCCAGTCTATATCGATTGCCGCTCCAATAGCTTCGATTAGCGCGTATACCACCTGAGCCTTTTTGATGTATGCTGCCTGTCTATGTGCCGTCGCTAACTGTGCAATCCTGAAAAAGCTTTTTGATTTGATTAACTGATACATTAGGGCGTATCCGCCAGTATACCAATTCGTATATACCTGGTATTTCGTCCCACTGCCACCACCATAAGTTGTGTGTCCGCCGATCGCCACCTGCTCAAACGTAATATCGGTATCGGTCAGATATACATCGAATGAATCATGATTGTCCATCGGGCGCACATCAAAAAACGCTTTCCACTCTTCATCAAACGGGTCCATCGTTTCGACTGTTTTGATCAGGTTATTGAAAAATTCAGGGTAATTAGTTATGCTACTCAAGTTCTGAACCTGCGCCCTATCAACATACCTTCTCACGCTTCCCATTTGAGGATCGGGGTTCGGGACTTCTTTAATTAAGTTCTGAACCGCACTTACCACTCCCGGCATTCTTACGCCGGAAAATTTTGTATACCCGCTCAAATCGCTATTTAGCGTGGCATAAGGCAATACGTTGTAGCATCGCAATGCGTAGAGTAAAAAATCGACGCATCGCTTATCATCCGGATTGAATCCAGGTGTATCTAAATGTCCTAAAAAATTATACATTGTATTTTCCTCCTATTCCCTTACGCCGCGACCATATTGACAAATCGCATGTCTATGTCGGCCAAAACGGTTGTGGCTGTTGATGTTGCCGCTGCCCTCGCTACCCCACAAAAAACCGTATATGTTTCGTCTTTAGTTGCGGATACGTTCTTATTTACCGCACTAAAATACAGGGGCGCTCCGAGCAATATATCGGATGGGCTTACAACTTCCTTCGGGATTAATATCAACTCGCAATAATAATCCGTTATGCCGGGTTTGCCTATTGTCATTGTTGTGGTTTCGTAGCAATCATCTGCTCCAAACAATATCCCCCATGTCCCCCCAGGCGTCAAGACGAAAGTCCCCGTCTCTACATTACCGGCGGTAATTGTGAATGCTAAACTCCGCCTTGATCTTGCTTCTTTTACATGTGATGCCATTTTTTATTCTCCTTAGTTTTCGGGATTGTTTTCTTTTCCGAAGATTATATTTGCTCCTTCCTGTGCAGATTTTGGCATATCGGGAAGCCCGCCGAGAAGTCCTGAAAATCCATCTTTGCTATTGAATGGGTTTCCTATCGTCCCTTTGGCCGGTGCGTTAGTCTCTACTTTTTCTTTTATTATTTCCGTTGTTTTATCCGCTTTCTTTTCTGTTTTGGTATCATCAACAAATAGCCCGTCCTTAACACCTTCGTTATAATCTGATATGGCTGCGTCTATTGTTTTGTTGATTTCTTTCCCGATATTTCGCTTTTCTCCTGTCGGTACAAAGCTTTTCATTGCCTTATCTACCCATCTTTTTCTATTTGGAGATAAATCGCGTTCGGAAATAAGTTCTTTCGTGAGTTCCTCAGATTCAAGCTTGAGTATTTGCGAATTACTTTTTGTTAATTCGCCTTGAGCTTTTGCCAAATCCTCTTGAGCCAAATTAAGATCGCCCTTAGCTTCCTTCAATTCCTTGTCCAACCTTTTCGATTGGTTGTATGCGTTTTGGCTCGCTTCTTTTATTTCTGTCACAGCCTTGGTTGCAATTATCTGTTCATTCGTAAAAAAATCTTCAATCCCAAAATTTCCTTCTTTAATTAGTTTTTTTAATTCTTCTTTGTCCAAAATGTTCTCCTTTTCGACCAGATTTTGAACGGCGTATTGTAACGTTGCACCGCTAAAAGCTGGACTGTTTTTCTTGGATTGAGCTAAAATTAATCCAGTGATTTCGCCAATATCTTCTGGCGCTACCGTGATAGCTCCGGTAGGTGAAAATAAAGGCAGCCGATGATCTCCCTCATAACTTGCTATATCAGTTTCTACATCGCGAAATTTAGGGTAACGATAAACTATCCCGTATGAATTGACGGTTTCCCCAATAACTTCGAGTACCTTGCCGACAATTCTGCCTAATACATCGCGACCTGCAGTTGAATTAGTATTCTGAACATGCCCAAAAAATACCTTAGTTCCAATTTTAATATTTTGGTGAATTGTCTTTATCGCATCTGAAAACCATTTTAGTACCCTGGTACCAAAACCGATAAAGTTAGTCTTTGATATTCCGGTATGTGCTACCCGATACAATTCATATTTTGGACTTCCATCAATTTCATTTATTCTTGCAAGTTCCGAAGGGTCAATATTCTCTTCAATGGTATTGTTCGCTAAGTTCTGAACCTTTTCTAATGCGATACCATTTATTTTCATTGTTTATCCCACGCTTATCATTGCTTTTTTATCAAGCGGGCCTCCCTGTTTGACCGATAGCCTTCGTATTAACTCATTCATTTGGGCTTTTAGCTTCGGTAATTCCTTTTTATCAGCTTTCCTGAGCAGGGGTTCGTATCGCCTCTTTAGGGAGACGATAGCATTTTCGCTATTTATGACCTGCCCATTTTGCAGGCGTTCATAATACGTTTCTGCTATCGCTTCTTTTTTCCTTTCTCGGCTTGTCTTTACGGTTATGTCAGGCAGTTTCGCCTTCTCTTCTTTTGGCATTTAAATTCTCCTTTATATCCGGTTCCGGTTCGGATTCTGATTCCTTATCATCATTTTCATCCGTATCCGGTTCCGAAAAATTTACATATTTATTTTCGTAATCCTTACTTAGCTCTTCTATAAATGCCTTGTACACCTCATCGGCATTAACTCCCGGTATCAATTTATACAATTCGTGTAACGGGAATTTGTTGTTTTTGGTTAGTTCGACAAACACTTCCTTTAGGTGCTTCCATTGCTCTTCGGAGATTATGTTTGGTTTTATCTCAAACATATCATTAGCAATTTTGGTCATCTGCCTTTCACTGTTGTACATATCAATTGATTTTCTCAATAGTTCGTTAAATCCATCAAAAATTATTTTACGTTCGGTAGATACGGCCATATCGGTCACGTCGCCCAACGCATCGGCAGTACTCCTATTGCTCATCAAGTCTACCAGGGATAACCAATGAACCGGCAGACCGGTTACTGATCCTATTTCTTGAATATTGAAGTATGCTTCCTTGATCAAAACGTGAACATGCTGAACGTCCACTTGTAAGCACTTGAGGTCACCGGTCAAAACGCTAATGGTTGCCGCTTTCCAATTTTCATTAACTTGCTTAACCATTTCGTCAACATCGCCAGATTCAGAAACCGAAACATATATTTTCGGTGCTGCGAATATATGATTAATTTTCCTTAAATCCCTTATGGCTTTATCCACGTTCTCTATATTTGTTAAGCAGCGCCATATCCTCATGACCGGATTGTTGTAGTCGTTTACCATTCCGCCAAATTTGCGGTATACAAATTCTCTTTCATCTAAGAAGTCCTGCTGGTGCTGATCGGCAAAAACTATGCCATCAGGTTTTTTGAATTTATTAGTAGTGACGGTGTAAGGAGAGTCTAAATATAAATGCGGTACCACTGCCATCATGCCCTTCTGCAGCTTCCCATCAAAGCGCCACTCATACTCTCTATCAAATTCTATCTTCAGCAACAATCGCCCTTCCATTTCGGTCATTTTAATTATTTCAAATGCCTGGTAATCATTCAATTTATTGTAGCTCATGAATTCTTCTACCCAGGCGGTCTCAAATTCCGTTGGCTTATCTTCTTTATCTCCGGATTTTCGCGTGGTAATTTCTATCTCACCGCCCTGAATCAAGGCAGTTCTCAGGTCAATAATAACACCGGTCAACAATACTCCCCAATCGGCAGTACAACAATACTTGCTTTTTATTGCGGTGATAGCCTGTTCATACGACTTATAATTATTCCCGGTAAATGCCTTACCGTCGACATTGGACGCCGTGTCCAAATCTATCCGAATATTTTGAACGCGCTGCAATGCGGCAGCCTGGTTAATTATTCTTCTATCAGCTTTTGCCTTTTGCTTTTCGATTTTTTCGAGTTGTGATTCTAAGAATTCTATTTTTACTTTGCTTTTATTATTAATTTTTAGCGCATCAAATAATCCCATATCAGTATATATAATATCTAATTTAAGCACTGTCAACTTTAGTTGACGGAGTTGGCGTACTGTTATGGTTGCCTTAATTAGTTGACAAAATTACGCATTTATACTATATTATTGAATATGTATTGTTCAAAAATTAAAATATTTTTTTTAAAGAATTTAATTGTGGGAGAGAGGTGAATAGTGACAAATGAAAAATTGACCAATAGCAGAAGGAAGCGGGTACATCAAGACCAAATAATAGTCATCCGGGTCACGGCTAAACAGAAAAAAAGAATATCGGCCCTTGCACGGAAAGAAGGATTATCCGTTAGTCCATGGATTAAAGAAAAGCTTGATATTTCGCTGTCTTAAAATGAATAAGTAAGAATGAGGAAAAAAATGAAACAAAGTGATCAACAAAAAAAAATTAACCCGGCCCTTGATTTTGCCGGTAGAGACCTGCACGGTGCAGATTTTAGAGGCAGAGACCTTCGTGGTGCAAATTTTGAAAACACAAACCTTCAGGGAGCTATGCTTGATAGAGCTGATCTCCGCAACGTTAACTTTCAGGTTGCCAATTGTCAAGAAGCAAATTTCCAGAGAACTGATTGCTATAGGGCTAACTTCCAGGGTGCAAATTGCCGTAATGCAAACTTTCAAAAATCCATTTGTCAAGAAGCTAACTTTAGCGGAGCAAATCTTCATGAGGCTGATCAAAAAAGAAGTTTTTTGCTGGATGCTGATTTACGCGGGGCAAACCTTCAGGACGCTAACCTTTGTCATGCTTACCTTAGGGGTGCAAAATTGCAAGGCGCTAAACTTAGCCGTGCGAATTTAACCGGCGCTCAGATTAACGGAACCGATCTGCGGGGGGTAAATATTGATTTTACGTCATGGCCGTTGTGGTGTGGGTCGTTCAAGCCAATCATTGACAAAAAGATATTCGTTCAATTGCTATATCATCTATTGGTTATTGATTGCCCGGAAGCTAAGGAGTTATTGAAGATTGATGCAATACGGGAACTGGCCAATAGTTTTCACCTGGTAGGAACGGCCGCCGTTAAGGAATTGAAAATATATTGAATGGTTAATTTATTGTAAATTGATAAGGATATATACAAAGAAAGGATTGGAGTTATTGGGGTATTAAAATAGAAGGAGAATAAAATGGCATTAACAAAAGGTGAAATAATCAGAGAAGGTATTATGGATTCAATAGAATATCCAGATGGTTCTACCATAAGACAACAAAACAAAAGCGCTGCAGATAAAGTGATAACATCCGCAATGTATCCACTTTCCAAAGGGTACTATACAGTAGAAACGTTTAGCCAACAACCGCCGAATGAAGGTAACCACGTGAGAGTTAAAATAACACTATTCCTTCCGAGTGAACCGAACTATGAGATGGAAATAACAACGTGCAGGAACCAGCACCTCGATTATTATGAAATAATTAATTGCGATTTAATATTCGGCAAAAAGGTTAAATTCGGCGGTGAGCCACTATGGCCGATTTGGGGCGAGAGGCATTTGCGGAATGGATACAAGTGGAAGGAGTTGTACCGCACATCGAACACCTGGGCGAGGGGATTTGCTAAGGGAGAAAGGTACGCAAGGGCCGAATTCAAGAGACTGGAGAAGGTGTTGAAGAAAAGAAATAAAGCGCTTGCCGATGCTGAAGGGGTTTAACCATGAATAAAGCAGACAAAATAAAAGTAATAGGGCGACTCGATTGGATAAAGCTGCACAAAATGATGACCTTTTCAAGTGCCCGGGACCAGGTTATCATCTGGGATAACGGGGAGATTACACGGAGACATGAAGGGGATAAGATATCGAAAGAAGAAAGTGAGAGGATAATTCATGTATTTTGGCCGATGGGCTTAGAGAACGATCACACCTCATATTACTTTGATGGCTGGGCTTCTTACTGCGAAGATGGCGAGCGTGTATTTGTTATTGAAACTGGCGAATACATGTTAATTGATGATGCTATTAACCTATGCATCGAAACTATGAACTTCGATATACTTCTTAATGCATGGAAAGAGGATATCATGGAATGCATACAAGAATCTCCGACGTGCCAATGTTATGCGCTGACAATAGAATGAGCTTAAGATAACAAAGCAAAAGTGTTTAGGATTGTAGTTTAAAGGAGAAAACGAAATGTTATTATTTAAAGTGATACTAAAGGGAATTATTATGGTTTCGATTGTGATCAGCCTTATGGATATATACGACCGGCTCTTTTATAAATTAGAAACAAGGACGTGCATATGGTTTGGTTTGAGAAGATTTATAACCGTCCACGGAATGACCATTGAAATCATAGAGATGGTAGCGAACGTAATAGCGTTTTTGTATATTGCATATATTGTTGTACTTTAGGAAGGTTTGGCCAATGGGAGAAAAAACAAATAGAATGGTTGAGAGCAAAAATAAGGACACTCGCTTTAATGTAAACGACATTCTCGTAACAATAAGGCTACCCTACCTGATAACGCTAATCTTTCCAGGCCCATCTCCCGGGGTATTGATTTACATAATTTATGTAAATCAATACCCCGGGAGATGGGCCTGGAAAGATTAG
>Ga0307375_10007169_pt1 | contig 10207 bp, 9 predicted proteins | sample TR1MG_FD_202531 | JGI IMG/M metagenome (GOLD analysis project Ga0307375, IMG submission 202531) | Soil microbial communities from Risofladan, Vaasa, Finland - TR-1 | ecosystem: Environmental > Terrestrial > Soil > Coastal area > Acid sulfate soil | place: Finland: Risofladan, Vaasa | collected...
AGAAAGAGCAAAAGAGGTTTGACTAAACCCACAAATCAGGAGTAAAAAACAACCCCCGCGTCGCTACGCTCCGACTGTCCAGTTTGCCGTGGACTGAGCGTCCAGTTTCAGTGGAATACGCAAGCAGGCCAGGGCGGACAACACGATGCAGCTCATGGATCAGATCAGCCGAAAGATGGGGCAGGGGAGTGTGACCATTAAGAATCGGGTATCCGGCAGAGATGGGCGACGCGCCGGGACCAGATGTCACCCAATTACACTATGGGGCGAGTGAGTTGCCGTTGGCCAGGTAGATAGTACATTAGCCCAGGATATATATTTCATCAAAAACAGTGCTTGAAATTTATTAAATACAATAAGAAAAGTGGCATTTCACCAAATTAATATGCTATTTAATAAATTATTTTAGGCTTTTCTGTGAATAACTTGCTCACCCAAAGCCACACAATAATGGCCGAGAACAGAGAAATGATGGACCCGATGCCCTTTCTTGGGCAATGAGAATTTTGTTGATGGGTAGAAATTGTATTTCGCGAACCCGGAAGGTGGTGTGTCGGGGCGTAATACGGTCAAAAAAATCCGGATCTGTATCCGTCTGCTTTACTCCCCAAAGGAGTCATAGAAACGGGCATCGATCAATCAGTCTGGCTGACTCCTATCGACCCTGAAGAGACAGATAGCTTCCTAATTTCGATGCCCGAAACCGGACGTTCGAGTTCAGCAAGCGACACACATGCGACCCTCAAGATTAACAACTGACCGACTGCTTCACGCCATAATGCTGCCGTTCAATGCATCGGAAATTGGCAGGATTGTATGATTCTTGACAATCCATTGCAGTCATTGAGAAACCGTGGTTCCCTATTGTTCGTAGGCGAAAAGGTTATTCATGGCTTTCTGCCCGAGGTAGGCCTGTATTGAATGTGGATCGTCATTGTCGACAGAAATGCTAGCAGCGATCAACTGACCCACCAGAACTTCCCATGGCTTACTACTGCCAAGTTCGGCCACAATTATGTTTCTAATATCTTTGATATTTATAGTCCTACGATTTTCGAACCCTTCAACAAGCGCACGCACCGCAGGCGTGTACTTGTGGTCAGGGAATTTTTCTACCCTTGCTTGCAGGGCTGCTCTGAAGGAGTCAGCAGTGTATTCGTGCTCTTCGAGGACCTGATTCGACAAGAGTAAGTTCTCGATGGCGTAACAATTCAAACGGATGCGGCATACATGATTGAGATCGTTGATTGCGGCATCTTGGGCATCATCGAGATCGCGGAGCGAAAAAGCTTGCGGGGCATCGTACAAGACCGGAAGAAACTGAACCAGCCAGTCTTCCCACTCCCCAAGCTCACTTACGGTGCCCACGACACATGGTGCGAACGCAACCCTTCCACCGCTCGAACGAACAACTTGCTCCAAAACTCTTCGGTCGTCGTCTCCTTCCACTAGAACAACTGGGGACTTATTGAAAGTCGTCGAAAGCGGATGAGTGCCGAAGATGGGTAGAATTCTTTCACAGACATCAGATCGCTTGAAAGTAGAAAAATCGGCTTGGCCGCGCTGTGAGACAGGAACAATCTGAAGATCGGCTGTTTTCGAGAATGCGCCAATGATTGCAGTACTGTGGGTGGCGATGACGACGCGAATATCGTGTTCCAACGCGACAGATTCGACAAAAGCAGTGAATCTCTGCTGCAAGTCGGGATGCAGATGCACATCTGGCTCGTCCAATAGAAGAATTTTGTCCGCCACAGACTGTCGTGAGAACACCAAAACCTCGATGGCTAAAGCTATCAGTTCTGATTCACCGCTAGAAATGTTCGATTCGTCAAGCAACACCCCCGCTTTCGTTTGAACCGAGAAGCCGCCTTTGTCATTGCGAACCATCCTGATTGCTGGAAGCAAGGCATTTATCTGTTCGAGAACCGCGTCAAACGTATACGTCAGATCAGCACGCTTATCGTTGTTCTGCTCAATCTCGCGCAGAACAGATGTTTCTAGATTTCTAAATTGAGCTGCACTTTGCTGTCGGAATTGCTCAAATCTATTCGTTTGTCGACTCTGCTTCAACCAATTCACATTGTTGGAAATGTTGTTATCTACATTAGAATCGTATTTTAGCGTTCCACCTCTCTCGGGAGAAATGTACTTAATATTTAGACTATTACCATCATTCAGTGCACGCAATAATGTGCTCTTTCCGGCGCCGTTCTTCCCGATCAACACTGTGAACTTAGATTTTCGTACAACTTCTTCCATGCTCATAAATTTTATCCTTTAGGTCATTGATTGCTATCAATCACAATGTGAGAATATTAGACCGGAATGACAACAAGGCGCATCATTCAACGTCTCTTGTTCACCTATAAGCAGCCGCTCGATTGAAATATGTGAAAGTCAGTAATTGGCACGTTGCGGAACTCCTTGTTGTCATATTGATTGCTGGAGAGCTGTCAGTCGCGAACGGCTGTTATTGGTCGGTTTTTGTCTGATTACCGCTAAAACGCAAACGTTGAAATGTATTCTATTCCAGCCATATTACAAAGCCTCAATGCAGTAATGTTGACGCACCACAGCATTTCTTGAACTTCTTACCGCTGCCACAAGGACATGGATCATTGCGCCCTACCTTGGGATGCTCGCGCTGGAAACTGTAGGCGATAGAACGCTCTGCCATTGCAGTGCGATAGGGCTGCCAGAATCGGTAAATCCAGGCAACACTGGCAGGAATCTGGTTAGACAACTCTTCGCGCTGCTCTGGAGTATTGGTTAGTTCCTCATCTTCTGGTGTGACTTCGTCCGCGCCGAGCAAATAGATCGGTCGCAACACCTCTGTACTTGTCGGCTCATCAAAAAATGCGTTCCAATTTTGGCGTTGAAGATCGATGCCGGACATGTATCCATATGCCCACATCTCACCATTGGTGTATTCACGGGGACTGTCAGGATAGACAACAGAGTCGAAGACCGGCTCGAATGCGTCAGGGTCTTGCTGCAGGCTCCAAATGATGCCGTTCATTTGTCGGATAATCAGACTGGTGATCCGTTCAGCTTGTGCAAAAGTGTCGAATGTTGGCTCATCATTTGCTGTCGGTCCCCATACTCTCGGTAACCATTCACTGGGTTTGACCAAAACGGGGGCGGAGACAATAGCGGTTAGAAATCCGTCGAGGCAATCCAGCATCATCGTTTCGTCTGAAGTGGCGTCCGACATCAAGAAACGATCCAGCTCATCCATCTCTTCATCAGAGAGCAGTGCCATCATTTGCAGCGCGTTGGTTGGTTGTGGTGACGCTGGTGACTCAGGAGGGATTACAATCAATGACTCGATTCCTTCCTCAGCAATGGTTCTTAGTGCTTCATCCAGTGCGTCTTGGTCGCTTGGAAATGGTTCATCCCAAACAGTGGAGTTGCCGTGTTCATCAACAACTTCCAAGAGCCAGCCGCCATCGCCGTCTTCATATATCTCGACTTGCACTGTTTTGCCATCCCGCGTCACTGATTGAGCGAGGGGTGAGTGCACTGGGTAATGATCGTCTTCAGTCATTCCTTGCTTCAATATGATTTCAATGTATCTTGTTTACTTGCAAGCGTCCGTTCAACATTTGGTTTGCTGGCGGGCACCATGCAATTTCACAAGGGGAGGTCAGTGCTGCAACTTACCCGCCAAGGTTATGCATTATGGCATCGACGTCCCGCTTACCCATTCCTCTCAGCATTACAATCCTGACCATTTGCTGTTCACGAGGACTGGTATTACCAGCTTCCCAATTGTAGATCGTTTGTGCTGATACACCGAGCAGCGTGCCTATTGCCTCAGCAGTCAACCCGAGCCGCTGCCTTAGGGTTTTAAATCCCTTTGCAGTGAACCGGGCTTTGGTTGTCTCTTCCGGATTGACTTGAGCCACTGTATTTTTGGAGGCGGATTTTTCAAGACGCGCCAGTTGCTGTTCGAGTGACAAAGTACGCCGTTTCAGTGCAGCAATTTCTGATCGGTATTGTGCCGACGCCTTCTTTAGGCTCTCAGTTTCGCTGCGCAGCTCTTTGCGCGCCAGGCGGGTAATTTCTTCTTTTAGTATGGATGCAAGGTTTGCCAATTTGTTCCTCCCATGGTTTTAGTGGTAAATCGGGACAGCAACGTTATACCAATTAGACGAACGTTAGGATGTTGCACAGATAGCTGGCATCCTATCACCAGCTGCCTTCCGGTCAAAGTGCGACCCTTATCGGGCATACGACATACACCTCGATAGGCTGCGCTCCTGAGATGGCATATTTTTCATCGAACAAAAAATAACGGTACGCTGACGGAATCGACTTCATATGTAAAACAATCAGGCCTGACATGATAAAAAACTCATTTTATTTAATGAAAACTAAAATGCAGTTTTAATCACTTTATCCGGTTCTTTAATTTGATGGGTGATTCGTCCGAACTTATGGGTTCCCATAAAAAGCAATCCAATTTAGTAGCGAAAGTTATGCGTTCCCATAAGTTTCTCTCGAACAGGGCAGGGTAAGTTATGGGAACCCATAAGATTGCGCCAGGTAGTTCCTCAACATTTTCTGTAGGTTTGGCACCTATTTTTACAGATAAAATTCGACAGCTACATCGTGCATGCAGTAACCAAATCTAACATCCAGCCAGGTATTGTTCACGTCAGGCGTCGCACTTCAAATTTCAACTCGCGGTAACATAATGCAATGAAAGAGTTAATAATCGGTGGAAGCCGCTCCGGCGAAAGCAGACTGGCTGAACAGCATGCATTGAACTGTGGGCTTCATGTGACCTACATTGCCACGTCAACCGCCGGAGATAAAGAAATGGCGACGCGAATTGCTCAACATCAGTCCCGCAGGCCGACAGAATGGGCCTTGGTGGAAGAGCCTGTGCGGCTTGCTGATGCGCTTCAAAGCCATGCAGCACAAGAATGCTGCCTGCTGGTGGACTGTCTCACCTTGTGGCTGTCCAACTTGGTGTGTGGGGGCGAAGTTACGCAACTTGAAGAAGAGCGGGATCGCCTATTCAAGATACTGCCGGATTTACCCGGGCATATCATTCTGGTCACGAGCGAGGTGGTATTGCCACGTACCGCTACACGCAGTTCTGCCAGCTGTATCACGACTATGCGGTCACGCTCAAACGCTCCATGCGCCAGATCCATCGCGCCGGCGAGAAGCTGTTCATCGACTACGCCGGCCCTACCGTGCCGATCATCGATCAGCGCTCAGGCGAGATCAGCCAGGCACACATCTTTGTTGCCGTGCTTGGCGCATCCAACTACACCTATGCGTGTGCCACGGCCAGGGAGAAGCAAGCGGACTGGTTGCATGGCTTGACGGGCGCGCTGAATTTCATCGGCGGCGTACCCGAAATGATCGTGCCTGATTGCCCCAAAGCACTGGTCACCCACGCCGACCGGTATGAGCCGTTGGTCAATCGCGTGGCACAAGACTGCGCCCGTCACTACGGCACAGTAATCCTCCCAGCCCGTCCGCGTCATCCCCAGGACAAGGCACTCGCCGAAGTCGGCGTGCAAATCGTCGAGCGCTGGATATTGGCCCGATTGCGCCATCGCCGCTTCTTCAGCCTGGCTGAACTCAATCAGGCAATCCGCCCGTTGCTGGATGACTTGAATCGTCGCCCCTTCCAGAAGAAGGATGGCTGCCGTGAAGAATGGTTTCGGTTACTGGATCGTCCTGTCCTTAAATCCCTGCCGGCTCACCCGTATGAGATGGCGACCTTCAAATACTGCAAGGTCAACATCGACTATCACGTCGACATTGAAGGGCATTACTACAGCGTGCCGCACAGCCTGGTCAGGCAAGAACTGGAAGCGCGTATCACCTGCGCCACGGTGGAATTGCTGTTCCGTGGCAGCCGTGTCGCGTGCCATGCCAAGAGCGCCAAGCGCGGTGCGCACACCACGGTGGCGGAGCACATGCCGGCGGCGCACCGCGCGCACCTGGAATGGTCGCCGCAACGCTTGCTGGACTGGGGGCGTGACATAGGACCTAACACACATCGTATCGTGGATTACCAACTGACCAGCAAACCGCATCCCGAGATGGGCTACCGGGCGTGTCTGGGGTTACTGTCGCTGGCACGCCAGTACGGCAAACAACGACTGGAGGCGGCGTGTGCCAGGGCGGTGTCGTTAGGTGCGCTGAATCGTCGCTCGGTCGTCAATATCCTGAAAGCCGGACTGGACAGCAAACCGCTGCCCATCACGCCGGCTGAACAACATGCCGCGCAAGCAGACTGGATCTCACCGCTCCACGACAACGTGCGCGGATCAAGTTATTACATTCACATCGATAGCAGAATAGCATGCTAGGCAAACGACTCTCATGTGTGGGTAAATCAGTGCTACGATGTCAAAAAAACATTCCTGTTTTATTTTTTTAATCAGCATATTCCTGGGTAGAAAGGAAATAAATGGAACTGAGAAGGGAAGTTGATAGATTTTTTACCGAGATGCGTGCGCGTAAGCTGGAAAAGGAAAATAAAAAGCAATGGAAGGCAAGAGAATTAAGCAAGCTACGAAAGCGAGAGAGGCAAAAAAACTTTGGGAAGTCATCCAAAATAATCTCAATGTTGGCCAAGAGTTATACTGGAAAGTTTTATAAAGAAAGGGATTTCCTAAGGCTGGTAGTCCCCGAAACTTTCTCAATTATTGAAAGTCCAGAAACAGTTATTGGCACGATTGGGCAATTTGCCAAATCCATTCGTGAGCAAAGACCGCGGAACATATATCTTGAACAAAATGCACTGAAAATTTATGACTTGGCAGCAAATGGATTGCTAGATGTTGTGGCGGTAGAATTGGAAAAAGAGACCAAGCAGAGTAGGAGAAAAACTAGATGGCGTGGAGGCTTTCCTGACGATAGTAACGTAAAACGATTCATTAAGGCTCTCGGGATAACAAAACACCTTGGGCTTGATGATAGATATCCTGTAGACGATGCAATCAAGCCACTTAGAGTATTTGACAGAAGAAATAGGCATTACTACAGCGGATTAAGGCCCGAAAAGGCTGATTTCAAGACAAAGGTTGTTGTAGATTTTGCAGACCACATAAATAGTTGTCTTGGCTCAAACAATCTTGAGCTAACAAATGAAGCACTTCACAAACTTTGCTCTTACACAAGCGAGATAATTGACAATGCTGAAGAGCACGCCGGTATGCTTGATTGGAGCATTCAAGGATACTTGGATACCAATACTGAGGTTCCATTTTGTGAGATAGCTATCTTCAATTTTGGGGAAACTATTTCTGAATCTTTAAGTAAGCTGCCGAAAGAGAGCTATACATGGCTTCAAATTTCCCCTTATTTGCATCAGCACAAGAAGAAGAGTCTATTTGGGCCAAGTTGGTCAGAGACTGATCTACTGACTGTGATCGCTCTACAGGGGGGGGTGAGTAGAGAAAACACGACAGTCGAGTCAACGCGTGGAAACGGAACGATCGATCTAATCGAGTTCTTTCAACTGGTACACAAGGAGTGCACGGCTGACGAGCATGTCAGTGTTGGAGCTAAAATGGCCATTCTTTCAGGTAGCACCCACATATTATTTGATGGGACGTACCAATTGATCGAAGAAATAGTCGGTGAGAAGGCGATTAAGAGGGTTACGTTTAATACGGAAAATAGCCTTGAATCTCTACCTGATCCAAAATATGTTAGGAGGTTAAAGGGCATTCACTTTCCGGGAACTATCATTAGCATAAGGTTTCCCATGGGTAAGGGAAGTACAGTGAATAGAGGTGATAAAAATGACAGTAAATAAAGTAAGAGAAATAGATTTCGCAAACATAGAAGGCCCTGTTTACACTGGTCGTGATAGAGGTGAGCGGCTGAGGGAAAAATTCCAAATGGATGAGATTGATAATTCTGATGCTGTTGTGAAAATTATTATTCCCGAAAATACTTACTCAATAAGCAGTTCATTCTTTTTGGGGCTGTTCGGTCCGAGCATCGTCAAATGTAAAACAAGAGAGGCGTTTCTTGAAAAATACCAATTTGACACTACGAAATTCCTAATGGGCGTAGTTGACCAGCATATAGCGAGAGCATTGCAAGAACGTAGTCTTTTTTCTTAGGCCACCAAAATGAAAAATAGGAGGCTGTTACTTCTCGTAATCTTTTCCATTTCGAGCGCCAATTCGTTTGGCATGGTCCCCGCGACTGCACTCAAGAATGTTCCTAAGGTTGATCATATAGATGCAGCATCTTCTGTGTCAGCATCGAAAAGAAAAGTTGTTGAGTATCCTACGGCAGAAAGCGTTAGCGCTAATGCGTACTCTTCAGCAAGGGGAGACGTGCCTGCACCTGGTGCCAATACCGCGAAGGTCAATAACGACTTGGCGACTATGGAGTGTTATCAAGTCATCAATGGCGCGACTTCTAATGCTGTAGTCTGCGCTATAAAGCCGTCAGTAGGCGATTCCATGAGTAACATTATTGCCGTGATTGCCTTGCTAGTTTCTCTTGGAAGTTTTTGGTATGGTTCGAGAAAGGACAAAAAAGTACGACTTCAGTCTATTGAAGACGATTACTGGATTAGAAATATAATCTCTCCAATTGGGCTTGAACCAATGATTAAGAAGATTATTGAAACTGTTCCTGTTGTTCCGGTGAATTGGGAATCGGCAGCGTTTGACAAGGTCGCGTGCGGAGAGTTTGGGAAAATATTTCAATCCGAATGGAGTCAGATAACAGGCTCAATTCATGTATTAGCCTTGCTTGACAAGGATGTATGCAGAAAAGCTATTGATCATTCATCAAACATTGAAGACGCAGTTTTACAATATTGCTCGAACAATATGCAAAATAAAATTGGGCCTAATGGTGGGTACATCAACAGACTTGATCTACAAACATTTATGAATTCTGAGTTGATTGAGATTATGGACTGCATTAAGCAATACCAAATTTCAAGGTAAACCCAACTCAAATTTTGAACTTTAGATAACTGTCTCTCCACAGGCGGAAGAAGAAATATGAAAATGATTTTGATATATAACCGAAAAAGCCCACCAGAATCCGCTCCGGCGGGTTATTTCTTGCTCAAATATAATTAACTATAATTTTTATTATTCAACATAATCCGATTGATTAATCAAAAGTCAAGGAAAAATCAATCAATCACGCACCGCTGCAATCCGCCACCAGTATGTTTGTCACGGTTTTGCCGCGGCAAAAGCCGCGGCAAAAGCCGCAGCAAAAGCCGCAGCAAAAAGCCACATCAATCCATGTCCAGCGAAGGTCGGGAATTTGGCTCATCGATTATCAGGAAATCGATTTGCTGTTAACCAATCAGGCCTAACATGATAAAAAACTCATTTTATTTAATCTAAATTAAAATGCAGTTTTAATCACTTTATCCGGCCTTTTAATTTAATGGGCGATTCGTCCGAACTTATGGGAACCCATAAAAAACTGTCTAAATTTGGAGCCAAATTTATGCGTTCCCATAAGTTTCTCTCGAAAAGGGCAGGGTAAGTTATGGGAACCCATAAGATTGTGCCGGGTAGTTCCTCAACATTTTCTGTAGGTTTCGCACCCATTATTACTGCTAAAATCCGACCGCTGCATCGTGCATGCAGTAACCAACTACAAGGGATAAATCACATGAACCGTAAAGAACTGATCGACGCACTGGCAACCAAGACCGGCAGTAGCAAGGTTGACGCTGAGCGTAACATTGCAGCACTGATTGACGTCATCACGGACACCCTGAAAAAGGGTGATAACGTTGCCCTGGTTGGCTTTGGTACCTTCGAAGTCAGGAAGCGCGCTGCTCGGGCTGGCCGCAATCCAAGCACAGGGGAGGCGATCAAGATCAAGGCATCCAAGGCGCCTGCATTCAAGGCCGGGGCTGCGCTCAAGGTGGCGGTGAACGGGGCGAAGAAGTAATTGTTGCTGTGGCAGTCGCCAGGGTAACTTGGTGGCTGTTCGCTGGTACCGTTGCGTGCCAACACGACACAAGTCAATACTAATTATTTAGGTGGCTTCGATGGGGGCCTTTAAACATAACTTACAACGTAAGCGGCTCCAATGCTAACTATATGGACTCCGTTGGGGACGCCACATCACACAAAAAGCCCGCGCAACTGCGGGCTTTTTATTGCCCGGCTTATTCTTAATCTGTTAAATACCAAGGCTAATTATTACTTAAGTTTTGAAGTTGCTCGGATCC
>Ga0307375_10007171_pt1 | contig 10206 bp, 9 predicted proteins | sample TR1MG_FD_202531 | JGI IMG/M metagenome (GOLD analysis project Ga0307375, IMG submission 202531) | Soil microbial communities from Risofladan, Vaasa, Finland - TR-1 | ecosystem: Environmental > Terrestrial > Soil > Coastal area > Acid sulfate soil | place: Finland: Risofladan, Vaasa | collected...
GCCCGTAAAGGACCACAAGAGATGCGCATTTACCACCTACATGAGTTGCGTGAGGAGGCCGGGCATAGCCTGATGTTCCTCGAATTCTTTGAACGAACAGGGCTTAACGATGGAGCCTTCCCGCACCAACATGATTGGCTTTTAACCCACCTAGGGCGCTGGCTCCCTTTTCAGTCCACCCTTTTCTGGGGCGCCATATTACTAGGGGAAGAAGTACCAGATCGTTTGAATCGTTATATCCGTCTCCATGCCGAAGGAGTATGCCCCGTGGCTATGGATATCTCCGTTCTCCATAGTACCGATGAGGCACGCCATATCGCCTATGGTCGGGAGGTCCTTAAAAATCGCCTAGAGTCCTCAAATTGGGTAACACGGCGACTCTTGGGGACGGCGCTCAGCATCCTCCTTAACCGCTTTGTGAATACCTTCTACTATCCGCCCGAAAATCTCTATCGAGATGCGGGTCTACCCAGCGGCCCCTGGGCAGTGCGGGCCCGAACCAACCCGACGCGGCGCCTTTTTGTGGCGCGTTGCCTTGGTCCGACCATCGCACGCTTGCGTAGCCTGAGGTTACCCATAACCTGGCCGTGACGATTATTGCTCGGTATGCTTTACGACAAGATCATTACGTACACTCACAACGCCAGGGATATTTCGGACAAGCTGCACAGCCTGCTGTATCTGGCTCGCGTGATTCACAAAACCGCTCAGAATGACGTGTCCACGGTACGTATCCACCTTGATCTGAAATCCCCGAAGCGCCTGATCCTCCAATAACTGGGTTTTTATTTTTGAGGTAATCGCCGAGTCGCTGAAATACCGGCCAGTAGTCTCCTGGGAGCCTGTGCTAGCGCATCCCGCCCCCAGCGCAAGCGCCGTCCCCAGAATCGCACCAAACAAAACTCTCCTAAATGTCGGGATTCGTTCTTTCTGCATCATCATCGTCGTCGCCCTCTTCGTTTTGTGGCTTCCACTCGATAGATCATCGCTACTGAGTAATCAAAGAATCGATCCGCTTCTTAATACCATTACCCGCGATTCACCGTATTGCCCTTAAATCTTCCCAAGAAGTTTATCGTAGTTGCCCGCAACTTCCAGTCGGCCGCCAGAAGTCGGTACAAACCCCCTAAGCCACAGAACCGCGCCGAAGCTTCCGCTATTAGAATACCTCATAAAACACCCCCTATCTCCCTATCGCTCGCCAAGAAATCGCCATTGCCGAGTGAAGCCGGAGGCCGCCCCTGACCTTAGACCGGAAACGATTGTGCTTTGAGCGCCGAGACTCGCGGCGACTGCAGGAACTGAGTAACGAAAGGGGAAATGATACGCGCATGACGAGCCTGCTGCTCGGCCATCCCGCGCCCAAGGAACTCCAAAAACCAGACTTGATGCGCGATTTCCTCGTGGAGAATCGCTAACGCGAGATTGTAAGTCCGATTGTCTTTTCCGGACGTCAATCCGCATACATGCGTATACCCCCGCACCGAGTCCTCGGCTGATTTTAATAAGATGGGGAGGATCTCCGGAACATCCGCTTCCGCTGGCAAATTGCGCAAACCACCAAGACCGCTCAGTTCGCCGGCAAACGTCGCCGGCAAGCGCCCGCCGAGCTCATAAATACGTGGCACCAAAGCCTCGAAATGATTTCGGTCCTCTTCGCGCGCATCATCTATCACTCGCCGTAACGCATCACCCTCAACACCTACGAGATGCATCCGCAAGAGCGTGTAATAATAATAGTTGCTGACCTCGCCTAGCGCTCGCTCGACCAACAAATCGATCAAACGCTCCGCATCCACGCCACTCCACTCGATAAGCTCCCTCGCTGCACACCTAGCCATACTGCCTCCTAATGGTTATCTGGGACGCATTTCTGCGCCTCCCTCAGATGAACCCATTGTCGGACGGATGCGCCCGCTGGGCGATCAGACTTTGGTCTGACACCCCAACGATAGCCAGAGTTACGTGCTAATGAGCAATGTCTTCCACTGCTTTGGACGCGGCAGCAGTTTTAGAAGCGGCCACTTCCCCCAAATAACGCGCCTTCTCCTTCCCCTGATCCAAAGCATCAGCTACACGCCTCGTAACAGCTCGGCGGACACCCTGGGCCGCGGAGGCAGCATTGCGGACAGCCCCCGAAACGCTATCCGTAGTAGCTTTAGCGTAATCGCTGAGCGATGAACGGATCTCACGTCCCGATTTCGGCGTGAGCAACGTCGCCACCGCGTAGCCGATTGCCACTCCGCCTATGAATAACATAGCCTTGGACCCGGTACGACCTTGCAAAATCGGTCTATACTGCGTATTGTCTTCCATATACATACCTCCTACGATGGGCGAACCGAGCATTAAGCGTCCCACGAACTACGTCCTATTAAATAATAAACGACCATCCTGGCAACCGGGAAGACCCGTACGACCACAACCCGCATGGCTTTATGAGCGATGCGCGCTCATCCTAGTAAAATGCTGATGATGGCAATAACGTCGAGCACGACTACAATTGTACCAAGCAGTGAATATAAGCCTATATATCCCACCCGCGTTTCCATCTGATCACTAGGGTCAGACTACCATACAAGTCCATACCTGCCATCGACCTCAAGACCGATATCAGGTCGGAAAAATGTGATGGAAGAACTCCGTGCGGCTCGACACTCCACATTTCTCGTAAATAGTACTTATGTGCTGTTTTAGTGTTTTCTCGGAATTACCAGTCAGTCTCGCCATCTCCTGCGTCGACAGACCCTTCAGTAAGAGTCGCGCAACCTCGCACTCCTTGTTTGTCAACGTGGCTTGATTCAGAGCGCGCTCGCGAGCACCAATGAGACCCTTGGGTTCATCCCATAATCTCTCAAGGATCCGCTTTAACTCACTCGTAGAAAATGGTTTTTCCAGTAGATAGGCAGCCCCATGATTCAAGGCCTCTTTCACCCGAGTCTGATCCGCAAACGCACTGATCACGACAACCGGCATGGGCATACCCGCCTGCTCAATCTTCCTTAGGAGTTCAAGACCATCCGGCCTTCCTGTGTCGAGCATAATGTCCGTGATAACGGCGTCATAGGATGTCTCTTTCCAAGCCGTAAGCGCCTCCTCAAAGGTCGGCACCCACCGGCAGGCCATTCCAAGCCCCTGCAAAGCCTGCGAAAGCGCCTGACCCGCCACGCTCTCATCCTCAATTAAAAGAATCTGACGTGTCCGACGCATGGCGCCCGTATCCCGTCGCCGCGACTCCTGAGCCCCTCCGAACACACTCGTTTTTGCTAACCGCGCATCCATCGTATCCCCTTTATATTTACATCGCTGACTATACTAGTTCACCCTGAATTGATTCACGCCTCTCACTGAATCGCACCGCGCACGGGCACCGCAATGCGACTCTTTTTGCTCTTTGCCGCTAATAACTTCGCATCGGCTGCGCGTCGCAATAGCTCCGCCGATGTCGCAGGATAAGTCGAGATACTATAGGAGAACCGCATGGGCCACAAAGACATAGTGGCCTGGGCTACGTCTTTCACCAGTCTCATGGCAAGCTCGTCTGCCGCCACTTCACTAATTTCTGGCAAGATCATTACGAATTCATCACCACCGATTCGACAGGAGATATCGACGCCCTTACGGGCACGTTCCGCCAATACCTTGGCCGTACGCCTGAGTATTTCGTCGCCACCAGAGAGACCAAGATGGGTATTGGCTTCCTTAAAATCGTCTAAATCAATCAACAGAAGAGAGACGTCCCGCCGGTACCGCTCCGCCCGCGCCAACTCCCGATTCAGCGCCGTATCAAAATTGCGTCGATTACCGATTCCCGTCAACGGATCGTGTTCGGCAAGCCAAGCCACCCGCGCATATTCGGTGCCGTTACGAACACATAACCCAAGAATCCGCCCGCAAGCCTGCGCACAATGACGTTCCCATGGCGAAAAGTCTTCGCCTGCACCATCGCGAATAAAATCAAGTCGGCCGACACATACATAATCGACAGCAAGCGGAACTGTAAGTCCAACAACACCAGCGTCCAACTGCATCTCAGGCCTCAGATAAGGGAGTTGCGGGATCCCTTGATTAGGCAACGCATGAACAATATTCAAGTCGAATAGGCTAAACTCGTCCGTTCTATTGAAGACAAGGCCTTCGACTAAGGCGCTCGCGCCTTCGCACGACCAGTGCCCTCTGACCTCAATAACATCGTTATTGAGCTGTAAAATAACCACATGATCTGAAGGAATCAGTTCAGCCATTGCGGCCAGCGTTGGCGGCAGGGCCTCGTCTAGATCCAACGACCTCCCGGCAAGGCAAGCGATCCGCATAAGCCAATCGAACCCCGTCCCTCCGACCTTCCCACGGCTTTCGTCCGGCCCCATCCTGCTCTATCCGTTTTATCGCAGCGTACATTGTACAAACCGATGCTGCGACAATTATCAGACATAGGTCTGACAACCGTAAATAATTTACAACCCAACAGAAGACTCACGAGCCCGCCCTGGCAAGCGTGCCCTGAACGGTCTCGATTAACGTACGCACACCAAAAGGTTTCGAAAGGTAGCCCGCGAATTGCGAGCCGCTCGTTTTCTCGTGAGCACTGGCCTCACCGTACCCACAGCACAGCAGTACGGGAATACGCGGATTCAAAACCTGCATTTCTTTAAACGCGTCTTCTCCGCCCTTCCTTGGCATAGAAAGATCCAGAATGACAAGGTCAATGTTGCTCATGTTCTCCTGAAAGACGCGAACCCCCTCAATCCCATCAGGGGCTACCAAGACACGAAATCCCAGGGGTTCTAGGACCCGCTGGGCAAGCGAACGCAACATTTCCTCGTCGTCAACAAATAAGATCGTGCGGTGCGCCACCGATATATCTCTTTGGACCTGCACGGAACCGCGCCGTTCACGCTCTGGACTCGCGGGAAGGACTACGCGAACTGTCGTGCCCTGGCCCGGTGTCGTATCAATATCGATGCCTCCGTGATACGCTTTTATGATACCCAATACGACACTTAAGCCAATACCGCGCGCACCCTCCTTAGTCGTAAAAAATGGCTCAAAAATGCGCTCCACAAGACCGGCTTCCATACCCCGCCCTGTGTCCGTCACCTCAAAAACCGCATGTATCCCCACCTGCGGCCATCCATAGGCAAATTTGTGCTGGTCACCCTCTTGAATCTCGATTCGGTCGGTTGTGATAGATAACGTGCCACCGATATCGGCCATGGCTTCGCTTGCGTTTTTGCACAAGTTCAACATAATTTGCTGAATCTCAGCGGGGTCAGCCTCTATAGGCGGCACATCCGGCCGCAAGGCCTTACGTACTACAATCGATTTTTGCATCTGGGACCGTAAAATAACCAACATCGTAGTAACCATGCTGTTCAGGTACACCGCTTCAAGGGTGCCTTTTCCAGGCCCGGCAAAATCCAAAAGCTCACGGTTTAAATCAGCTGCTCGTTGCGAGGCTTGTATGATGGTCTCGAGATCCGCTTGCACGGCGTGTTCTGGGGACAAAGCCATCCGAGCAAGCTCGGCACTGCCCACAATACCGGTAAGGATATTGTTGAAGTCATGAGCGATTCCGGCCGCCAGTACCGCGATATTTTCGTGCTTTTGCGAGTTAATGACGAGTTCCCGTAAACGCCGCGTGTTATCTTCTGATTCGTGTCGACGCGTCACATCTCGGGAAACCGCGATCCAATAACCGGAGCTCGTCAAAGGAGCGGCTGAGAATTCTGTCCAAAGCATCTCCCCATCCGCGCCGTAATCTATAAGTTCTGCGCGCACCGGATGGCCCGCCCTCATTTCATGACGGATCTCGTCGAGCTTACGCCTGTCTGTCCGGACACCCGGGGAAAGACTGAGCAATCGGTCAGTACTGCCCACCGCCTGATGGCCCATACGCCGGACACAGGCGGGATTTCGGTAAAGAATATCGTAGCCGTCGCCTGGTCGCGCGCGTGCGACCAGAAGAGATTCTTCCATATAGGACAGCGCTTCTGTTAGGAAATCCTTATCCGTCTGCGCCCGCATCAATCCATGAAGACGGGCACCCAGGCGGCGCTCGTCTTGAGTTTCCATATAATCCAAAACCCCCCAGCGAATAGCATCCGCTACCCTATCTGCGGAGGCCTTATCCCCTAGCACCAGAACCGGGCGCAGACCGACCAAAGCCGACCTGCCCCTCAATTCTGCAAGCACTCCCTCTCCCACAATAAGCGCATCAAGCGCAGCATCCTGCAATTGCGGGCCCATGGCGGCTGACCATGACACATCCCGCAACTCGACAGTCAGCCCCTCTTCACGACCTACCTTCGCGACCCATGCGGCATCGACATCCACACATAGCAACGACAAAGCACGCTTAACAATTGTCATGTAACGTCCTTAAGCCTTCGTGAGGGGAGCAGGAAACGAGGCAAACCTTAAGCGGACCGAAATCGCAACACAAACCGGGTCCCGGCCGCGCCGGTATGACCGAGCGCCAGATCCGCCCCCGCGGCACTTGCGAGCGCGTACGCAATTGCAAGACCAAGACCCATGCCGCTTGTGCGGTTTGCCGTCAGAGGCTCAAAAAGCCGTTCCCGAACCTCATCTGGAAGCCCCGGCCCACTGTCTTCGACCCACATCTCGATCTTGCCCTTGATGCAATGAATCTGGATCCAAAGACTACTGGTGTCGGAAGTCGGTTGTTCCGTCAAGATTTGTAGCGAATTCAGGATAAGATGGTCAATGGCTTGCACCAGAAACTTTGGGTCGGCCACCACTATTGTTTCTTCTCCTTGATCCATAAAGAGATTGACATGCGATTGCTGCGCAAGAGGCTTCACCATCTCAGAAACCTCGCCCAGCACAGCGGCTAAGCTGATCGGTCGACGGCAAATCTCACCGGAAAACTCGGTGATCTGCGCCACCACTCGCCGCACCCGCACATTAATCCGCTCAAGCTGCTCTACCATCTGCAGACGAACACGATCCACGTCGACCTGAGGAGATTCAAGCTGCTCTACGAGGAGACACACGTTGTGCAGGGGGTTACGAACATCATGAAGTACTGCCGAGAGACTGATCCAGAGCGCTTGATTGCGCTCCACGCTCATAAGACGTTGCCGGAACCCTTCGGATGTGACAAGCGCTTGGACAAGCCTCGTACGGGCACGAAGCCAAGCCGCGAATGCGCCAATAGCCCCCCCCAAAAGCGCGGATGCCGCCAACAATAATAGGGCCGCACGATATGGTGAAAACAGGTCACCTGAAAGCCCATAATGGTATTCGAGATACCCGGCGAACAGACCTACGGAGACTCCACCGAGCGTGTAGACAGCTCCTCTTAAGTCGTGCAAAGACCAATTCTGCTCGAAGCGCTTCGCCCGTAAATACAGAAGATTCGCTCGGCGGCCCGGTGCTTTTGCCCGCCACGGCAACTGCTTGGGCAACCCTTTAGGGCGCCCCGCTATACCTTTCTCCGGATAACTTCCTGTCATACATTCCATCCTCTTCGCAATCATTGCGAAGTTGGCGCATCAAATGTCCCGGGTTTAGAATGCGGTCGCCTTATGACAGCATCATGAACCGGCCAGCCTCGGCCTCCTTGGGAATGGCGGAGAGGGTGGGATTCGAACCCACGTGGGGCAATGCCCCCAACAGATTTCGAGTCTGCGCCGGTATGACCGCTTCGGTACCTCTCCCCAGCGGGTCAAGCTTAACTGGAGTCGCCAAGAAAGAATAGAGGGGGTATGATCGCACTCAACGTGCAACCGCGGGGACCGAAAGATGGGGATACGTCCCTTGCTGCCTTTATGGACCACAGACGCCTAAAATTGAGATCGGCGACGCTGGTGGTCGTAGCGGCTTGCCTTGGCGGGTGCTCATCGCATCACGCCCATCCAAAACTTGTCCGTCTCCCGCAACAAAAACATGATGAGCTTGTCGTCCTAACACGCAACGGTCCGACAAGCTATTATCAGGGCGCGCAAGGCCCCGCTGGCATCGAATACGATATGGCCCGGGATTTTGCCGACTACCTTGGCTTGCGCCTCCAAATCCGGGTCATACCACACGGGCACAGCCTCATGAAGGCCCTCGCAGCGGGCGACGGAGATCTCGTTGCTGGCCTCACCGTGACGAAAGCGCGTCGTGAAGTGGCCCGTTTTGGGCCCTCTTACGAGGTTATCCGCGAGCAACTCGTCTATCGTTCCGGCACACGTGTACCTCACCGCCTACGGGATCTGCTTGGGGGCCAAATCGAAGTGGTGGCAGGCTCAAGCGCGGAGTCTCAACTGGCCTCCCTAAGGCATGCACTGCCTGATCTTAGCTGGACCGATGCCGCCCATATGCAAACAGATGAGCTCTTGTTTCTGGTCTGGCAAGGGTTATTACGGTTTACGATAGCCAATTCCAACATCGTAGCCATCAACCAGCGCTACTATCCAGCGCTGCAGGTCGCATTCAATATCGGGCCTCCCGAGAAACTGGCCTGGGCCTTTCCGAAGAACCAAAATAACCGCCTCTACCGCGCCGCTTTCAGCTTTTTTAAAGAACTCCAGAAATCCGGGCAACTGGCCGATCTGATCGCACGGTACTATGGCGTGACGCCTTTGAATTATGCGCATATCAACGCATACCTTCAGAAAGTGCGGGGCACCTTACCCCTCTACACACCGCTCTTCCGTTCTGCCGGTACACGCTACCATATTCCGTGGCGTCTGCTCGCAGCCATTGCCTACCAAGAATCCATGTGGGAACCCAATGCCGAATCCCCCACCGGGGTGCAAGGCCTCATGATGCTCACCAATCAGACCTGCCTGTCTCTCGGGGTCACCGACCGCCTGAATCCCCGGCAAAGTATTGACGGGGGTGCGCGCTATGTCCGTAACCTACTCGATACCTTGCCTGCCGCCATCCCGGAACCCGATCGAACATGGATGGCGCTCGCGGCTTACAACGTGGGGCTAAACCACCTACAAGACGCGCGCTGGCTCACACGCGAGCAAGGAGCCAACCCCGACCGTTGGCCCGATGTAGAGCAAAGATTACCACTCCTCGAAGATCCCTGGTGGTACAGAAAAACACGTTACGGCTACGCAGCCGGCTATGTGGCGGTACAATATGTAAACCGTATCCGAGTCTATTATCGGGTTCTTCGGCACCTGAATCAGAACACAACCACCAACCGATCCCTTCTCTTCCAGTTGGGCGACCCCACTATTTAACTATTGCGCCGCGCCCGAAAAAAGTCACGCAAAACCTGTTCGCACTCATCCGCCAAAACCCCGCTTGACACGGAGACTTGGTGATTAAACCGGGGCTCGTTCGTCAAATGGAAGACCGAGCCTGCCGCACCCACTCGGGGATCCGAGGCACCGAAGACAAGTCGCGCAATCCGGGCCTGAACAAGCGCGCTTGCACACATGGCACATGGTTCGAGCGTGACATACAATGTGCAGTCAAGGAGCCGATAGTTCTTCAAATAGTCGCCACCGCGCCGCAAAGCCAAGACCTCAGCATGAGCCGTGGGGTCATGAAGCCGGATTGGGCTATTGTAGGCCTCAGCCACACGCTCATCGGACAAGACCAGAATCGCGCCCACCGGCACTTCCCCTTCACGACCGCCTTGTCTGGCGAGCGTCAACGCCTCGGTCATCCAGAAGACATCGTCTTTCACAGCTCGCCTTTCCCTCGTATACTACGCCTAGGCCTGCCCTTTACCCAAATATACAACCGGACAAATAAGGCTGCTTTCCCTATCATATTGGGATGCGCCAACAAAACCCAATCAAACGAACACTTTCTCTGCCTGATTCAATTGAAATCGTGCGTAGCCTGCTTGCGAACAATGCTCATAAGAATCGCTCCTCATTCGCATACGCAGTGTGTCAGCGCTTTAGCTTTCACAACGCGCTCGATCAACCTCAAATAGGCGGCTGCGTCAAAGGACTGCGGGAGCTGGAGCGTGCAGGGCATTTTATCCTACCCGCATCAAACGCATCAACGGTCATAAAAAGTCCACGGCGCCTGAATTGTGCGGTATCCAATCCACGTGATGTGCCAGCACAAGCCGGTGATGTCTGTGGTTTGGCCTTAATCAAAGTCGATAATGTCGATCAGATACGCATCTGGAATGAGATGATGATCCGCGAACATCCGCAAGGCGCAGGTCCCTTGGTGAGCTGCCAACTGCGCTACCTGATTACGTCCGAACACGGCTGGCTGGGT
>Ga0307375_10007172_pt1 | contig 10205 bp, 10 predicted proteins | sample TR1MG_FD_202531 | JGI IMG/M metagenome (GOLD analysis project Ga0307375, IMG submission 202531) | Soil microbial communities from Risofladan, Vaasa, Finland - TR-1 | ecosystem: Environmental > Terrestrial > Soil > Coastal area > Acid sulfate soil | place: Finland: Risofladan, Vaasa | collected...
GAGCGGCTGGCGGAATTCGCCGGCCGGCTGTGCTACATGAGCCAGCACAATCCGGCCAAGCGGGCCACGCGGGAGTATCTGGATAACATCAAGAAGCAGGGGCATGGGAGTGTCCTGGAGCACGCCAACTACTCCGTCCTCCTCGAGGGGGTGAGCCGGTCGCTCACCCACGAGCTGGTGCGGCACCGCGCCGGCTTTGCCTACTCGCAGCTCTCGCAGCGGTACGTGGACGAGTCCCACGCGGCATTCGTGGTCCCTCCCGCCATCATCGGCGACGCGGCGCTCGAGGCGGCATGGCGCGCTCAGGTGGAATCGGCCCAGCAGGCCTACGTGGCGCTCGTGGAGCAACTCATGGAGCGATACGGGTGGGTGGCCGACAAGGTCCACCGGCGGAAGATGTCTCGGGAAGCGGCGCGCGCGGTGCTCCCCAACTCCACCGAGACGAAGATCGTGGTGACCGCCAACGCCCGCGCCTGGCGCACCATGCTCGAGCTTCGATCGGGCGAGGGCGCCGAGATGGAGATTCGCCGCGCGGCCATCGCCATCCTCCGCATGCTGCAGGCCGAGGCGCCGGGCTTCTTCTCGGACTTCGAGGTGTACATGGCCGAGGACCGCCGAGAGGCGGCGCGCATCTCATACCACAAAGTCTGAGCGAACCGCGCGCCGCGCCTTTTTTCCCGTTGCGCGACGAATTCAGGCTACGTATCTTGGCGCGTCCTTTCGAGATCGGATGACGCGCATCGGTTTCGCGTACAATCAAAAGCCAGAGTCGACTCCCGCGTCGCATGCTGCATCCGACGCGGTCGACGCCGACGACGAGCCGCCCAGTACGCGCCGGGACGAAAGCGCCCGGACCTTCTACTCTGTCCCGTCCACACCATTCGCCACGCCAGGCGGTGGCACGGGACTCGTCGTCCCCGTCTCTCCCGCGCCGGCCGCCACCGACGACGTGTTCGCGGAATGGGACTCCGCCGAGACGATCGACGCCGTGGCCCACGCCCTCTCGGCGATGGGCGAGGTGATCCGGCTCGAGGCGACCCCCGACTTCCCCGAGCGGCTGCGCGACGCCAGGCCGGACATCGTGTTCAACATCGCCGAGGGGCTGGCCGGCCCCAACCGCGAGTCGCACGTGCCGGCGATCTGCGAGTTCTTCGGGATTCCCTATTCGGGGAGCGACCCGTTCACCCTCGCGCTCTGCCTGCACAAGGCCCGCACCAAGCAGATGCTGGCCGCGCACGGCATTCCCACGGCCGGCTTCGCGCTCGTGGAGACCGATGCCGAGCTCGAGGCTCTGGCCGCCGGCCGCCATCCGCGGTTTCCCGGCTCGCCGTCGCGGTTCCCGCTGTTCCTCAAGCCCGTCCAGGAAGGCTCGTCCAAGGGAATCACGGAGCGGAATCTCGTGCGCGGCCCCGACGAGCTCCTGATGCGCGGACGCGAACTGCTCCGGGACTACGACCAGCCGGTGCTGGTGGAGGAGTATCTGCCGGGCGCCGAATTCACGTGCGGGGTGCTCGGCAACGGCGGCGCCGCGCGGGTACTCCCGATCGTGGCGCTGCGGTTCGACACGCTCCCTGACGGCGCCGTGCCGATCTACGGGTTCGAAGCCAAGTGGGTCTGGGACACGCGCGACCATCCGCTCGAGATCTTCGAATGCCCGGCGCGTATCGCGCCCGAGCTTCGTTCGGCCATCGAGGCGGTCACGCTGGGGGCGTACCGTGCCCTGGGCTGCCGTGACTGGTCGCGGATCGACGTCCGGTTGGACGCCGCCGGCGCCCCCCACGTGATCGAAGTCAATCCGCTGCCCGGGATCCTGCCGGATCCGGCCGACCACTCCTGCCTGCCCAAGGCCGCGCGCGCGGCGGGGCTGTCGTACGACAGGCTGATCCAGGCTTGTCTCATCCACGCCGCAGAGCGCCAGGGCGTTGCACTCGAGCGCGGGAGCATACCGTGAGAATCGCCATCCTGTTCGATGGAGCATCGGCCATCGCCGCCTTCCCCGACCTGCAGATCCTGGCAACGGTCGAGGCCATCGAGCACGCGCTCGTGACCGAGGGGAACACCGTGACGCGGCTGCCGGTGCACCCCGACGGCCGCTGGATCGAGCGCCTGCGCAAGGGCCGGTTCGAGCTCGTCTTCAACATGTGCGAGGGGATCGACGGCATCGCCGCGCTGGAGCCCCCCGTGATCGCCGTGCTCGAACTGCTGGCCATTCCGTATACCGGCAGCTCCAGCTACACCACGGCGCTCTGCCTGCGCAAGCACGTGGTGAACGCCCTGCTCGCCAACGCCGGCCTCCCGGTGCCCCGGTTCGCCACCTTCCGCAGCGGAGACCCGGTGCAGTCGATCGGCTATCCGGCCATCTGCAAGCCGACCGCCGAGGACGCATCCATCGGCATCGAGCAGAAATCCGTGGTCCGGACCAAGCGCGCGCTGGCCCAACGGCTGGAAGCGATGCTCGAACGCTGGAATCAGGTATTGGTGCAGCGGTACGTGGACGGCCGCGAGGTGAACGTCGGGATCGTGGGCGACACGGTGCTCCCCGTGGCCGAGATCGACTTCGAACAGATGCCCGAGGGCCTGTGGCGCATCGTGAGTTATCGGTCCAAGTGGGAGACGGGGAGTGAAGAAGACCTCGGCACGGCGCCACGGTGCCCGGCCGATCTCTCGCCGGAGTTGGAGGCCGAGGTGCGCCGCATCGCGCTGGAGGCGTGGCGGCTGGTGGGCGGCTACGGCTACGGGCGGGTGGACATGCGCATCGACGCCGACGGCCGGCCCTGGATCCTGGAAGTCAACGCGAATCCGGACATCGCGCCGGACGCCGGCCTCGCCCGCATGGCCAAAGTGGCGGGCATCAGCTACGCGAAGCTCATCCGCACCGTGTGCCAGCTGGGATTGCACCATCGCATCGATGTCGGCGAGGCCGACCGGCTGTGGGCGCTGGCGTTCCAGCTCTCGGGGGGCGTGGATCCCACGCTCGAGACCGATCTGTTCGACGGCGCGCGCCAGGCCTCGTGATGATCACCATCGGTGCCATGGACGCGTCGCAACGCGCGGCGCTGCGCGACCTGCTTCACGCCACGGGGTCGTTCCGTCCGGACGAGATCGGCGTGGCGCTCGAACTGTTCGACGAGGCGTTCGGACCGCCGGCACCGAGCGCGGATTACGAGTTCGTGGCGGCGTGCGATGCGGCGGGGCGTCTCGCGGGATACTGCTGCTACGGCCCAACGCCGGGAACCAACGGGACGTACGACGTCTATTGGATTGCGGTGCACCCGTCGCATCAGGGGGCGGGAATGGGATCGGCGCTGCTCGCCGAGGTGGAGCGTCGGCTCCGGGACCGTGGAGCGCGGCTGGTGGTGGTGGAGACGTCGGCCCGCGAGGGCTACGACTCGGCACGGCGGTTCTACGGAGCGCGCGGCTACCGCGCGGCGGCACGCCTCCGCGATTTCTACGCCCCGGCGGACGACCGGGTGGTATTCACGAGGCAGCTCGGCAGTTCCCCCTTACCCGCAGATCGCGGAGCCTGACGGCCATGAGCGACTGGCAGCAAATCCTCCATACCGGCATCGACACGCTGGACAAGCTGGCCGAGCGGTTCGGACCCGACGTCATCGACGTCGAGGCCCTGCAGCCCGCGTTCGAGAATTTCCAGATGCGCCTCACGCCGGCCGTTCTCGCGCAGATCAAGGAAGTGGGAGACCCGATCTGGAACCAGTACGTCCCCACCATCCAGGAGTTGGACGTGGTGGACGGCGTGATCGACTCGCTGGACGAGGACGGAGATTCGCCGGTGCCGAACATCACGCATCGGTATCCCGACCGCGTCCTCTTCCTGGTGAGCCCGGTGTGCGCGTCGTACTGCCGGTTCTGCACCCGCCGCCGGAAGGTGGGAGACCCGGAGAAGATCCCGCTCAACCAGTATGAATCGGCATTCGAGTACATCCGGAGCCACCCGGAAATCCGCGACGTGATCATGAGCGGCGGCGATCCGATGATGCTCTCGGACCGCCGGCTGGAATATCTATTCCAGCGGCTGCGTGAGATCCCGCACGTCGAGATCATCCGCATCGGCAGTCGGATCACCTCGCATCTGCCGGAGCGGATCACCCCGGAGTTCTGCGAGATGGTCAAGAAGTACCATCCCGTGTACATGAACACGCACTTCAACCATCCCAGCGAGCTCACGCCGGCCACCGTGGCGGCGCTGGGGCGCCTGGCCGACGCCGGCGTGCCGCTGGGCTGCCAGACCGTGCTCCTCCGCGGGGTGAACGACAACGCGGAGACGATGAAGGAGCTGATGCAGAAGCTCCTCAAGGCGCGGGTGCGCCCGTACTATCTGTACATGGCCGACCAGGTGGCGGGCGGCGAGCATTTCCGCACCATGGTGGAGACCGGCCTCGAGATCGTGAAGGCGCTCCGCGGCTGGACGTCGGGGCTGGCCGTACCCCACTTCTGCATCGACGCACCCGGCGGCGGGGGGAAGGTGCCGCTGCTGCCCGAGTACGTGGAGAAGATCACCGACGAAGAAGTGATCTTCCGCAACTACGAGGGCAAGCGCTTCACCTACAAGCAGCCGCGCCAGCCGGTGACGGCCAGCGCATGCGGCGCGGCCGCGGAGCAGGAACCCGGCGTGCTACCCATCCAGAGCGGCGCGCGGCCGAAGAAGGCGGCGCGGCCCAAGCGCCGGCGCAGCGCGGGCTCGTAATCAAGAGTCCGCCGTGGGCAGGGACGGCCTACTGCCCACGGCGTTCCGCCGCGTTGGTCAGTGCATCGAGATGACGATGGCGCCGGCGCCATTGCCGGTGCCGAACCGCTGGGTCGCGTCGGTGGCGTCGAGGTACCGAATTTCACGGATGCCGTCCACCGGCAGCTCGCGCAGGCGACTCAGGCCCACGCTCACATTGTCCAGGTACACCTGGATCGTGTACGACTGCTGCTGGGTGATGGACGAGGCCCCCCCGCGCATGATGAGCATCTGCGGCCGGAGCTGCCGGATGGCGTCGTAGGCGTTGCTGTACGCGCCCTGCGCCAACTCCGCGCTCGTGATCACGTCGGGATTGCGCGGCGCTCGCGTCGCGCCCGACGAGGCGGCGCCGCCGGCACTCGCACAGGCACCGGCGGTGAGACCGAGGATCAGGCAGAGCGCCAGGGCTGAAGGACGCATCGTCGCTCCGGGGCCGGTCAGTGGGTGATCAGCTGAATCACGCCGCCCGGATTGCCCGAGCCGAACCGCTGCATGGCCTGCGAAGGACTCAGATAGCGGATCTCCCGGATCAACCCCAGCGGCATGCCGTGCAGCACCGAGATGTCCCCGATCTTGTTGTCGTCCTGGTACACGTTGAGGGTGTAGCCCGCCGACTGGGTGAGCGACGACGTCTGCTCCGCGGGCCGCACCCGGAGCATCTCGGGACGCAGGTGCTGGATGGCTTCGTAGACCGTGGTTGAATTCTCGGCCGCCAGCTCCTGCTGCGTGATCACGTTCCGATCGCGCACGCCGGACGCCGATCCCGCGCTCGTCCCGGTGGTGGCGCAGGCGGACAGCAACAGTCCGGCAGTGAGTCCCAGCAGTGTTCGTGACTTCAACATCGCATCTCCTCCATGACGGGAACCGGGTCGCCGGCCGCCTCAGTGCGCCAGCGCTTCTTCATGCTCCTTGCTCGACTCCGCGATCACGCGCTGGGCGGCGTCGGGCGGCATCTCTTCATAGCCGTGGAACCGGTGGATGAACATGGCGCGTCCCTGGGTCATGGACTGCAGCGCGCTCGCATACATGTGCAGCTCGGCCTGCGGGATCACGGCGCGCACGCGGGCGCCGTCGGGCGTGCTGTCGGTTCCCATGATGTGCCCGCGCCGCGACGACAGATCGCCGAGCACGTCGCCCAGATATTCGTCCGGCGTGGTGATCTCGAGATCGTCCAGCGGCTCGAGCAGCACCGGCTTGCATTTTGGCGCCACCGCCTTGAACCCCAGGATGCCCGCCATCTTGAACGACATTTCGTTGGAGTCCACGGTGTGGTACGAACCGTCGTAGACCTCGGCCCTGAAATCCACGAGCGGGTATCCGGCCAGGATGCCACGGACGGCGGCTTCCTGCACGCCCCGGTCCACGGCGGGGATGAACTTGCTGGGAATCGCGCCACCCACGATGCGATCCACGAATTCGTATCCCCCGCCGCGGGGGAGGGGGGAGAACCGCACCCAGCAATCGCCGAACTGGCCGCGGCCGCCGCTCTGCTTCTTGTGCCGGCCCTGCCCCTCACCCGTGCCTCGCAGCGTCTCGCGGTACGCGATGCTGGGTTTGGTGAGGTCGGCTTCGACTCCGTACCGACGCTTGAGCTTGGCCAGCGTGACCTCGAGGTGCCGTTCGCCCAGCCCCGATACGATCGTCTCGTGGGTCTCGGCGTTGTAGTGCATCTCGAACGTCGGATCCTCGTCGTGCAGCTTGTGGAGTCCGGCCTGGAGCTTCTCCTCGTCGGCGCGGGCGGCGGCGTGCACCGCCATCTGCAGCGCCCCCTCCGGGAAGGCGATCTGCGGGAGCCGCACCGGATGTTGGCGGGTGGACAGGGTGTCGTTGGTGTGGGTATTGCGGAGCTTGGCCACGCAGCCGATGTCGCCGGCATGGAGAACCGCCTGCTCCGTCCGATCCTTGCCCTGCGTGATCGACAGATGGTTCAGCTTCTCGACGCCGTCGCGGGTGGCGTTGAACACCTCGGCCCCGTTCTCCACCCGGCCCGAGAAGATGCGGAAGAACGTCACCTCGCCCACGTGCGGCTCGGACGTCGTCTTGAAGGCGAGCGCGGCGAACGGCGCGTCGTCGATGGCGTGGATCTCCACCGTGCGATCGCCCTCGGCGCCCTTGAAGGCGTGCAGCTCCTCCATCTCCCACGCCGTGGGCATCAGTTCGACGATCGTGCTCAGCACCGCCTGGGTCCCGTAGTTGAGTTCGCTGGATATGCAGAACAGGGGGAACAGCTCCATCTGCTTCATCGCTTCCTTCATCGCGGCGACGGCGTCTTCCCGCGGGATCTCGCCGCCCTCCAGGTACCGCTCCAGCAGGGAGTCGTCGGTGGCGGCGATGGTCTCGATGAGCTGCTCGTAGTACTTGTCGAACTGCGGCCGGTGCTCGGCCGGGATCTCGACCTCGTCGTAGTTCCCGCCCTTCACCCCGCGCTTGTACAGATGCGCCTTTCTCGTGAACAGGTTGATGATCCCGTGGAACTCCGGCCCTTCGCCGATCGGCACCTCGACCGGAATGACCTTGTTGGTGAGGCGGGCGCGGATCTGGTCCACCACGTCGTCGAAGCTGGCGTGCTCCTTGTCCATCATCGAGGCCACGAACAGCACCGGATCGCGCCGCCGCACGGCCTCGCGAAACATGCGTTCGGTGCCCACCTCGATCCCCGCCGTGGCGCTCACCACGCAGAGCGCGCCGTCGGCGGCGGCGAGTCCGGCGACCGCGTCGCCCTGGAAGTCGAGGTATCCCGGCGTGTCGATGAGATTGATCTTGGTGTTCATCCACTCGGCGTACGCGCAACCCAGATTGATCGAGTAGCCGCGCTCCACTTCTTCAGGGGCCGTGTCGGTGAGCGACGTGCCGTCCTTCACGGAGCCGTGGCGCTTGCTGGATCCAGACACGAAGGCGAGCGCATCGACCAGGCTGGTCTTGCCGCTCGCCCCGTGTCCCACTACCGCCACGTTCCGGATTTCTGACCCTCGATATTCTGGCATGTGCCGGTCCTCATCACCTCAAGTGAGTGTGCCGATGCGGGGGGCGATCGACAGCCAGGCGCGGAGTGTGTCGTCCTCGACATCCCCCACGCTGCCCGGCAGGTCCACAGCGATCGCACGGCCCGACTGACGCACCTCGCTGACGCAGGTGAACACGACGGCATTGTTGCCGCCGGCCTCACCGTTCACGTATGCGGCGCTCCATGTGCGGCCGAGGGCGTCCGTAAAGACGCGCTCGCCGCCTGATGGGCGGCGGAAGGAGGTGCGGATAGACTGCCTGGGCACGTTTCGATGCTCCTCTGTACTTCAAAGCCTGACCCCCTGCATAGGGGTTCGTCAAGGTGTGCCGGCCGGAAACGCCACCGGGGAGCGACTAGGCGCTCCCCGGTGGGTTGGACTGCTCGGACGAATCAGGTGTCGTGTCTCACTCCCCCTCAAAGTCGAAGGCCAGACTGTCTGCTTCCCGCCACCGTTCCAGCACCGACTCCAGCGGCTTCAGAACCGGCGCCGTCAGCCCCCCCACGGGCCCCAACGACACCGTAATCGCCCGCCGTGCCCCTTCGGGCCAGTCGGGCATCGACAGTCCGGCCACGAGGCGACCGATCACCTGGCCGCATTCCCGCATCAGTTCCGTGGCCGTGGCGTGGAGAATCTCCAGCGGAATCTCCAGGTCCCGGGTCACGAGCTGTCCGGTGCTGTCGCGCCACGCCGCGTCACCCACGGCGCCGCGCTCCGCCCACACGCCCAGATGGCGGATGGACTCCAGACTTCCCTCGCCTCCTCCCTCCCCCTCCTCCCCCGTACGGTGGCATTCCACCGCCGCCGCCAACGCCAACGCAACGGACTCCGTGGTCGGGGCGCCATACAGCGTCACGATGTCCCGTGACGGCCGCTCGGAGTCGAGCGGCGCCGGAACGGAGTTCACGTGCGCGAGCACCGGCGAGTGGTCGGGGTTCTCCTCGAGCATCACGAGGACATCCATACCCCCTCCTGAATAAAGTGCTGCTGCACCATCGCCTTGCTCCCTCGAACGACGGCCGGCGGCATGGAGTTTCACCTCCGACCACGCGCCGCCCAGCCCTCGTCCGTACAAACACACCCGCCGCGAAATCGTTCCAGCGCGCTGCCGCGCCGTCACGGCGTTTCCCTCTCAACTCGCGGACGTAAGATCGGGTCACTTGCAACGCAAGAGGGCCCCGCGATTCGCGGGGCCCTCTCGTGATCGCCATCACCAAGCGACTACTGCGGCGTGCCGCCGATGATGATCGTGCCGATGGCGTAGCAGCCATCGTCCACGCCCGGCGTGCAGTCATCCACCAGCCCGGTGTGCACGTTGTAGCCCGTGAAGTGCTCCACGCGGCGCCACACGGCCCCCGTGCGGATGTTCACGTGCGTGGCCAGCGTCGAGTCGGTCGCCGACTCGTCCACCACCGGGCCGCCCGGCACGGCCGAGAACAGGACCGCGAACCGGCGCAGGTCGCCATGGCCACCGATGGCCGCCAGGCGGAGGGTGTGGATGGTCACCCAGCGGGACGGATCGTTGCTGGGCACGAATCGGATGTCGGGGGTGAAGTCCACGTAATCGCGGCCGTCGATCGTGGTCACCGTGGCGCTCACGTGGATCGGCGACCTGGCCGCCGTGCACGGATCGTTCCAGGTGCCCGGGCCGTACGTCGACGTGGTCGGGTCGCACACCGCGCGGGGGGGAACGACGAGCAGGTACTGGCCCAGCGTGTAGACCCCGCCGCGGGTGGAGATGTCGAACGTGTACGCGGCTCCACCGTAAGCGCCGCGCGACTGCGAAGCCGACGGGCCGGCAGCGACCGGTGCCGTAGCCGTGGGAGACACACTGTCGCCGCAGCTGGCGGCCAAGGTGAGCGCTGCGACTGCGAGAGCCGAGGGGATCCGGCGCATTGAACCCTACCGTAAAGAAGGAGTCTCGGACGTCGGCCACCCCGCGGCGAGCGGCCTTACGCTTGGAATCGGGTACTCAGAGAAAACGTATGCCTGGCGCCATATTTGCGCCAGGATTAGAGAAGTTGTGACTCAGATCACGAAATCGCGGCGAGAATCGCATATCGGTCGGTGAGCGAAGTGAATCCCAAACCCGCCACGCGGGATGCGTAGCGCTCCACCGCCGCACGGGCCACCCCGCGGTCGATCCGGAAGATCGCATCGGCGCAGGCGGCGGTGAACCACGCCGCGCTGTAGAGGTCGGTGGCGTCGGCGAGGGCCCGCGCCTGCTCGAACTGCTCGAGGGCGTCGGTACGGCGTCCCTCCGCCGCCGCCACGAGCACGCGCAACGTCTCCACGAGCTCCCGCCCCTGGAACCACTCGGCGCGCGTGGCCATCCGGCTCTCGGCTTCGGCCAGCGGACGCCGCGCCTCCTCGCCGCGGTTCATGGCGAGGAGGCACAGCCCCTCGCCCGCCCGCGCGCCGATCTCCACGTCGGATTGCCCGATGCGCTGGGCCAGCGA
>Ga0307375_10007173_pt1 | contig 10204 bp, 23 predicted proteins | sample TR1MG_FD_202531 | JGI IMG/M metagenome (GOLD analysis project Ga0307375, IMG submission 202531) | Soil microbial communities from Risofladan, Vaasa, Finland - TR-1 | ecosystem: Environmental > Terrestrial > Soil > Coastal area > Acid sulfate soil | place: Finland: Risofladan, Vaasa | collected...
GCTACATACAGGGCAGGCCACTAGGCCAGCAAAAGCTGCGCAGGGTGCGCGCCAGTCCTGACTGCTAGGTAATGGAATAGTGTAAGCTATCCTACGCAAAATACCTAGGGTAAGAAAAGCGGTCCAATATGGGGAAGCTGTAGCAATACAACGTCCCCACACTGCGCACTGCGGCGTCATTCGCTTGCGAATAACGGTCGAATCCAGCCCATTCGCTTGCGAATCCTACGGGATTCGCTTGTGAATAGAACGGAGACTGCCATGCCACGCAAATCGTCTGGGCATAATAACCCCAGCCATAAGCGGGAACGCAAGCGAGTAGCGGAGCGGATGGATTCTGCCATGCGGGAGGCCCGGTTCAATACCATGGCCGCCCAGAATATGGGGGAGTTCGATCCCGTACGTTGTGGCTTTCGACAGCGGCTAGATATCTATGAGTGGGCATTGCGCCACGCTCTACGTCTAGGCGTCGAGATCCCACGATTGCTCCGCATGGGCTCCGCTATGGGGTGGCTGAACGAGCATATCTCCGGCTACGAAGCTGGGGAGAAACAGCGCGTAACTGCCCGCGAAGAAGCGGAGACCAAGCATGAGGATAAGCTGTTCGAGGCTTTTACCAAAAGGCTTCATCAGTGGATCCCTCAGCCGGTACCGGACGATTTTGAGTGTCCGTATACTGGTCTCCCCGCAGACAAGCGCAAGATCCTTGCGACCGGCACCCGGTACGAACGCCGCGACGGTGCGACCCCATCTGAACGGGGCTCACACCTATACGGCGGGCACGATACAATCGTGCTTTACAAGACCGGGCACCGGGGCAAATGGCACACCGCACGGGAGATATGGAGCGGCGCACGGGATTCCCAGGGGAACCGGGTGGAGGTCACTATCGAACAAACCCCGTTCGGCGAGGTCAATGTCACGCGACAGCTAGGCGCACAAGCTCCTGGTCTGCCGTATCGTGGGCCCAAGGGCTACTCCGGTCAGGTCGGACGGCCCATCTTGCGCGAGGAAGCGGGCCCGCGCCCAGATGTCATCGATCCACGCCGTGTGGTACAGACAAGGGTCGGGTTTGACACGGAAGCGGACGCGCGAAAACAGGCGATGCTCTACATTATCTCAGCGTTTGCTGGGAGAAGTGAGGACGGCCCACTGCCGGCAGCGGTAATGGGTCGGGAGCATATCGATCTGAGACGCGCCAAGCGTATGCGTGGTGGCGCCCGTACCCGCGAGGAGATGCAGGTGAGCCCACCGGCATCTGAAACATCGGGAGAGCGCCACACCGCGACAATCCCGGCCCATCTATGGTCCGGTGAGATTGTCCAGGACGACGCGCCGCGTATCGTCAAGAAACGGCGCGTCAGGAAAAAGAGCGAGGATTCGGACGAGGTCCGGAACCTCATACGAAACAACCGTATTCGGGCGTTATCGTAAGCGAATAGACGTCGCAAGGCGCAGTGTGGGGGCGCTGTAAGTGAAGCTGCGGTGTTCTTGGGGAGCGAAAGCCTAACAAGTTTTCGTCTCCGCAGGGACAGGAGACGGTTTGTGGTCACAAGGCCAGAAAAACACCGTGTCCCAAATAAAAGGAGTGCTATGAATGCACTTACCCTGGAGACTTCGGTCTCCAATCAGGAGGCGGTGGCCCATCTTCCGGCGGAGGTCAGGGATTTCCTGGCAAAAACTCCGACGAGTGCCGGCTACCTCTCGTTCGACAAGGACGGAAACGCGCTGTTGCCGTCGAAGGTCCGCATCAATACTGGTGTGGAGCACGACTACGGCCGCTGCACGTTGGCGACGAATCCCAAGCTCTCGTATGACGAGACCATTGAGGTTCGTGATGAGAAGGGAAAACTGATTCGCACGGGCGAGTGGGTTTTCGAGGTGCAGGTTCTGTCCGCAAATCAGCGTCGCATCGACACCGGTGAAGTCCGGATCGATATCGACACTGAAACCATGACACGGATTGAAAAACCCGTGTTCAAGAACGAGACCCGCGTGATGGTCGTGGCCACGCAGGCTACGCCCGTGCCCGGGTGCCACATGTTGCCCTTTCCGATCGAAGAGATCGGTCGCGAGTTGGCGGTTCGGAAAAGCTCCGACCGCCGCACCGGCAAGGTCAAGCCGGAAAGCAAGGGCAAAAAGCTCCAGGTCGGAAGCGGGGACATCGTCACCGATGCTCACTTCGGCAGCCTGGACTCGGGCGAAATCTTCCGCTGGGGCAATCCCACCGCGGAGATCGTCATTCCCGAGACACCGCAACGCGCCGCCATTATGGCGGCCTTCACCGAGATGTTCTCCGATTCGGCTCCCACCGATACGGAACTGGAGAACTTCAAGGCCGATTACAAACTGTAATCGCTTCCCAGGACCCCGCCCCCAATGTGGGTGCGGGGTCTGCTTCTGCCCCCGCCTGGTGCCCGCTTCGCTGAGTTTTCAGAGCCTCGCGAATCGGTTGGGTTCAAATCCCAAGGAGGGCGCCGTCGCAATCAAGCGGCGCACAACACAAGGACCACATGGCATTACACCAGGGTGCGTACACGCCCCCCGGTGGGCCAATGAAGAATCGGATTCGCCCCACCAGCACTACACACGGTGGTGGGCGGATTATGATGCTCCACGGTTTCCCATCTATTCTCTTTGGTGAGGATATCGGAAAGATCATCATTCCCGGTTTCTTTTTACATGCATCGTTCGGGATTCTCGAAACGGTGGACGCCCACTGGACGGGCTCGGCCTGGAAAATCGCATTAGCGAAACGGGCCGAGAAATGTCCTGATTGTCATGGGGAAGAGTGCTCAGTCTGTAAGGACGATGGCGCGGTTTACTTTCGTGTTAAGGACACGATCCAGAACTATTGCGCGCGCCCAAGTCCGCCCCGCTACGTCAAACATGAGAAATGGCACCCGCCATTACCTCCCGACGAGCCGGGGCTGCGGGAGAGACTTTGCCCCAAGTGTCAGGCAAAGAAATGCCCAACCTGTAAAGGTAAGGGCGAGACGGTTGCGATCATTTGGGTCATGCAGAAAAATCTGCGCCCACGCGGGCGGCCGGTGGCCATAAGACCCGGCAACACAAATCAGGCAAAAATCAGGCTGATATCTCGCCTGTAAAAGAACGACGCGGGCCGAAAGGCTCGCGTTCTTTTTTGACCACCACGGCTGCAAACACGACCATGGTCTGCGCGCCGGTCGCGGAGGCTTCCCGCCAAATCGCTTTCGAGTGCATCGGGTGGCACTAGCCCCGTTTGGATGCGCTCTTTTTTTTGAATCGCCGGCCGCGTCGGCCTCCAGCGATTCGCTTTCTTTTGAACCCACACGGCCCGAAAAGCTCAGACAAATGGTTATTGAAATCACAGAGGATGAGAGGCGAATGGTCGCCGCGGTTCGTAAGGACCCGAAGATTGGCCTCGGGACGTGCAGCACCGTTGATGAGTGCTACACCGACGAGGAGATCGTAGCGATTATCCGCGACGAAAAGATCGGTTCTTTGGACGCACTGTTGGATTCGTTGTATTCGATGGAAAACATCTGGCGCGACCGTGCGGATGATGCGCTTTTGGCCGGCGGGGAGGTGGCTATTTGGGGGCAGGTAACGCTAGACTCGTCTGAAAATGCGGCGCAGCTTGACGATATGTACAGGGGATACGTTGAACCGTGAGCGAACGGGCCGTCGGCCTATGCTCAATGCGCACCATCTATCCGCCGAGTGGTAGACTTTCAAAATAGGTTTCAATCATGCGCCACAACAGCTTTATCATCCTTCTTTTTGCCTGTGCCGGATGTTTTTCAGACACTCCCATGCACTTTGAAACTTCTGGTACCACGGGTACGGATGGCACCGACAGCGGTGGGTCTGGGGGCGGCACGGCTGGTACTTCCGGCGATTCGGCCTCTGCAACGTCCCAGGATGAAACCTCGGGCGTTTCTGGTACCAGCGGGAGCACTGGGGCCGTCAGCGGCTCCAGTGGTGGGTCTGGCTCTGTCAGCGACTCCGACGGGAGCACAAGCGGCTCATCGGGTAGTGAAACGGGATCGCCCGGCACATCCAGCAGTACAAGCGGCTCTACTGGCGGAGGAATCCCCGCGTGGTCGGAGTGTTTGGACAATACGGATAGTCAGACCGTAAAATCTTGTGACACGATTTGCCAGAATATGGGCCAGCAGTGCGTGGAAGAATGCGGCCCCAATGCCAATGCTGGCATCCAGGCGGCGATGAATGTTGGGCCAGCTCTGCTTTGCGAAGCGCCGTTTACTCCGCACACGCTGTGCACTCAACTGGTGGGCAGTTACATCCAGTGTTGTTGCGTCTAAGAAAGTAGTGTGATTGATGAGTTGGAAAGACGAGTCGGATAGCAACTATAATCCGCCGAGCTTTGGCGCCATGGATGGCGCGATGTGGACGGGTATGATTGGTGGGTTTGCACTTCTGGCTGTCATTATCTTCTGGTTCTATCTCGCGTGGACCCCCGACATTGGCGGGGCGACCAGAATCCTCAGCGAAGAGGGTTACAGCGACATTCAGATTACTGGGGCTGACCCGTTGATGTGTGGGAAGGGCGACCTAAAAGGCACCAAGTTCAAGGCCAAAAACCAGGCCGGCAACACCGTCACTGGCGTTGTGTGCTGCGGCGCCGTGTTCAAGGGCTGCACGATTCGGAGATAAGCGTTTTGATAAGGAACGACACATGATTATCCATGTCCACGAGATTGAGCCGTACGGCGATCAGACTAATGCGTGTTTTGTGGACTTGGGAAGGATCGACGCAACCAGCCCCAAGGAACTTCAGGAGTACAAAGAAATCCTCGAAGAGGCGGTAGCGCTAGGCGTCGAGAACATTCGTGTTCACAGTAGGCGCACCATCACGGATGGGCACATCAAAGAGAAGGATATCAGTTTCGCTAAGTTACCCTGCGTCGTGACCCCACCGTGCCTTGTGGACGCCTCTGTCCGAGTTGCCATATTCTACTGCGACTGCCCATGTCATGATAACAATAACAAAAAGGGTATGCACATAATGACATGCATACCTCAGGACGCACGGTTCAACTGTCAATAAAACTCCCGCTAGGAGGGCCCCTGGAAATTTTGCTCTCAGAGAAAATCTCCATCGCCCGACCGGCCCCTTCGGGGGTCGGGTATTTTTTGTATGAACCCCACCAAAAGGAGGGCGTCATGCTCTAATGTCAAAAGCCTTGATTTGTTTTTGAATGATGATGAAAAAGTTTCTTGCCCGGCCCCTTCGGGGGTCGGGCTTTTTCTAGTGTAGGAGGTAATGACCTGTGAAGATGAAGATGGGACGTGGCATCATCGTGTATAATGTTACACTTACAATCCTGACCTTTTACGGGATTTATCATTTCACCACCAAGCTAACCGAGTGTAACGATTCGTGCTACCCGCATGAGAGCACTTATCAACGAGGCAAATGCTACTGTAATGAGAGCAGTAAGATCTTCGGCCTCCCAGAAAGACGCGCACCCGCTCCATAGGGGGCGGGTTTTTCTGGTTGATGCTCTCCGAAATGTTCTCCGCCTTTTTGGCTATCACGTTTATCGTGATGGCCATGTTGCTTCTGTCAGTGCTTTCCGGAGACTCCTAATAGAGACTCCGGAAAGCACGTTGTCGGCAATGACTGACAAGCGGAAGCTGAAAATTCTTCGCATTCTTGCGGATGTGCAGTTGGATGTATGTCAACCAGGCGGCAAAGACCTGTCTGCATTCCAAGAAGCTAAATGAGTCATGGATGAATAATCATGTCCAATGAAAAACACAGCAGCGACCGCTGGCTTGAGACGTTCACATCAAGCCGCGATGCCGCTGTCGAGACGGTTATGAATGGCCTCAGCGATCTGCTAACCATCATGGACGCGACCATGATCCAAGAGAAATACGGCATCTCTGTCATGTTCGACCAGTCGAAGATTCATTGGGAAGCGCGAGATCCCCAAGGATATTTCATTGCCATCGGCAATACGCCGTCTGCTGCAATATTCCTGTGGGACCACGAGCGCAGCAAAGTCAAAGGCGACAGTGTCTAAGCCTGTGAGCAACTATTTGAGAGACCGCGCTCTATACCGCATGGGTCTATGGCGCACGCCAGAATACCCCAAGCCGTGGGCGCTCATGGCATTGTCCGTGAGAGATCGCATCGTGGCACACGTGTTCTTAAACATTGACACAATCCCCTCTGCAAAAGAGAGCGCCAACAATGAATAAGGAAAGTCGGATTTATGATGCGGTCGAAGATCTGCTAACCGCAGACGTCCACCTGTCCGACGCACCTGACGTTCCAGTTGGGGAAATCTGGTGGGAGGCGCGTGGTGAATGGCTTTACCCCTGGCGCATAACTGGGGAAAAAACCGGATATCCATGTGGAGAACCAAGGGTTGGTAGAAGGCCGGAGCGGATGGAGAACGCCGTAAGGAATCTGCCTAACACCCTGGCGGCCGACCGCGTGCGCCGGCTCGTACATCACTGGCGCGCGCAAGACACGAGACGCCGCTTGATACTTCGCCGATTGGACCTTACGAGACACAGCGTGTGGGTCAATCTTCGAATACTCGCAGAAGCAAATATTAGCAATGTCTAAGTCTGTAAAAATTAGCGATCGGGTAGGCGTGATGGGGCAGGCGAGTCACGGGGGCTGCGCGCGGAATGTGCTCGACAGCGTATCGGACCGTATGTGGGATCGCATATGGGTCGGCGTGTGGAGTCGCACTTGGGATCACGTGTCACTCGTGAGACCTCGTGTGGGGTGGAGAATATCTAACCGGGATACAAGATTCGATACAGGACATGACTGAGTCTGTAAAAATGAGCATGGGACAGCGAGATTCTGTCGCGTCAACAGAAAGCGCAGAACTAAACGTGAGAAGCCACGCGACCAAGGGCGTGCGAGATAGGGTATGGATTCATATGTGGAGTCACGTGTGGCACAACGTAATGGTTCCTACGCGTGAGAGGGTTGAAGATGTCTAGGCCTGTAGCTTTCCGAGTAAGCATCCACACGCGATCCCGCGTGGGGGGCCGCGTGTGGGACCGCGTGGTGGACCACGTGGTGAACCGCGTGTTGGGCCGCGTGGTGAACCGCGTGTGGGACCACGTGGTGGATCGCGTGCGGGGCCGCGTGGAGAAAAATATTCGTGATGTCTAGGCCTGTAAAATTGCTTGTGTGGAGCCGCGTGGTGAACCGCGTGGAAGACCGCGTGGAGAACCGTGTGCAGGGCCGCGTGTGGCGCCGCGCGCAGGACCGCGTGTGGGACCGCGTGTGGGACCGCGTGTGGTACCGCGTGTGGACTATCATGGTGCGTCTTACTAATGTCTAAGCCTATAAAATTGCTTGTGTGGAGCCGCGTGTTGGACCGCGTATTGGACCGCATGTGGAACCGCGTGCGAGACCGCGTGTGGCGCCGCGTGCGGAGTCGCGTGACGCCGACATCTGCAGCCCCGGATATCTTGGAGGCATTGAGGTTGCGGTTCGTCAAATAGATCTGCTTTTTACAGCGAGCACGGGGTGATCTCAATGAAAGATTACAGGGTAGAATTAGGGCGATGGGGCAAAGGAATCCAAATCACCTTCCAAGCTAAGAATGAGCCGGCCGCATTAGCAAAGGCCCGCAAGCTGCTTGAGGAGGGGATTACTGCTGAAACGCTCGCGTCAGACGCCATGATCGTTCAGCTCATCGAAAACGGTTATTGTGTCTACGATTACATGAATGGCTCCTACAGGCAACGACCATGACCTTTTCACTCTTCCTCCGCCACATCAAAACCCACGACGCTGCTGTCATTCATGTTGAAGGCAGCAGTGCCGCGGAGGTCATCGGGAAGCTTTCCCCCAGCCTTGGGTCGGGATGGGAAGTTACAGGAGCCATGAGCAAAGAGCCAGGTGGCAATAAAAAGAAACCAAGGGGCGCTTAACCATGACGGCACCGACACGGGCAGAGAAGCAGGACGGCGCCCCGGTGGACTGGCGGGACAACCTACGGAGGCTTGTCGCTCACTTCGACCGCACCGACTGGGCGGACAGTGGGTTTGGGACCTACAATCACGACCTGCGGTGCCTGCTTGAGGAAATGCGCGAAGACCTGGAGTTGACACCATGAGCAACATTCAAATCCAGTGCAAGACAAACCTCGATAGGTACAAGCACCAGAAATGGCCAACGTCGCTGCCGGCTGTACCACGACGTGGTCAGAGGGTCGCCGCGGAGAGTGGCCTGCAGCTCACCATCGTATCTATGGCATGGCTTTACGACGGAACGCTGGAGATTGAGTTACACCTGGCTTTAGCCGGGACAATGACAATGGAGAGAGGCTTATGATTTACCGAGGCGCAAAAGAAAACGGCCGTGACACGAAGGGGCCGACAACTGCAATGGAAAAGCTCAGGGCCTGGTGGAACCATGGGGAGCTGAAGTATCCGCGGGCGGTCGCTGTGGCTTGCATCGTAGGCATACTCTGCGCCGTGCTGCCGAAGCTGTGGTTAACCCTTCATATAGTTTTACTCTCCCTAACCCTGGTAGCTGGGATCGGTGCGGGTGGCACGAGTCTTTGCCTCCTGACGTCCAATGCAGAAAGGGAGGATAGGGTTTTTTTTAGGAAGACAATCATGTTCTCCGTTCCCATGTTCTCTGTATTTTTGCTGCTGCTGAATCTGGTCGCTCCATATGCGGCGGCAGAGAAAATAGAACGAGCGCAGAAGCGGGAGGCGCAGTGGCAAGCAGAACACGAGAAGGCACAGGCACAAAAGGAAGAGGAGTGCAGGGCGCTGCTGAGCCTGCCGGGCCCGTCGGCCTCCTGCCCGACCGACATGGGGGGCTGTTGATGCTCGAATCGGTTTTCAAATTGAGAGACATGCGCATCAAATTCCTGGCTGGCCGCGCGCAGTTTTTGGCAAGGTCTCTCGCGTGGAACGGGGACAAGCGAGGTGCACTGGCCCAACTCATTCTCACATCACCAGAGGTTGAGCGCGATGCTCTTCTGACGCTTGGTGCCGTTCCATACGGCACGCTCCAGCCCGGCATGATGTTTGTGCAAGCCACGACCCTGTGGATTGTTCGAGAGGGCGGGCACAACTGGCCTTGCGCGCGCGGCATGTTCATCGAAAAACTCGCAGAACCAATGGAGGACGATGTGCTTGTTCTTATTATGGGAGCACGATCGGCCGCGGAGTTCAAAGAGCTTCTTTGGACCGACGAGCCTTACAGGACGGTATAAAATGGTAGGCAAAAAGTGCGGCAAAAGAACCAAGAGGCAATCGGCCGCGCACAAGCTGCGGATGAGCGAGGGTGAATCCGACCTCCAAAGCATCACCATCTCCACCAAGATAACCTACAGCGCTACCAACGCTACTCCTCAGGACGTCGTTGATGCTCTGAATATTATTGTGAGTCAGCGGGTTGCATATATGATTTCTCACGAGAGCGATCGCGTGGGCAGGATCAGTATCGGTGAGTTTTATCTGCCATCCGATGAAGACGCGATCGAGGCGCTTGAGTCCTTGAATGACGCTCTCGGCGTCGCAAGCATAGAGCTGGAGTGTCTGAAATCCGTACTTGGGATGAATGGTGCGAGATGATCTGCCTCGACTGCAAGGGCTCAAAATTCTACTTTGGTTTCCATGTGCGCGAGCCGTGCAAGGCCTGCGGCGGCTCGGGGACTGCCGCGTCATCCGGCGCAATCGCCCTCAACTTCGGGGCGGAGCGCATCCAAAAATTCGAGCAGCCCGAACTCGTCATGTTCGATTTTGCGTCTTGCCTTGGCCCAAATCACGCGAGCCTGAAACATGGCGAAATCAAATACGTTTACCTCAATCAATATGAGGGGGCCGTCGGCAACTGGGTAAGTATCGATCGCGAGACCGCCGCTGAGATGGATGTCAAACATTTCTTCTTCCGCCACTCCTCAGTCTTCTACGCGCTGTACGAGCGCGTAAAAATAGGTGAGGATATTTTTAGGTTGATTGAATCACAATCGGTACAGCGGTGTTGAGCCGATGAAGTTTTTGATTCTCAGCGACATCCATCTGGAGTTCCATCGCGATGGTGGCGTGGAGTTCCTCGCCAGCCTGCCGGCCACAACCGGATCGGATGAGGCTGTCATCGACGGCGTCATTCTGGCGGGGGATATTTGTGCCCTAAGCCAGCTTTCATGGGTGCTCCAATGGTTTGGCGACCACTACTCCCACGTCGTGTACCTCTGGG
>Ga0307375_10007174_pt1 | contig 10202 bp, 14 predicted proteins | sample TR1MG_FD_202531 | JGI IMG/M metagenome (GOLD analysis project Ga0307375, IMG submission 202531) | Soil microbial communities from Risofladan, Vaasa, Finland - TR-1 | ecosystem: Environmental > Terrestrial > Soil > Coastal area > Acid sulfate soil | place: Finland: Risofladan, Vaasa | collected...
GTTGCAACGCTACCCACTGGTGAAGGCTGGAAGTCGGCGGTTCCTGATCTCTGCTTGAAGCTATTCCCCATTCCGGGGGTTGTGATGATTGGCCTGCCCTGCGGAATCGGGGCGGGCCTTTGCATTTATAAGGAGCAAGAACATGAGAAACCAACTGGTCACCGCAGCCTTCTTCATGGAGGGGCTGCACGAAGTTAAGCCTGGCGGCTATGACGCAGTCATTACGGCATGGGGCAAAGGCTGCATTGAATTGGTGGATGCACTGGTTAGCCATGTATCGCTCACCACCCAGCTTTGCAATTACGGAGCCATTGCCAGTGATGGCCAATTCCCCGGCGTGTTTGATTACGAAGTCAGCTCCACGTTTGGAAAATGGTTCGGTGAATACATTCTGAAACATGGTGGTAAAGAGCCAAGCCAAAAGGAGGCTGAGGCATGGCTGGTAAAGGAAGTGAATGCATTCTTCAAGCTTGGGCAGTAACGAACAATAAACGAAGTTTAATCCAACGCCCCCGTTCAGTTTGTCGGGGGCATTTATAAGGAGCAATACCATGATTAAAGGACTCGCAATAACGCCGCCTGTCATAGGGCGGATTTCAATTGGCAAGGTAGTGGAGAAAAACGGCAAACGACTGCCGGAAAAGGATGACTGTTTCACCATCACCACACAGGTCCAGCAAAAGGAGGGATGGCTGCTTCACCCGCTTCACGCAAAGCTGACCGAGGGTGCGGCCAACGGCAAGATCCGAGCGATACCGGTAAAGGTCTTGTTCAACAGCAGCGACCTGAATCTTCGGGCGGAATACAGTTTGTTCGACCGAACCACTGGAAGGCCGACCTGCGTCGGTAATGGCGAGACGGCCAAACGGGTAACGGCCGAGGGAATAACCGAAGTTCCCTGCGCCTCGCCTGACGGCTGTGCATTTGCCAAGTCCGGCGGTTGTAAGCCGTATGGCAGGCTCAATGTTGCCATCGACGGTCAGGACGAAGAACTGTCATCGTTTGTGTTCCGCACTACTGGCTTCAATTCCATTCGTACGTTAACGGCCAGGCTGCAATACTTCGAAGCGGTCAGTGGCGGGAACACTCGCTACCTGCCGTTGCAGTTAAAACTCAGGGCTAAATCCACGACCCAGTCACACCGGGCACCGGTCTATTACGTTGACTTGTGCTTACGGGATGGAATCAGCCTCGAAGATGCGGTCAGCCAGGCGGTTACTGAAGCTGCCAAAAGCGAAGAAGCTGGTGTCGGTATCAAAGCACTGGAACAAGTGGCCAGAACAGGGCTTAGCAACGGTTCATTCGAGGATACTGACGACGATGTTCCTGCCATTGTGGAAGAGTTTTATTCCGAGGCGGGGGAAGGATCTGGCAAGGCGGGAGTGGTGGTGCCGATACCGACCAAGCTGACCAGCAAGTTGGCTGGGGAGGCAGCATGATTCTAAAAACCATGTTATGGATAATTGCATTTCCATGGGTATTAACCAGCATCGGCATCATGTGGCTTTGGCACCGCCTGGTCTTTTGATCATGATTACCTTGCTGTTTTGGGTGGCGGTGACGCCGTTGATCCTGTACCTGGCAATTTTGGGAGTGCTGGTGGCGTTGGGTGAATGGTTTAAGAAGTGATTACATCCGCCGGGTCATATTCGACCTGGCGGATTTTGTGAAAAGGTGGCAGCAGTGGTAATCAGGGTTATCATTATCAAACAGGAGGATTAATGAAACACGATGTTGCTTCGATGAGTAATACCGATGTAGGCAAGGCATTTAACGCTGTCATCAAGGGGATTGGTCGTGATGATCTTGGCGAAATTCTGTTCAATTGGAACGAGTCTCAACTCAACGAGGAAGGCGATAAGATTATCGGGTATCCGGGCAGGGACGGCGTTTATTCCAGAGGCAAGGAAGGTGGCAAGGTCAATATCAGCAAGCGGGAGTTTTTGGAATGGCTACTTAGTGACAGCCCATTTGACGAGAAAGTTTATGGTGCGAATATTAAAAACGATGCTCAATGGACAGGGCTGATTCAGCGGGCACAAGATGCTGCGGTAGGTGAAATTGCATAAGGAACCCCGTACAATTTGCGGGGTTCTTTTTCGCTGAATTGAGCGTTGGATAACAAGACTGCGAGCCGCTAGTTTCGACCCGGCGTGGTTGTAGCAATTAAGCTACAGCAATGGTTCTAAAGCGATCAAGGATTATGGGTGATTCGGTTACTATTTCAATATTCTTTTTCAGACTTATCATTCAGCACTTAGGGACTCTTTTAATTGATCCCAGCTAGAAATACCATAACAATTATCCGAGTCGACCCATTCGATTCCATTGTTTGGCGTATACAAGCAAATGCCTGCTTGAAAGTCGTATGACTCATCGGAGTGAGTGAGTAATACCTTCCAGTCGGCTGGCAACTGACCAACATCTATGATGGAGCTAAAATCAATGGACAACGGCGAGGCTTTAACTCCTTCATTTACCAAAAGAAGAATTCCTATTCGAATATGCTTGGCAACTTGCATATAGCCAATTAGTTGTGAGAAGTTCATCAAGCCCAGTGACTTACCCCTCTTGACTTCCAGCAGCATAAGTGCGAGCTTACCGCTTGGAAATCTAATTCCAAAGGCAATATCTGTTCTCAATGAGGGGTAGTAAGTGTCACCTCTATCGAGCCCCAAGGAGGAATGAATTTCGTTCACCATTTCAGACAGTGATTTGTTCTGCGAATAGGCGATTTGGTGGTCTGCACCGAATATGTCCTTGAGGTAGACAGCCATTTTTAAGCAAATTTCAGGGTAATAACCTATCTCTGTTTTGTCATTATCGGACATTGATGTTGATTCCCGTGATAGATATTTTTGAAGCGAGCGCCTTCTTATTTGCTCTTCCAGTTGGAGAGGAAAGCAAGACCCCTCTATTTGATGAAGACCTACCTATGAACAGAGGAGCTTGATCCTGCCCTGTGATTGTTCTTACAGTCAATCCCACTTTTGCTTTTGCTGCCAGGATTACATCCTTGCTGCCGATATGTCGCTTCCCATTTAATTGATCCGACAAAAGGTAAGCTAAGGCGATTTCAATGTCAGGGTAATCTTCGCTAAGGAAAATTGTTTGAACACTGGCACAATCAATTTTGGTTTCAACGATTGTTTCAGTCGGGAAATATGTGACTGCCAATACTTGATGTTTATCATGCATCTCAGCATATTCGCCCTTACTAAGCTTTGGGAAAACGCTGATATGCGACAAAGCCTGCGGCATTAGAGCCTTGACGTTGCTCAATGGTGCATGTGGGCAACCCATAACGGCGCATATATGGTGGTAATGGAGGAAGATTTTGCTTCTGACTTCTACAGGCAACTCGGGGCTGGCTATGTCATCATGTATGGATACAGTATTCGCAGTCATTTGCCGTTGGTTACACGCCACCTGCTCATCAATTTGTTGCCTGCCTTCCAGAGTAGTTGCTGCTGAGGCTTTCGCTTTCATGGCGAATGAGTGACTCCCGATAAACGATTTAACAAGAAAACGGATTTTGAATCCTTTTTTCCAGCCTGAATATGTCGGGTCAGATGTGGCATGCTGGCATGGGTGGTTGTACAGTATTTGATCTGTAATGCTTCCCAAATCTGTAAGCCAGGAGCAAAGCTGTACAACGAGCTTAAAATTCATCGTGCTACCTGGCACTTCAATGGACACTACAGGAGCAGAGTCGTTAAATCTTCGATGCGACTCTGTCAAGCTTGCTCGGGCATCAAATATGCCCGTCAAAAAATGTTCGGCTCGCATTCCTGAAAGCGATGCTTTAGCTGAAGTCAGATCAGCGGTATTGAGCAGATTGCCTGAAACGGGTAAAGCTAGAGCAGTCAAATCGTCGAGGATGGCCTGGATACTGGGTTTACCCAAAGGCTTTAATGTCCACCGACCCTTATTACCCAATGTGTAATCGGTATTGATACTGTATGCAGTTGAGAATATTTTCCGAATCTTGGTAAGCAAATCCCTGGAAATAGCTGCAGCATTGACTGGGTCGGCACCCCACTTGTCAAAAGGCATGTCAATTGCGAAAGTTGAGTTTGCAATCGTCCCACCCCCGACTAATAGGCCTATTACATAAGCTTGCTCATTACTTAGGGGCATGTTTTTCCAAATGGCTTTTTAATGCATTTGCAATAACCCAGCCGAAAACAGGTGGGACGGCATTGCCGATGACTTTATAAGCCCCGGCGATGGAAGTATAGGGAAATACGAAATCGTCCGGAAATGTTTGGATTCGTGCGATTTCCCTGAGAGTCATGCGTCGATTTTCAAAAGGATGCGTAATCCCACAATTTTCGGGTTGTGCTGATGCGGTGATAGTTCCAGCGATTTCACCCAAGGCGAACCTACGATAGAAGTTCGGAGCATGATATTTTTTTGGGTCGTCATGGATTTTCCTGAATCTGGGTGTGAGGAGCTCCAGTGGGATGTTTTTCCATGAGCGACCCTGAGTGATCGTGGTTGAAATTTTATCCAAGGGAGCTTTACGCTTGAATTTAGCTAATGCTTCGACTCCGTCTTCGCAAGGTCCGATTAAATCTACCATTCTCTGACCGCTACCTGAATACTTCCAGTAGTCATCATGATGTGGTGCGTTCTTCGGAATATCGCTCAAAATAGAACCAAGTGTAAGTTCGTAATGGTCACTCTGCAGGCTAGGCAGATTGAATTTTCGTACCACTTCGTCCATTTCCTTAAAGTCAAACTCTTTGATGTCCTTCCTAACACCTACAATAATTACTCTGAAACGGTTTTGGGGCACGCCGAAGTCGCTGGTTTTCAACAATTTTGTTGTCACCTTATAACCTAACTTCGACATTTTAAATGCGATCTCCTCCGGTACGGTTTTCCCGTCAGACATCTTCGAGGAAAGAATGCCTCTGACATTTTCAAAAACGAAGGCTTTAGGGAGTTCACCTTTGGAGTTTTTCGAACAATGCTTGATAATTCTCTCGCACTCGTAGAACAGTGTCCCCCTTCCGTCTTTGTCGCTAATGCCTTGGCGATTTCCGGCATTGGAAAATGGTTGACATGGAAAACCTGCTAGTAGGACATCGAAACTTGGTATTTCGTCTGTGGGTATTTTGGTTACATCGCCGGGGTTAAACGAATGATCCCCCAAGTATTTTTGGTTGGCTTGATAGACCCTACCGGCATCGGAATCGAAATCGTTAGCGAAAACGATTTTAAAACCAGTTTGGGGGAAATCAAAATGCCTGTGCTTAAACCCCCCAACGAAACCTAAGTCCAGACCACCGCAACCTGAAAACAAAGAGGCTACTCGAAATTTCTTACCACTCATGTTCTAATTTCCTGATTTAATCGTTTTGCCAATGCATCTATATCATTAAGCTCACACTCCCAGACTACCACAGCCTTCCACCCGATAGCCGAAATGGCAGCTAGATTTACTATATCTCGGCTCGCATTTCTTTCGAATTTTCTTTTCCAGAATTCCGTGTTGGATTTAGGGAGAGTGCCTTTTTTGCATTTTTTGTGGTAATGCCAAAAACACCTATTAACAAAAATGGCTGTTTTATATTTTCTTAAAACAATGTCGGGAATGCCAGGCAATCCCTTGCCATGCAACCTGAACCTATAGCCCATTTTATGAAGCAATGACCTGACGATTATTTCAGGCTTGGTGTTTTTCGAGCGAACCCTGGACATAGTCCAAGATCGTCTCTCATGGGTCATCGAATCTACCATCTCATTATACGAGCTTCTTGTAAGTCTCGATCAAGTTCGTGGTTATCTCTTGCTGAGCCTCGGCAAAAGAATATTCTTGAACGCATAAAAGGTCAGACATCTTGTGATGATCGTGAATATTGTTCACAATAACGCAATGTGGCCAACACAGCTTCTCGGCTACCTTCTAGGTGTTTTTGTGACAGCTTTATAGTAATAATTTCGCTTTGAAATAGTGTCGCTGAAACACCAGCATCATCGAGATGTCGAAGAATTTCCTCCCTATGTTCTCCTCCTGTTCGGAGACGCATATGGCAATGGGGTGTAGATTTCCTTGGATGAAGCCAGCAAAAATTGAATCCTGAAGTGCCCAGCGCAATGTGGTTCTTGTTATAGGTAACCCTAGCTGGTCCAATTTCTTTCTCAATTAAAGCAACTACTGCATCCAGAACCGCAAGCGAAGTTGTGCCTGCACGTTTCTCCCAGTAGCGGCGATCTACCTGCTCACCACCCGCCTCTTCTGAGTCTTCGGTTTCACCGAATACATCGAGAACCTTCGTAAAGTGAAGTACAACGGAGTTGTCTATCGAAAATGCGTTCAACTGGATAGCTACTAGAGGAACTGCCCGATTAAGTAGCCGGATTACATTAAAGAAGCGAGCCGTAATTTCCTCGGCAACAATGACAGCACGGTGGTCATAAGCGGGAAAGCGTTGACGTTCAATATCCCAGTATTCGATGGTTCGAATAATGTGACTTTCATCTAAGGTACCCAACATTATTTCGACTTCATACCGTAACTCACGTTCCGGGTCGTACATAAGGAAATCAATGCGTCCTCCAGTAGGCTGTACTTTTTCCCTACGAACCACATTCAAGTCACCCAAGCCAAGCAGTGAAGTATCTTCTTCAATTCGATCTTGAAGCCATCGTTCGCCCAGCCCGAGCGAGCGGAGTCGTGCTGGGTTCGCTTTTCGAAGTTCTATGGGCATTTATGTTTCTCCATATTTTCCATCACAAAATGTTTTCTGCAAAACGTTGGCTTACATCGGCCACTAGTCATTAGAAAATTTCGGGGTACCATAGTACTGAACTTACCAGACGGGGAAGCCTTTCTTGCATATTTCAGAATTTCCTCAACTTCCTTGCGTTCAATGGCGGACAATGAATCCATCATTACTCTAACGTTCTTACTGTAAATATGTCTCGCCAGCTTTGGAGCCCACCTTTCTAACAACGGCCCTTGCTCCCCAAAATAAAGAAAATGATCAAACGTAACCAAGGGTCGATGGCTATCTCCAGATTTGTGTGGGCCTATCCCGATCCACGTTAGCTTTTTCGAGATGAAATTTTGCTTAGCCTCCCATCCTATTCCTCCAATGCCTATCACCGCATCAAAATGCCATGCACGTACTTGTCCCATACAATCGTAATTTCCAAATATCCCAGACTTTGGGTCAGGATCACCGCTATGTGTTCTTTTATAAATTAGCGTTCGCATAACATTGGCCCGTCAAGCAACCTCTTTAAACCGATAATGCCGGTGACTCGGCTATACATAAAATCAATATCACATATATGGCTGGCAAGGCCTCAATTGATTGATGGACATGGTTGGCCAGAAAACTTGTTCTGCTCCTCCTCAAAAATCAAAGGTTGAAGCCACTCGTGGAGGCGAGACAGATCTTTCGTTACTGGAAAAGGGTTTTCGTGCCAAGGATCGTTCTGCAGCGTTGCCATCGCTAAGGCTTCGCAGCTGCGCCGAACGTTTCGAAAGGAGCCTATTTTTGAAACATTGTTCCAAATCGCATAGTGCTGCCGTACGAAAAACTCTTTCCAGGTGGATTCAAGCTCATTCGGAGGCCGTATATCGACAATGTCAATTTCAGCGAAATCACGGTATGGGTTTTCCTTCCATTTCTCGAGCATCAGTGTCTTCGCTTCTATATCAGTCACTGGTGCGCTGTAACCGAAGATTGTCACGAAGTATGCTTGGGACAAATAGTGTCGAAAATGTTTCCACTCCCCTGCAATGAAGGGGTCTTCGGAGTAATTCTTGTGTTTTACCGGATAAAGAAGTTTGCTAGCCACAAATGGCTTCGAGCAAACCGAACATTTCTGATCCATGAATCCCGACCTGCGATGTTCTATGCAGAATCCGATATCAACATTGCCGTGCAGGAAAGCAAGCTTTGGTAAGCGACGAAGGAATCTGTTTCGCTTAAATGCTTGGGCGAGTAATGGATCCCAATTGAATGATGCGATAAAGTCTTTCTCTCGAAGCGACAATAGTAGTAAGTCGTAGATTGTTACCTCGGAAGGAAGCTCCATTGCTGCGAAATAGTTGTGAATTTCCTTCTCAATTTTTGACAGGAGTTCAGGTGCAGCACCAGTTGTAACCAATCCATCGTACAAGGACTCAAAGTCTTCATATCCGCTGGTGACACCGTACTGATTCAACAACGGTTTAAGTCCTATGGTATCGACTAGGTCTCGCATTAATGGCAATCGGCGACCATGAGTATCTCCATCTGGAAATGCAGCCAGGCTTGCACCGGCTCCCAAGATCACAACATGAGGTGCTGCATTAGTGTTGTTACGGATGTCTAGGGGAGGGAGAGACTTCACATGAGTCCTATCGAAATTGAAGAACAGTAATTTTCATAGCCGAATCCTGCCTCTAATCAAATTGGATATCAAGTTGAAGTCTGCAATCCACAGCACAAAACAGCTCCTCAATTCTTGCTTTAGATTACCCGAAGGCATTCCCATCACACTTGCCAATATATATCCTGGAGATAATATAGGCCGCTCCTGCAAATAACACCAACCAGTAACACAATTCTAGGTCCGGTGTTACTGCCTGCCAAAATGAATGCCACTGTTTGTTATAGCTACACCGTAACACCCATAACACTAAAATATATATAAACCCAGATAAGAACTGAGCTGATAAATAAGGCTTGCCTGTTTTCTTTTACTTGCCGAACTTCGCCGAGATTCTCAGATCATGTTTTTTCCGGTGTTACTGGTGTTACCGGTGTTACTGAAATTCCATCCCAACAAACATTGACCTTCTTGCATAACACCGAAGTTACACCGGCCATGCTATTCGGCCAGTCCGGTGTAGTCCCAATGTTTACTGCTGTTTAGCTCAACAATCAAAGAGCCGAAATAACTAGACAGCAATTTTGTTCACCCTCTCCTTTAACTCAGTTCCCGCCCTGAAATTCAGCGCAGCCTTTTCCGGCACCTGAACCTCCTCACCGGTCTTGGGATTGCGTCCCATCTCGGTTGCCTGGTATGAATGTTGAAACTGCCAAACCCCCTTATTTCAACTCTACCGCCTTTAGCCAGGCTGTTAGCCAAGGAATCAATAATAGATTTGACGGCAAGTTCAACATCAGAAGCGGTGAGCTGGGGATGTTTTTCAGCGAGAATGGAAATTAGTTCTGAGCGGATCATATTTTGGGCTGCTCACAATTCATCACTGCGATCAAGAATCTCCAGCTTGAATTGCCACCCCTCGAGTGAGCTCAACATGCGACCAAATTCTTCCCATGATATTTCCTGGCCATCGACAACAACACAGGGCGTGTGAATACCTTCGGAGAGGTCACACTCGATACGCCCATGCACTGTCATGTCGGCAATTTGAAGTCCATGCCCATCACCTTTGTCAGTAATGTGTTTGACAGAAAGTGTCTTCCGTATTCTGCTTACCATGCGTCCCAGAAGGGCGAACTGGTCTTCTTCGGGGTCTCCGATTATCTGGAGTTCATAGCCAGCCCGCTGTCCTTCTTTAAGCTCAAAAGCTTCCAGAGTGACTATATGTCCCAGCAGGCGTGTGACGAAATGGAATTGGTGTAGTTCACCATCGCAGTCAGTTATACCGATGGGTTGGAGCCTGGCGTTGTCAAACGTTTCCAAACCGCTGCGCTTCGCCACCTCTGCATTGAAGCAAAGGCTGCAAAGGTCTCGATAGACTCCACCCATGGAACCGTAGTGTGTGATGTCGTAGCCCGGAGTATCCTTGCCACACCCCTCGCAATGGATTTGTGTCATTCCTTACTTCTTGACACCGTTCACCGCAGCCTTAAGCTTAGCTCCAGCCTTAAATGCCGGAGCCTTGGATGCCTTGATCTTGATCGCTTCCCCTGTGCTTGGATTGCGGCCAGCACGGGCAGCACGTTTTCTAACTTCGAATGTACCGAAGCCGACCAGGGCAACGTTGTCACCTTTTTTCAGGGTGGCAGTAATGATTTCAAGCAGTGCTGCAATGGATTTTTCTGCGTCGACTTTTGTGGAATTTGTTTTGTCTGCCAGTGCTGCGATTAATTCTGAGCGGTTCATTTGTTGAGTCCTTTCGTGTGGTTGATTTATGGGTTGGTGAAACGTGGTCAATATACTGGATTTATTCGATGTCGTGATAGGGGATTATTGGTTGCATTAGCGGTATGATTCATACTGACATG
>Ga0307375_10007177_pt1 | contig 10201 bp, 13 predicted proteins | sample TR1MG_FD_202531 | JGI IMG/M metagenome (GOLD analysis project Ga0307375, IMG submission 202531) | Soil microbial communities from Risofladan, Vaasa, Finland - TR-1 | ecosystem: Environmental > Terrestrial > Soil > Coastal area > Acid sulfate soil | place: Finland: Risofladan, Vaasa | collected...
CGTAGCTTTCTCCAATCGCTCCGAGAGTATACGAAACCGAGCACCATACCAAGTACACATCAATCCAACGGTGTTGTCGAAGAAACTAGGGCTGTCGATCCACGCACACTTGTCGAAGGTTCCCATCAGCTTGCTCAGGTTATTTGGGTCCAAAAATGGCAATAGTAGCCTCTTAACGGAATCTTGAAGCAATAAAGGCAGTCGTTTGGGCGTGTTCCTGCTAGAGTGGGGAAGCTTGAAGGACACAACCACGGTCGTGTCGGCAATCGCATCTCTGCGCTTCATCACCATCTGCGCTGCACTCCAAGTATGATTCTGATGGTAATTGACGATTACTTCAACCTTTTTCAGAAACTACAGCAAACTAACAGTGATTAGGGCCAAAATGCAGAAGTTGGAGGATGAAGAGGTGATGGGTCGAAACACCTTTCAGCAAGCGTACCTTGAGGGCCACATCGTGTGTGTGAATAGTAGTATGGCTATCAAATGCACTATAGGCGTCTACAGATGTATTGAGGATGAAGGTTCCGTCTACGGGGGCGAGAGAGATGTCGGTCGGTGCACCTCTCACCAGAGGGACGATTTCAAGGTTTGGGGCGCATGTGGAAGGTGCACACAAGAAGCCAATGAATAAGAGGCAACAAGCAAGGGCGAGAGGTGCTCGTGCCATCGAGAGGAGGTGAGGTTGTGGCGTATTATCAGCGCACAAGAGGAGCAGGGAAGCAGCACGCGCACGATCGAGAGAGATCGGGAGAGAGAGAACTGCCCGCCAAGCGTTGTGCACTTCCTTCTGCAACGCTCTTGCCTCCGTTTGCCCTCCACCCCATTGCATTCGCATCATGGATAGTTTTCCAGTCCCCACCGAAGCTGCCCCGTCTGTCAATCCTGTTGTAACGCTGCCACACGCCGAGTTCGTTCCGCCCTACAAGCAGCCTGTCAAGATGATCAAGACCCACGAAGACCTCGCCACGTTCCAAAAATCGCACGCTTTGAAGTCGTATATGGACTTTTTGGAGAAGTGCACGACTGCAGTGACTGGAAAGAAGATCTCTGACACCTACCCCGCTTCGCCTGTGCGTTCTGTGTTTCTGCTGCCACTTCTTCCCGCACAATTTCATCTCCATATGTGTGACTGACCTCTCCTTTCTGGCACGTCTGCAAAGATCATCGAACGAATCTGCGAGACCTACAAAGTGCTCGGCACGTACGTCGACGACATCCCCCCCATCCACCAGCCTATGCGATACGGTAACAAGGCATTTCGCATTTGGCTTGAGAAAGTTCGCCATGTATGTAGTCCCATTTCGGTTCTTTTGTGTTAACCTATCGCTGTCTGCTAACGTAAACCCTCCTAGACTGCTGTGGAGATGATGCGCAAGGTTTTGCCTGACAACTTGCAGGACGCTGCTTCTGAACTGGCGTATTACTGGGTAGAATCGTTTGGAAACTCGACTAGGATTGACTACGGCACAGGTCATGAGATGTTCATGGCTGCGTGGCTGTGCTGTCTCGATCTGCTGGGTGCGACAGCTCCCGATGACCATGCTGCTCTCATTCTGCAATGTTTCAACCAATACCTCCTGTTAATGAGGAGAATTCAACGCACGTACATGTTGGAGCCTGCTGGGTCACATGGTGTGTGGAGTTTGGATGACTACCAGGCGCTCCCGTTCGTCTTTGGTTCCGCTCAGCTGCTCAATCACAAGTACATCTCTCCCAAGGGCATTCGCCAACCCGATATCGTTGACAACTTCTATCAAGACTACATGTACTTGGCTTGTGTCAAGTTCGTGCTGGAGATGAAGACCGGTCCGTTCGCCGAACACTCACCGATCCTCAATCAGAGTGGCGATGCTGAGAGCTGGGCCAAAGTACAGCAAGGAATGATGCGAATCTACTTCCAAGAGGTGCTTGGAAAGTATCCCGTGATGCAGCACTTCCTATTTGGGTCCATCCTGTGCTTCCCCTGAGATCACGAACGAACGGACGGACGAAGAAGACAATCTCAGTTTCATGCAGACATGTGAACTTCCACTGTACATTCGACTCTCACAAACCTTCTCTGCTTTACCTCTTCATTGGAAAACGGACACTTCAAGACCATCAGACGCATTCGAGTACTCCAATTTAGCCTCGAAGAACTCGCTCTTGAACGACGGATTCTTCCTCATATACGCCAAGTAGTCGGGTGCTCCGGGAAAGATCACGTTGTCTGCAACCACTACAGAACCAGGATGAAGAAGTCCCATCTGCTCCACAACTTGAATGTCTCTGAGGTACAGGTCCTTCTTGTGATCGATGAACAGGAAGTCGATCTTACTGTGACCCGTCCTCTCAGCAAAGCTGCGCAATAGTTGTTCAGAATCACCAACCAGAATGGAGCAAGTGTCTTGAAGACCGGCGAACTTGATGATCTGCGTGGCAATGCTTGCAAACTTCGGATTCACCTCAAGGGTGTAGAACTTGGCACCTTCGGACAACTTCGATCCAATTCGCACGGCAGAGTAACCACAGTAACCTCCAAGCTCCACTGCGACCTATACGACGAAGACCCAAGCAAGGGAGAGGGCGGTTGTCAGTTCTACTTCAGCGAAGGGCACTGTGGCCGTCAGACACATATTCATACCTTAGGAGCTGCTTTTTCAACTTGCTCATCGACAATCAAGCCTTTCACATCGCCTACGTTCATCATCCATTGCGTAGACCAGCACCAAGCGTCGATCGTATCGATGACCGACTTCGGGTTTCCTCTCTCCGCGTTCTCCAGCACGTGCTTCAGAAGGCGTTCCTCAGTAGTGCCATATAGGAAGGAAATGAACCATCCTTTGATGAAAGACAGCTCAATACGCAAGTAGGGGGCCAGGAAGTAGCCTGCCACGGATAGCGTGCCAATTCCTGCTGCAATAGCTCCCAATTGAATCGGAGAGCGTACGCGAAGATAGGATGTAATGCCACCAAGCTGAATCTTCGAAGTAAGAGACATCGCTACTGATCCACAGTTCGACCAGAAAGTGCGAAGGCAGGCCAGGCCCTGCCAGGAACACACAAGCGCGCTTCCCTTCAGTCTTTACTATGGCTGCTGATGAGGCGTCTGTCCTGTTGTCTGGAGGGGATGCACTCCCTTCTCATATTACTCGCATCTACGATGAGGGAGTGGAGAACACGAACTACGACACTTTGGCAGTAACCGCGGATTTCCTGCTATCTGGCATCTCGTGGAGCGACTGGACTCCTGAGTTGCCCGCCACCATCAGAAGCTTCTCTATCGGCTCCTGGGAATGGAACCTATTGGTTTCTGAAGATTCCCTTCTTCAAACGGTGCTAAACAGCTGAAATGAGTACATCGTACGTTTAGTTGATCGTTCCACGAATGACAAGACCCTTCCGAGGCTGTTTTCAACTCCTCGGCTGTGCTTCCGGTTTCCTTCCGTTATTACCGAATTCCTCTTACTGCAACATGTGTCCAACAGACGACTATCTCCTCTTGACATTGGTGACGATGTGTAAGGTATGGCAAACCCGGTGATGTTGACACACCTTAGCCCACTCATAGTGTCTGGCTTTCTTCCCCTATCCGCTACTTTCTCCTTCCTATGCCTGACATTCACTCCAAGCACCTTTTATCATGTCCGTCGGCCATCTATATCGAGTTGGATTGCTGGCAAGCATGGAAAAGTCATCGGGACGACGCTTGAGTTGGCAGTGCTCATATGTTCACTCTGGAAGTTCTCTGCTTCTGATTTTGATGTGAATGATGATGTTGATGATTGTGCAAGTGAAAATATCCTCCCGTATGGATCTCAACGTGCAGCGAAGACACATCTTGCTCCATACGTCCTCTGCCTCTCAGACGAGAGAACGAGCCCAACGCTAAACTCGACTGCCTGAGGGCTCCATCCTCAACTTCCTCATTCCACCATCACTTCTTCCTCCCATTGGACTGTCATACCGTTCGTTACATAGATTACGATTACTGTCTTCGATTCCATATGATCCGAACTCATTGCGTGATCGTAGTGGCGTGTAATCCGGGCGATATATATACCTGGTCGTTTCTCTCCGTGGAGGCGAGAGAGAGGACACCATTAGGAAGTTTTTTCCCTAATTGGCTTCGACATGTGGCCTTTTGCTCTCCGCATCTCGATTGCCGGCCTCAACGGTCATGACCTGGTCCGCAAATCCTCTTCCTTCGCATGGCTTTCATTGTCGGTTGAATCCACATTTATGGTCTTTTTACGAATCCCCATCAACTATACTATCGTTTCATCACAGATTTGGCCAGAAGGACATGGTTGGTGGTCCCCCTCAATCTCCTCCATGGTCCGCACTTTTTTCCCTCCTATTGTCCTGTGACACAACTCACCGCATAGATCACGATTAGTATCTTCAATTCCATATGATGCGAGTTCATTGCGCGACATTGGTGACGTGCAGGATCAGCCCCACTTTCCATCCCATCATCCCGAGTACCGTGTTTCATCTTCTACCCTCTATTCATCCGTGAAAGGTAGAGCGAAGCGTGAACATGAAAGAGACAGGTCATGAGGATACCTCAGAAGGAAGATGGCTTCTACGTCGACTCTGGTTGATGGGGAGACCCTGAGCCTGGCTCAAAGGTCCTGTTGTCATTAATTTGGGAGGAGGAGCTGTCTTGAGGTGTGTTGGAGCCTCGCGCCTGTTGATCCCCTCTCGGCCTCTCTCCCAGCCTCTCTGTGGCGCTGTGTTGGCCTCTAAATCTCGCTCAACTACTCGTCTTCAATTCTTCCGTATGGCCTTCTTTCTTGATTAAATCCAGATTCATGGTCGTTTTACGAATCTTCATCAATTCTACTATCGTTTGAACATAGATTTGGCCTAAAAGGACATGATTGAGTCCCGAGATGACCGCCTGTTGGCTCCATCCCTATCTGCCTCCTTCCCTTGGGCGATTTCACTGTGAAATACATAGACTACGCTCACAATTTTCGTTTTCACCCCATTCGAGTTCATTGCGTGGCACTATTGGAGTGTAAAGTCCGTTATCAAATCCATCTCACCCATCGGGATCCTGAGCACTTCCTCCCCCTAGGGCTGTGACATCTTTCATCTTCAAGACCACCGTCCCTATCGAGCTGAAGTGAGAGTTCCAGCAAAGTAGGGAGCCCAGTAGACGTAGACAGAGAAGTGGACAGTGATCGGGACCATCTCAGGATAGCGTATGGCCTGGTAGTATATTTGAGGCTTCATTTTGAAGATACATGTATCTCACAAGCATTCGAGGTACTTTTCACTCGATTCGTTTCTGTTCCGTTGCAGATATCCAGCAGCGAGATGAGTGGCGCCTCTTTCGGCCCAGTGGACCACCAGTTGCCGCCATGGCGTCTCACAACACGGTGCTTCGAGAGCGGCCATGCCCTCTTTTGGTGAGCCACTCTCCTACTGATATTCCTGCCATCCCACATTTGAAGAAGGCGCTTGAGGATGCGAGCATTGAGACGAAGATCGACGCGCTGAAGAAGACCATCCTTCTGATGCTTTCTGGTGAACCTGCTACTCAGCTCATAATGCCCATCATTCGATTTGTGCTGCCCTCTAAGGATAGGACCATCAAGAAGCTGCTTCTATTGTACTGGGAGGTCGTGGACAAGAAGGCTGCTGACGGCAAGCTTTTGCATGAGATGATCCTCGTTTGGTACGCTTCCTTTCACGATCTTCCCTACAATTCATGATTACCACCATCGTTTCACACACCTTCTACCGGTTAGTTTGCTCCAATTCAAGTTATGGAGTCTGGACGACGTCGTCACCTGTTCGCCTGCACACACTTTCACACATTTCATCCCGTTCTCTTGTGGCGCGCTCGAACATCCCACAACAAGTAAGATGCTGGTATCAATGCTGTGTTCTTACATCCATTTCTCCCTGTAGCAGTGAACTGACCTCTGCGTGTGTGGTTGTGGTATCTCTTGAACATCTCTAGCAACGCCCTGATGAGAGATTTGAACCATCCGAACGAGTACATTCGTGGATCGACTTTGCGTTTGGTTGGTAAGTTGAAGGAGCCCGAGTTGGTGGAACCTCTGGTGGAGAGCGTGAAGAACAACTTGTCTCAGCGTCATTCGTATGTTCGTCGTAATGCTGTGTTGGCGATCTACTCAATCTACAAAGAGATGCCGCAGTTGATTCCCGATGCAGGTGACATCATTTTGGACTATCTGGAGAAGGAAACTGATGCGAGCTGTAAGCGTAATGCGTTCCTGATGCTCTTCAACACTCACCCCGATAAAGCGCTGTCGTACCTGATGTCAGTGATGGATCAAGTGGCTTCCTTTGGTGAGGTGTTGCAATTGATCGTCTTGGAGATGATTCGTCGTGTATCTCGTGGCAGTTCTGCACCATCTGGCCAACCTGGTTCGAATGCTAATGTGGTGCCTCTTGGAGCCCGTCGCATGGCCTTCATTCGCGTCATTTTCACGTTGTTGGCATCGAGTGTGAAGTCTCAGGCAGTACAATATGAAGCGGCAGTCACGCTATTATCGTTGAGCAGGGCACCGACCGCGATCAAGGCCGCGTCTCAAGCTCTGATGAACATCCTCTCTCAAGCCTCCGACAACAACATCAAAATGGTCGTGCTCGACAAGATCAACGATATCAAGCAGAGACATGCGAAGGTCATTCAAGAGCAAGTTATGGACATTTTGCGTGTGCTCACCTCCAACCCCCATCTCGACATTGTGCGCAAGACGCTCTCCATTGCCCTCGATCTGGTCACCCCTAAAAACATCGCAGAAGTCGTCTCGTTGCTGAAAAAGGAGATTGCCAAGTCTCAAAGTGAGGAATTCGAGAAGGGTGGAGAGTACCGACAAGTGCTCGTACAGGCGCTCAGAACGACCGCTATTCGCTATCCTGATATTGCCGCCGATGTTGTGTTGCAACTCTTGGAGTTCTTGGGCGATTCGAATCCAAATGCTGCCTTGGACGTGGTGCTCTTTGTTCGCGAGGTGATGCATCGTTACCCGCACTCGCGCGTGACCATCATTCAAACCATCATCGACTCGTACTTCAACAACATCACTTCGCCCGCTGTCTTCACCCCTGTGTTGTGGCTCATTGGAGAGTACGCGGGACTCACTTCTGAGGCCGCGCTCCGCCACGCCATTTCCAAGGTCTCTGAACTGCTCGTTGGTCACGTAGAATACTCCGCCATTGACGGCTCAAAGTCTTCCTCCAACGTCGCCTCTGGCACCTCCACGCCTGCTGCGCCCGAGGAGAAGAAAGTCTCCACTCGCCCAGTGATCCTCGCGGACGGTTCCTATGCTTCTGCCTCTGCTCTCTTGCCCGCTGGAGGCAACACCAACGTCATCGCTACCCAAAGCATCGTCTTGGCCAGCATTGTGAAGGGTGGCGCGCTCGCTGCTGCGGATTACTTCTTGGCTTCTGCCGCTGCCACCGCGCTCACGAAATTGGCCCTTCGCGCACGTCAGATGAGCGTCCCAGATGCCAATCGCATGTATGCGAAGGTGTTGTTGGTTCTCGTGAGATTTGTGCGCTTGAGAAACCAAGTCTCGAACGTGGCCGCCAACGCCGCCGTCAGTCCCGCCGCGTCCAGCACGCCGCCGCTCAACGTCGCCGCCGCTGCCTCCATTGCCACGCCACTCGCCAACTCTTCTGCCACCGCCTCGCTCGCCGTCGTGGACCCTGATTCTCAGGACTGGTTCTTCACCTGCATCCAACTCCTCACCACCCCTGAGCACGCTCAACTAGCAATGGATGTGTTCCTCTCCAAGACGCAAAAGGCATTCGCGGAGATGATGGAGTATCAGCAGCAGCAGAAGGAACACGATGCGTCTGTTCAACAACAACTGCATCACAGCATCGAGAATGGACCTCAAGTCGACGCAACAACAACTGCATCTTCTTCTTCTTCTTCTTCTTCTTCTTCAAAGGAACCCAAATCCGCCCAAGATCAGAACGCAAGCGAGAGGGACCAAATCAGAAGCGGAGTAGCAACCCAAGCGGACTCACTCATCAGATTCGGATTGCTTCGTGACAAGAGAGCCGGAATGGGTGGAATCTACGACGATGGAGGCGCTGGTGGCGACGATGAGAACGAGGACTCCATCTTTGAGATCAAGCAAGACTCTGCTTCTGCTTCTGCCAAGTCCACAGTTGTTGGCGGTATCGCTGGAACGGTGGGCTCCAACGACCTCACCGCCCGAATGAATCGCGTCGTTCAACTCACTGGCCTCAGCGACCCCTTGTACGTCGAGGCTGTACTCATTGTCCATCAGTACGACATCTCTCTCGAGTTCACCATCATCAACCAAACGAACGATACGCTGAGCAACGTTACCCTCGAACTGGCCACGCTTGGAGATTTGAAGCTCGTCGAAAGGCCCACACCTTACAACTTGGCTGCCAATGGAAAGCTCGTCGTCACACATCACGTTTCCATCAGCTCCACTGAAACTGGAACCATCTTCGGAGCGATCGTGTACGATGTTGCTGGCTCCACTGGACTCGGAGGAAACACAGTTGTCCTCAACGAGATCCACATCGATATGATCGATTACATCCAACCCGCCGTTTGCGACGACGCCTCCTTCAGATCCATGTGGCAGGCATTCGAGTGGGACACCAAGGTGTCTGTATCCGCAGAGGCCTCCCTCACCGACTTCCTCCAACACATCCTCCACATCACCAACATGCATTGCCTCACACCCCTCTCTTCTGCCATTGAACAGTCATGTGGCTTCCTCGCCGCCAACCTCTACGCCAAGTCCAAGTTCGGAGAGGACGCATTGGCCAACCTCTCCATCCAAAGAGTGCAAGGCAACCCTGGGCGCATTCAGGGATTCATTCGCATCCGCGCTGAGACGCGTGGAGTTGCTGACTCGCTGCATGCCAAGATTCTGCAAAGGATGAAGATGTAAGCTCAACTCAGACCAATAAAACAGCCTGCGAAGCAGATGTGGCGATGAATAGGCTGTCCCGTACACTCTGGTGCACGAAGGGGAGTTCGTATGATATGTGGTTTGGTGCGATTGTATTTAATGCTTTACATTCATTGCAACAAACAGCTTGAGTGTGATCGATCTATCCGATCTGTACTCATGCATCAGCGTTCAATGTTAGTCCGGAATGCAAGGTCATTGATGGAGAGGGGAGTGCATACTCTCTTGCGCAAATGTTTATCAAGGGCCCGATGACGAGGACATTGCGATCAGTTGGGAGAGCGAGTGATTGGAACACCTTCCTAATTAGGATCTTTCACGTCGAGTAAAGTTTGGGAGTCGTGTGTCCTTTGAAGACCACCAAGGATACTCGTGGTTCGTTCATCTCGTTTCATCATTGCGAAACCTGGATGTCAGGCGGGTGTCTCGATTGAATTTCCCGGTAAAGTTGAAGGCATCGCTTGGGCAAACTCTACGGCGCGTCCTTTGCGATTCCTACCCGGAGTTGTCGCGAACGTGTGATGAGATACCAGCTTCCAGCGCCCAGGACTAGAGAACCTTATAATCTATTTCTGCACAGTGATGACTACATATTATTGCGAATTCAAGGCTCAAAGTCAATAACCAAGCGAAAGAGGTAGCCTTCAAGGACCGAATCGCCACCACTTCTCCTTCAGTGTCGAACAAGGGCTCTTGCTCAAAAAGACATAATAGACACTAGCGCAAGGATGAATTCGTTCGTGAGCTCCAACAACAACGCGGCTGAGCAGAGAACAAGAGGAGGCGCAGAAAGCACGAAATTCGCGATGAATGTAGCTCGATCGCTCCGTGGTATCCATCGATCAACCTCAACTGATACACTTTCAAAATCATCCAACAACACATAGAAGACTCATAGAAGACACCAACCATCCAAGGTTACGAGATACGAGCAGAAATTTCGATACAAGCTCCACATCCAATACCGACTTCCGCCCCGTCATAACTCAATTTTCCAATAGAAACAAAGATTTAGAACTCAATAAAATGAGTTCGAACAGCGAATACGCTCGAATAACACAGAAAGACAGACAGATTGATCATCCACAACTTCACGTTTTTCGGTATGTGTTGGTACTAACGTGGCATGCACCTCATGTAACACATATGAAAATCGCAGTTGAAGACTGATCATGCGGTTTATAAGTCCAAACAAGGCATAAGATGAGAGAACGATACAGTATCCAGTCCAGAAGCTCACCACGGGCGTTGATATCCGAACTTATGGC
>Ga0307375_10007178_pt1 | contig 10200 bp, 4 predicted proteins | sample TR1MG_FD_202531 | JGI IMG/M metagenome (GOLD analysis project Ga0307375, IMG submission 202531) | Soil microbial communities from Risofladan, Vaasa, Finland - TR-1 | ecosystem: Environmental > Terrestrial > Soil > Coastal area > Acid sulfate soil | place: Finland: Risofladan, Vaasa | collected...
TTGGTGTTGCCCATGAAGTTCGTGACGTTCCAGGCGATGCTGCCCTTGGGATAGTTCGCCGTGCGGTTGGACGCGCCGAACGTCGAGTAGCCGTCGTTGCGCACGCCCGCCGTGAGGTAGAGCTGGTTCCACATGTCCAAGGACCCCTGCGCGAAGTACCCCTCGATGTGCCGCAGGCTGCGGTTCTCACTGGGCGACCACGACGTCGTGTTCTGCAGCGCGAAGGGCTGCGGCGCCGAGAGGTTCAACCCCGTGTTGCCGTTGTACCGATCGCGCCGCGAGTTCAGTTCCTGCCCGACCACGAGCTGCGCCTGGTCGGAGCCGCTCATGTGCTTGGTCAGCGTCACGAGCAGGTTGTTGTCCAACCCGAGGTACATGTTGTCGGTGCGGGTCACCTGACCCGTGGGGGAACCCGAGGAACTCTGCGGCAGCGCCTCGAGCCGGTAGTCGCTGTACGAATCGATGCCGAAGTTTTCCTTGAGGGCGAACCAGGTGTTGGGCGCCCAATCGAGGTTCGTGTTGCCGATGAAGCGGCCCAATTCGCTCGCCGCGCCGTTGGTGTTGGCCACGAACAGCGGGTTGTCGTATCCACGACCCAGCGTCTGCGACGTCGAGGTCGGTTCCGGATAGCGGAACGAACGCTGCAGGCCGTACACGGGGTCGAGATACGGCATGTTGTTGAAGTTCGCCGGCGTGCGGTAGGCACCCAGCAGCAGGCCGGAGACGTTCGAGCCGCGCTGCACGTACGCGCCGCGGCTGTCCACGTAGTCCGCGTTCCCGCCGATCTTGAGGCTGCTCGTCAGCGTGTGGGTCGCCTTGAGGCGCACCGTGCTGCGATTGTAGTAGTTGTTCGGGCCGATGACGACGCCGTTCTGGTCCGTCTGGCCAGCCGACAGGAAGAACGTCGTGTTGTTGTCGCCGCCGGAAATCTGGAGGTCGTTGTCGTACGTGTGCCCGTCGTGCAGCATCTCCGTCGCGTGATTGTACCACGTGCCGGTGATCGGGGCGCCATAGCTGAGCGAGGTCGGGCGGCACCCCGGCCCACCGCAGGTGGCGGCAACGCCGCCGTAGCCCTGGCCAAACTGATGCTGCAGATCCTCGTACTTGATCACCTGGTCGGTGTTCATCGACGACTTGAGCGTGTAGCGGGTGGGACCCGCCTGGCCCGACTTGGTCGTGATCAGAATCACGCCGTTCGCGGCGCGGGCGCCGTAGATGGCGGCGGCGGCCGATCCCTTGAGGATCTGGATGGAGGCGATGTCGTTGTCGTTGATGTCGGCGGCGCGGTTGGCGGACACCGTACCACCGGTGGAGCCGGTCGTGGAACTCGTCGAGTTGTCGATCGGCGTGCCGTCCACGATGAACAGCGGCTGGCTGGTTCCGAGAATCGTCGTATACCCGCGGATGCGGATCGACGCCGAAGCTCCCGGCTCACCGCTCTGCGTGTGGACTTCGATGTTCGGCGCCTTGCCCGACAGCGCGCTGACCAGGTTCGTCGACGCCGACTGCTCGACGGCAGCTCCACTCACGGTGTTCACCACGTTGCCCAGCTTCTCACGCGTGGTCTCCGTTCCCGAACCGGTCACGACGATCTCGGTGAGCTTCAGCGGCGCGGAGACCAGCGAAAAATTCTGCGTCATCTCCGTGCCGGTGAGCACGATGGAGCGCGAGACGGCGGTGAACCCGATCGCGCGCGCCGTGATGGTCACGGTCTGGCCGCTGACCCGTCCCTGCGGGACTTCGATCGTATAGCGGCCGTCCGGTCCGACCGTCGCGCCGATTCCCATACCACTCAGGGCCACTGCGGCGCCCGGGGTTGGTTCCCCCTGCGAGCCCTGCACTCGGCCCGAAATTCTCAATCCTTGTGCAGATGCAACGCCCGGCACAATCGCCAGGGCCATCGCAAGAAGCACAGTCCGCCAATGCTGCATTCGCATGGTCTCGCCTCCGTGGCAAGCATGTGGTGTGAGATAGCGCAAACGCATTCAATTCAGGACGTACAGAAGCATGGGCATGCCGCAGGACGTCGCCGAAGCGAAACGCATGGAGCGTACGGCTACCGACTACTCAACCCTCCCCGATCGCCGCCAGGTCACATCGGGGTAAAACCGGCTCAACACTCCAGATCGGCCATCTGCGCGTCGCCCGAATGGCGATGCCTGGCGGCCGGGAGTCGACATGACTCCATACGCCGTGTCTAGCACTGCAGCCTATATGGCCCTCATCAGTGGTACGCAAATAGCTATTACACAATGACTTAGATAAACTCTATTCCAATGTGCCGCGCTCGATCACCATCATTAATGAGTGAGGGACCGAATGCGGGGCTATCAGTACCACCTAATTGCCATACATCGACGCCAACGTGGTGGATCGGGTACTTGTCGGCGATGCGCCCGGCGGGGTCAGTGTCAGTGGCGGGGGACCAAATGCCCGAACGCCGACACCGATGGGATGGCGGTGCTGATAATGGGTCCGGTGACACGACCCGTCAAGAGTCTTCGCCGAATCTGCCAAAAGCCTCGAATTGCCGGTTCCAACATTAATGTAGTCCGATGGACCATCGCCCTGGCTCGCACGAATCGCCGGTCGGCAACGGCCGTCGCCCACCTCGGCGGGCATTGCAGATCCCTGCCCCCATTCCCCCGATGCCGCGCCTATGCTCATCGAACACATCTCCGACACTGCCCGCTGGGTCGCCGTGTACCGTGCCATGGAAACGGCCCGACCCGACGCGATCTTCCGCGATCCCTTTGCCGCGCGCCTCGCCGGCGCGCGCGGTGACCAGATCGTCAACACGCTGAAGCAGGGCCGCGCCATGGCGTGGGCGATGATCGTGCGCACGGCCGTGTTCGACCAGATCATTCTCGATGCCGTCGCGCGCCAGGGCGTGGACACGGTGGTGAATCTGGCCGCCGGCCTCGACGCGCGTCCGTGGCGGCTGGAGCTGCCGGCGGCGCTGCGCTGGATTGACGTGGACCTGCCGGAGATTCTCGCCTACAAGACCGACACCCTGCGCGACGACCGGCCGCGCTGCCGCTACGAGGCGGCGCCCACTGATCTCACCGACGCCGTCGCGCGCCGCGCGCTGTTCGCGCGCATCGGCGCCGAGTGTAGGCACGTGCTCGTGGTCACCGAGGGACTGCTCGTGTACCTCACCGAACCACAGGTGGCGGCGCTCGCCGACGACCTCCACGCGCAACCGAGCTTCGCGCACTGGCTGATCGACCTGGCCAGTCCGCGACTGTTGGGGTACATGAATCGCTCGTGGGGCAAGGCCGTGCGGGGCGGCAACGCGCCGTTCCAGTTCGCGCCCATCGCGAGCACGGACTTCTTCGCGCCGCACGGATGGCGCGTCACCCGGTTCCTGTCGTCCATGGAAGAGGCGCGCCGCCTGAACCGCGAGATGCGGGGCATGTGGCTCTGGCGGTTCCTCGGACGTCTCTCGTCCAAGCGCAAGCAGGAGGAGTTCCGCCGCATGTCGGCGTTCGTGCTCCTCGAACCGGCGTAGCGACACTCTCCGACGCACGAAGCGCCCGGGCAGCGATGCCCGGGCACTTCGTCATGCGGCACCAACGGATGCGCTAGTGGATCGGCGCGCCCTTGTGTACCTGCGCCAGCCCGTGCGTCATCCAGTCGGGCGCGGGGGCACCCTTGAGGTAGTGATCGAAGAACTGCTTCATCCGGATCTGGAAATCCTTCTGGTTGGGCGTCTTGGCCAGATGGTGCGGCTCATCCGGGTACGACAGCCAGATCACTTTCTTTCCGGTGCGCCGGGCGGCGTTGTAGAACTCCAGCCCCTGATCCCAGTCCACCGCACCGTCGGCGGTGCCCTGAAGGATCATGAACGGGGTCTGGATGTTGGTGACGTTGAACACCGGCGATTGGCTCTCGTACAGTTTGGTGGCGTTCCACGGCGTGACGTTGGCACCCATGCGCCCCTGGCTGGTCTCGAGAATGCCGCCGTTCCACTGGCCGCTCTGCTTGTACAGCTCGTCGTACATGCTGATGAGGTCGGTGAGCGGCGCGCCGGTGACCACGGCGGCGAACATGTTGGTCTGGGTGAGGATGAACGACGACTCGTATCCGCCCCAGCTGTGGCCCTGCAACCCGATATGCTTGGGATCGGCATAGCCGAGCGCGATCACCTTCTTCACCCCGGCGGTGACGCAGTCGAGCGCCGAGGAGCCGGGCTTGCCGATCTCGTACACGATGTCGGGCTCGAACACCAGATAGCCGTCGCTGGCATACTCGCTCATGTGCGGGCGGTCATCGTACACCGGCATCGAGAACTGGTGGTGCGTGTTGGACAGGAGCTCGTAGATGTACACGAGCATCGGATACTTCTTGCCGGGCTGGTAGTCGGCCGGCAGGGTGAGCGTGCCCTGCAGCTTCTGGCCGCGGCTGTTGGTGTAATTCACGAGCACGCGGCTGCCCCACGCATAGTCGGCCAGCTGCGGATTGGCGTCGGTGAGCCTGGTGGGCGCCGAGAACCTGGCGTCGCTCACCCAGTAGTCGGGGAACTCCCGGAAGGTCTGCTCGGTGAAGATCACGCGGTCGGCGTTCTTGGCCTTCTGCGCCTGTCCGATGTCCTGGTCGGCCCAGATGAGCGGCGCCGGCTTGCCGCCGCCGGCGGGCATTTCCCAGTAGCCGGACTTCTTGGTCCACTCGCCGTACGCGGTGAGCGGCTGGGGCTGCGACAGGTCCACCGACTCGGCGGGACCGCCGCCGAACCCGAACCCGCCGCGGCCGCCGCGGCCGCCGCCCGAGAGGCGCGCCAGGCGCAGCTGCACCTGCTGGGCGGCGCCGGCGCCGGCCGTGAGATCGCGCCCCCTGGTGCCGTCGAGGGGAAGCGCCCACACATCATACTTATCGTATAGCAGAACCGCGCGACCATCCTTGGACCAGCCGGCCACGCCCCAGATGGGCTTCTCGGCGGCGTGGTCGTCGTCGGTGTTGAGGAAGCTCTTGCCGGTGGCCGCGTCCACGTTCACGGTCTTGCCGGTGGTCAGATCGTAGGCCATCACGTGCCGGGACGCGAGATAGAGAAACCAGTGGCCGTCGGGCGAGGTGCCCATGGTGCGCAGCAGGTGCTTGGCGATGAGCGTGCGCGCGCCGGTGGCGGTGTTGATGGCGTAGTAATCGGCGCGTGACGGGGCCCCTTCGGAATAATCGTACTGGTACGGCGTGGGATCGCGGCCAATGGCCCACGCGCCGTCGGCGGTGGGCGTGACCGATTGCATGTTGCTGTCGGCGAGCTGCACGAACCGCCGCGTGGCCAGCGTGAACGCGCTGGCGAAGGTGGCGCGGCGCAGCTGGTTGATCTGGATCATCTGCTGCGACTGCAGTTCGACGTCCTTGTAGTGCCAGATATCGAGGTTGGCCTGGGGCCCCTCGGCCTTGGGCAGCGTGTCCTCCTGTTCCTTGATGCCGAGGAACAGTCGTGCCCCATCCTTGCTCCAGTGCGGGGCGGCGAATTCACTGAGCACGAAGCCCTTGGGGAAGGCCGCGTCCTGCGCCGGATCCCATTCCACGGCCGGCGCCGGCGAGGCGGCGTCGGGCCACGCGAGCAGCACGTTGTCGCGCTGCAGCTTGTCCTTGGGCTTGTCGCCGCGCAGCACGGCGAGGCTGGTGGACGAATCGCGCCACGTGAGCCCTGCGTACTCCATGGGCTTGCTGTCGAGGGCGCGCGTCTCCCCCGTGGACAGATTCACCACGTAGGCGCCGTTGCCCAGCCGGTCGGTGGCATCCACGGTGTAGGCGAGCAGTTGGCCGGCCTCGTCGAAGTCGTATTCGTTCACGTTGCCGATGTTCTGCGTGACGCCCGTGACCAGCCGGCGCAGCAGCAGGTCGGTGCCGTGGTGGGAGGTATCGCCGGGCGTGCCGTTCATCTTGATGGCCAGCCATTGCGACCCGGTCGCGAACTGGAAGCCGCTGGCGTTGGGCACATCGTACTTGTCGCCGGTGGCGAGATCGAGCACCTCGAGGTGACGCGCGGCCGCACCCGACGCCTCGTTGCCGCCGCGGGCAGCGGCTCCACGCCCGCCGCGGCCCCCGCCGGCGGCCCCGCGTCCGCGTCCCTTGGCTTCGGCCGCGGGGGGATTCACGAAGTAGGCGATCCACTGCGAATTGTCCGAGAACTCCACGCTGCCGCCACCACCGCCACCGCGCCCACCCCGGCCGCCGCCATCGGCGGCCGAGCCGATGGGCGCCGTGTAGAGTTGCGGATGGTCGAGCGACTTGACGAACAGTGTGTCGTCGCCGTCGTTGGGCGCGAACGTGTACGTCATCCAAGCGCCGTTGTCCGATATGGCCGCCGAGGTGATGCGCTTCCACGGCCCATAGTCGGCGAGCGTGAGGACCTTCTTGCCGTCGGGCGCGGTCTTGTGCGCGGCCGGTTCGGCCGCGCGCTGCTGTTGGGCGGCGGCCGGTGCCACGGGCAACAGCACGGCGGCGAGCGCGAAAGCGAGGGCGGCGCGGGTCACGGAGTCAAGCGAACGTCTGGTCATCGAATGGGCTCTCCCTTGTGCACCTGGGGGACGCCGTGCTGCATCCAGTCGGGTTCGGGCGCGCCCTTGAGGTAGTGATCGAAGAACTGCTTCATGCGGATCTGGAAGTCGATCTGGTTGGGTTTCTTGCCCAGGTGGTGCGGCTCGCCCGGGTACGACAGGAAGATCACCTGCTTGCCGTTGCGCCGGGCCGCGTTGTAGAGCTCCAGCCCCTGGTCCCAGTCCACGGCGTTGTCCTTGGTGCCCTGCAGGATCATGAACGGCGTGGTGATCTTGGTGACGTTGAAGATCGCCGACTGCTGCTCGTACAGCGCCGTGTGATTCCAGGGGGTGACGTTCTCGCCCATGCGCACCTGGCCGATCTCGGTGATGCCCTGCTGCGCCGTGCCGGTGCCCGGGTAGAGCTCGTCGTAGAAGCTGATCAGATCGGTGGGCGGCGCGCCGGTGACCACGGCGGCGAACATGCTGGTCTGCGTGAGTATAAACGAAGACTGATAGCCGCCCCAGCTGTGCCCCTGGAGCCCGATGTGCGCCGGATCGGCATAGCCCAGGTCGATCACCTTCTTCACGGCACTGGTCACGCAGTCCAGCGCCGACGACCCCGGCGTGCCGATCTCGTACACGACGTCCGGCTGCAGCACCAGGTACCCGTTGCTCGCGTAGGTGGACATCTGCGGCCGGTCGTCGTACACCGGCATCGAGAACTGATGGTGCGTGTTCGACATGATCTCGTAGAAGTACACGAGCATCGGATACTTCCTGCCCGGCACGTACCCCGCGGGCAGCGTCAGCGTGGCCTGCAGGCGCCGGCCCTTGCTGTTGGTGTAGTTCACGAGCACCTTGCTGCCCCAGGCGTACTCGCCGATGAACGGATCGGCGTCGGTCTCCCGCACCGGCGCCTGGAACGACGTGCCGCTCATCCAGTAGTCCGGGAACTCGTTGAACGTCTGCTGGGTGAAGATCACGCGGTCGGCATGCTCGGCCTTGGACACCTGGCCGATCAGCTTGTCCTCGTAGATCAGCGGGCGGGGCGCCTGGCCCGGCGCCAGCGTCCAGTATCCGGACTTCTTGGTCCACTCGCCGTACGCCGAGAGCGTGACCGGCTTGGCCAGATCGATGCCGTGATCCTCGACGGGCGGCGCGGCGCCGAACGCACCACGGCCGCCCCGCCCGCCACGCCCCCCGCCGCCCGGCAGATCGAGCCGCACGACGCGGAACTGGATCTGCTGGGCCCTGCCCACGCCCCGCGTGAGATTCACCGGCGTGCCGCCGTCGAGCGACAGCTGCCAGACATCATACTTGTCATATACGAGCACCGAGTGCCCGTCGCTCGACCAGCCGGCCAGGCCCCAGATGGGCAGCTCGTAGGGATGGTCGTCGTCGGTGTTCACGAAGTTCATCCCGCCGTCCACCTGCGTGCTCTTTCCCGCCGCGGCGTTGTACGCGTAGATGTGCGTGTTCTGCAGATACAGGAACCACTTGCTGTCGGGCGACGTGCCCATGGTGCGCCAGAGTTTGGCGGCGATGAGCGAGCGCGCGCCGGTGGCCGTGTTCACGCGATAGTAGTCGGCGTGACTGCCGCCCCAGGCCACCTCGCCGCGATACGTGGTGTCGTTGCGCCCCACGGCCCACTGGCCATCGGGCGCCGGGTCCACCGACGGCATGGCGCTGTCGGCCAGCTGCACGAACCGGCCGGACCCGACGAGCACCGCCGACGCGAAGGTGGCGCGCAGCTCCTGCTGCAGACGCACGATCTGCACCGACTGGATCTGCGCGTCCTTGTAGTGCCACACATCGAGGTCGGCCTGCGGCTCGGTGCTCCGCGACGGCGCCTGCTCCTGCTCCTTGATGCCCACGAACACCCGTGACCCATCGTCGCTCCACCGCGGCGTGGCGAATTCGCTGAGCACGAACCCGGCCGGAAAGTCGCCGGCCTTGGCGGGATCGTACGCGGTGGCCGTGCCGGCCCGGGCGGTCAGTCCGGTCCACGCCAGCAGCACGTTGGCCCGCTGCTTCATGCCTTCAGGCGTGGTACCGCGCAGCGCGGCCAGGTCGGCGCCCCGTTCGCTCCAGGCGATGTCCGCGTACTCCGCGGGCGCGGCGTCGAGCGGCCGCGTGATGCCGCTGGCCAGGTCCACCAGGTACACGCCGTTGCCCAACCGCTCGCGGGCATCCACCACATACGCCAGCAGGTCGCCGGCATGGTCGAACGCGAACTCGCTCACGTTGCCCACGTTGCGCGTGCCGCCCGCGGCCAGGTCGCGCAGCAGCAGATCCGTGCCGCGGTACGAGGTATCGGCGCGCGATTCCCGATTCAGATGCACGGCGAGCACGCGCGATCCCCTGGCGAAGGTGAACGCCGCCGCGTTGGGCACCGACCAGGTGTCGCCGGTGGCGAGGTTGCGCAGTTCGAAACGCCGCGCCGGTTCGCCGGCGGCCCCGCGTCCGGGCCGGCCCTCGGGGGCCGGCCGCGCGCCTCGCCCGCCGCGGCCTTCGCGCCCGTTTCGTTCCGGCGGGCTCACGTAATAGCCCACCCATTTCGAGTCGTCGGAGAACTGCGGCGCCGAGCCCACGGGCACCGTGTACAGCGTGCCCGTGTCGAGCTGCTTCACGAACAGCGTGTCGTCGCCCGTGTTCGGCGCGTATGCGTACGTCATCCACCGGCCGTCGGGTGACAGTTCGGCGGACGTCACGCGCTTCCAGCGCCCGTAGTCGTCCACGTTGAGCACTTTGGGTTCGGACGACGCCGGCGCGGCGGCGACACGACGGGCACGGGCCGCGGTCTGCGCGGGCGATGGCGCGGCGACGGCGAGCGTCAAGACGGCCGACACGACCGTCGTCACGAGGGAGGAACGACGCATGGAGAACTCCGGAACCTGATCGGGATGGAAGGCACGTGGGGCGCCCCCATCATGCAGGGCGGTACCGTGCCCGACAAGGCGTGGCGGTCGGAAACCCGGCAGCCGGCCCGGCAGCCGGCGACACGCCGCCGGCCACCGGCCCCGCGACCGGGTCAGCGCGCGCGGGTGTAGCGCACGGTCCAGGTGGCGGGCGTACTGGTCGTGGCGCGCAGCCGGACCACGCGCATCGTGCCCTGCACTGAGGTGCCGATCAACGCCCCGCCGGTCACCGTGACACCGGCAAACCGGTACCCGGCCCGCTCGGTGAGATAGAGGGCATAGGGATCGTTGGCCACGAGATCGCTCCGGCCAGACAGCGAATCGCCGCTCCACGCGACGCGCGCGAGGTCGGGCCCGCCGCAGCTCACGTGCCGGCTGGTGGCCACCACCTGCGGGTGCGCCACGCGGCGGCGGATGCAGAACACCTGCACGTCGAAGCGCGGATCGACGGGGCCGGGCACGAACCCGGTGCGGAACACGCCCCGCAGGGTGTGCGACCAGAATTCAAACACCAGATACTCGCCCGCGGGATCGAGGCCGAGGTCGGCGAACCTGATGTGCGCGGCATCGGCGCCGCCCGTACGCGCGAGCACCGACCAGCGCTCGAACGGGCGGTTCACGTCGAGCAGGTACAGCGGCACGGCAAGGCGCTGATCGGCATCGAAGGCGCGGGGGCCGGATCCGCTCACCTCGGTGGCGGCGCGGCCGATGAGCGCCGAGCGCGACGGGTCCACGTCGTAGATCTGCTCCGGGCGCGTGAACAACACCGGCGCCGTGCGCTTGGCGATCTC
>Ga0307375_10007179_pt1 | contig 10200 bp, 6 predicted proteins | sample TR1MG_FD_202531 | JGI IMG/M metagenome (GOLD analysis project Ga0307375, IMG submission 202531) | Soil microbial communities from Risofladan, Vaasa, Finland - TR-1 | ecosystem: Environmental > Terrestrial > Soil > Coastal area > Acid sulfate soil | place: Finland: Risofladan, Vaasa | collected...
GCTCTTGGGTCTTACCTACGCCGATGTTTATCGGCACACTCGACTATGCGGGGAAATGCCGAAATCTTCGCAACTGGGTTGTTGGACAGGAACTCGCTATCAACCCATCCCTATAACTAAGGATGCGAGCGCTTCTAAAGCCCTTCAGATCATTGAAAGGGCTGACCTCTTTCCCGGAATTGATGCGATGCCTGCCGCCGTTCGTTATTACCCCGGCCTAGGGGGAGTCAACGCCGCCCACGTTTTGGGATACATCGGCCCTTTGACGCAAGCCGATATGAATAATGCCGCTGGAGCGACGTATCACCAAGGCGAATCGATTGGTAAAGCCGGCCTGGAATATCAGTATGACTCATATTTGCGCGGTACTGCGGGTATTCGCACGGTGATTGTCGATCGGAGGGAGGCAGTTACGAGCCAATCTCAGAACACCGCCCCGATACCCGGCGACAATGTGGTCACCAGTCTGGATGTCCGTTTGCAAGCAGCAACCGAGAAGGCTCTGGCTGGTTCCATTCAGCAAGCCCGTTTAGCAGGCCACCGAGCCGATGCTGGGGCCGCCATTGTCATGGATGTCCGGAATGGTCGCATCCTCGCGATTGCCTCATACCCAACTTATGATCCCAATATTTGGGAGAAGGGCTTGACGGTTCAACAGGCTAAAGATCTCTACAGTGATGCAACCGGTGTTCCCGCACTTTCGCGAGCTTTGCAAGGCCTTTACTCCCCAGCGTCCACTTTTAAAGTGGTCTCGGTTGCTGCTGCTGCAAACGCTGGTTATAGCATGCAGGCCACTTACAGTTGTCCGGCAGCTGTGACCGTAGGTAATCGTGTCTTTCATAACTTTGAAAGTAGAGCCCAAGGCACGATCACTATGAAAGATGCAATCGCCATCTCCTGTGACACGATTTGGTACAGAATTGCCTACGATCAATGGCTCAAAGATGGCGGACTATCGCCCAAGAAAAATGCGCATGACTATTTCTTCGCATCGGCTCGTGGATACCAAATCGCCAAGAAAACCGGCATCGACTTGCCTTCTGAATCTAGCGGCCGACTGCCTGATCGTCAGTGGCACTTGGATTGGTATAAGCAGAACAAGAACTACTTCTGCAATTATCAAACCCGGGCCCCTAAGGCCCAATTGACTCCTTTTTTGATTGCCTTGGCAAAGGAGAATTGTGTTGATGGGGCCAAGGTACGTGGTGGTGACGCCGTCAACTTTGCAATCGGTCAGGGAGATACCGTTATAACTCCCTTGAAATTGACTCAGATGTACGCAGCGATTGCTAACGGTGGAACTATCTGGCAACCTACCGTCGGCCAGGACATTGTTAAGAACGATGGGACTTTGGTTAAAGCAATTAGACCGAAGATCCTAGGCAAATTACCCGCTTCGCAGTCAACCTTGGCATTTCTCCGAGGTGCGCTCCGCCAAGTTGTGTTAACTGGTACGGCATCCGGATCCTTTATCGGTTTTCCGATTCCCGTGAGCGGTAAGACTGGAACAGCTGAAGTCTTCGGGTTGAACTCCGACGGGACCAAGAAGGACAATACCTCGCTGTTTGCTTCGTTTGCGCCCAGTGATAAACCGCGTTATGCCGTTGTGATGGTGGTTAGCCAAGGAGGCTTTGGATCTGATGCCAGCGGTAGTGGTGTTCGTAAAATTTATGAGGCACTTTTCGGCGTGACTGGCTCTACGGTTAATCCGGCTAAGGCGATATTCCCCGTGACAGGTCCGCCCACGAAAATACCAAAGATTTCTGCGACAACGAAGGTGGGTAAACCATGAGCACAACCTTATTTACCCGGCGGCGCAGTACTGGACGCCGTTCGATCATGAACGGATTCGACCCGATACTTACGATCGCCCTCATTGGGCTTCTTGTTATGGGGACACTTCTAGTTTATGCAGCTACACGTAATTGGTATGCAGCCGCAGGATTAGATCCGCAGTATTACCTCAAACGTCACATCATCAACATTGCGATCGGAATTATTCTTGCCTTGGGCACGACGATGATCGATTACCGATTATTGCGAGCGTATACCCCCATAGTGTGGGGAGCTGGCGTCTTAGGGTTGATTGCAGTGTTGATTCCTGGGGTTGGCAGTTCTGTCAATGGTCATCAAGCATGGATTGCCCTTCCTGGCGGGTTTCAAGTGCAACCGGTTGAACTCGCGAAGATATCTATTATTGTCGGAATGTCTATGGTGTTATCAGAACGACTCCACGACGGGGAAGAGCCGACGCATAAAGACGTTATCCGAGCACTAGCAATCGCTGCGCTACCTATTCTCTTGATTATGCTTCAGCCAGATATGGGAACGGTGCTTATCATTAGTGCATCGGTTGTGATGATCATTGCAGCCTCTGGTGCTCCATCGCGTTGGATTGCCGCCCTTCTTCTCCTTGCATTACTCGGAGGATTCGGCGCGGTGAAAGTTGGAGTAATTAAGAACTACCAACTTAAAAGGCTTCAATCTTTTGTTAATCCAGCAGCTGATCCGCAAAATAGCGGGTATCAATTGCGTCAATCACGAATTACGATCGGTTCTGGCGGACTATTAGGATCTGGACTTTTTAAAGGCCCCCAGACCAATGGGCGATTTGTTCCCGAACAACAGACGGATTTTATTTTTACTGTGGCAGGGGAGGAATTGGGATTCGCGGGAAGCTCTGTGATTTTAATTTTATTTCTAATAATATTATTGCGTGGCATGAGAATTGCTCGGAGATCGCAAGACTTATTCGGGCGTTTAGTCTGTATCGGAGTCGTGACGTGGTTTGCTTTCCAGGCCTTTGAAAATATCGGAATGACCATGGGGTTGATGCCGCTCTTGGGGGTCCCCTTGCCTTTCGTCTCCTATGGTGGTTCCAGCATGTTTGCCAACTTGATTGGCGTAGGACTTCTGCAGAATGTCCACGCTCGGCAGAGGCGCTAAGCGCGTCCTTTTGGGTTTTACAGTGCCTTTCTGCCATACTTAGGGAAATGTTCAGCGCGGCTCGCGAATCCTTCGCGGTTAACGCCTAGCGCGGACATCACAAGGATTTGCTCGTTTTCGAGCCAGAGCGCGTTTTTATTAACGCATAGAGGATTTGGTGCCATGGCTATTGAGCCAAAGACGCCGCGCAAACGTGCGGTGAAGAAAGTAACGCAAGCTCCCGTTGACCCGGACATTCAAAGAGTTGATGACGAGGTTAAAAAGAGCCCAACAAAAAGGAAAGTCGCTCCAGCGATTCCAGTCCCAATTTTTCAGGCGGCATCTATTGAAGCCAAACCTGCCAAATTGCCACGAGGCAAATCAGAGGGCGAATCAGTAGAAGTCGAGACACCCAAGCGGGCGGTTTCGCGTAAAAAGGCCAGCCCGGTAGAAGTTTCCGAGGTCCATGTAGAGGAATCTTCCGGCGAGGTTGTCACGCGTAGTCGCCGTCGTCGTGGTGGACGTGGTCGACGCAGACCCAGTGATGAAGTAACAGAAGTTCCAGAGAGTGATGAAGCAGGCGAAGATTCCACCAAAGGGCCGACCCATCGCCGCCGTCGTCGTCGATCTGCAGCAGATGGAGTGACTGCCGGAGAGATGATTGAAGAAGATGGTGTGGTCACCGTCGTGAAGGTCCGGGAAACGCGGGAAACTCGCGAACCACGCGAAACTCGCGAACCACGCGAGCGCGTACGTAAGGATTCACGCCAGACCCCTCGCCGTCGCGAAGTTCGCAGTGAATACCGGGAGTCATATCGCAAGCGCGGAACCATCATTACTGAAGGCGAATTTCTTGCTCGTCGCGAGAATGTGGACCGTGAGATGTTGGTTCGTCAGATCGGGGACCGTACCCAGATCGCAGTAATTGAAGACAAAGTCATGGTTGAGCACTACGTCAACCGCCACACCAATGTTTCCTATGTTGGCAATGTTTATTTAGGCAGAGTCCAGAACGTATTGCCTAGCATGGAAGCCGCGTTCGTTGACATTGGTAAAGGGCGGAATGCAGTTCTTTATGCCGCAGAAGTCAATTGGGATGCGGCTGGAATCTCTGATTCCCAGCCACGTAAAATCGAAATGGTGCTAAAGACCGGTCAACCAGTTCTGGTTCAAGTCACAAAGGACCCGATCGGACAGAAAGGCGCCCGCCTGACAAGTCAGATCAGTTTGCCTGGGCGATATTTAGTTTACGTTCCCGGTGGCGGGATGAGCGGTATTAGCCGTCGCCTGCCCGAGCCAGAACGAGCTCGATTAAAAACAATTCTCAAAAGTTTAATTCCGGATGAGGCTGGCGTGATTGTCCGCACTGCGGCCGAAGGTGCCAGCGACATTGAGATCGAAAGCGATGTCGCACGACTTAAGGCGCAATGGGATGACATCGTTCAAAAGAGCGAGAATCCCAATTTCCATGCTCCAGCACTTTTGTATGCCGAGCCTGATTTAGCAGTCCGAGTTATTCGCGATATTTTCAATGAGGATTTCCGCAAACTCACCATCCAAGGCAGTGATGCGTGGGATGAGATTCACGGCTACCTCAGTTTCATCGCCCCCGAGCTCACCGCCAAAATTGAGAAGTGGACAGGGCGCGGAGATCTTTTCGCTGATTACAGAGTGGATGAGCAGTTAACTAAAGCCTTTGATCGCAAGGTTTATCTGCCCTCTGGCGGCTCCCTGGTCATCGACCGTACTGAGGCAATGATCGTCATTGACGTCAACACCGGCAAATTTATTGGCAAAGGGGGCAACCTGGAGGAGACAGTTACCAAGAACAACCTGGAAGCGGCCGAGGAAATTGCCCGCCAATTGCGCTTACGCGACCTGGGCGGAATTATTGTTATCGACTTCATTGACATGATTCTCGAGTCCAACCGCGAGTTGGTTCTGCGCCGATTAGTTGAGTGCCTTGGCAGAGACCGCACGAAGCACCAAGTGGCAGAAGTAACTTCCTTAGGTTTGGTCCAGATGACTCGCAAGCGCGTGGGCCAAGGGTTGATTGAAGCATTTTCGACAACGTGTGAGAGTTGTGGTGGGCGTGGAATCCATATCCATACCGAGCCGGTGAAAGTCCGCCCCATGATGGCCTTTGAAGAGAACAATGGATCACATCGGCATGAGGTGGATGAGTCTGAACCACAGATTGAGGAGATGATCGAAGAGGGATCGCCCATCGATGAGACCCTCGCACCTGTGGAGTCCATGCCAGAGATGGAAATTCCTGTCGTAGCAACGGGCAGGGGTCGGCGCCATCGCCGAGCAGCCAGCACTGGGGTGATCACCCCCGGGGCTTAAAACCAGCGCCAGTTTGACCCAGGGGGTCAAACTTCCGTACCCTAGGCGCCTGCTTAGTGGTCTTTTTCGCCTCATGAGCTTTTAAACCGAAGAACTGGAGTTGTTACGTGTACGCAATAGTCAAGGCAGGTGGCCGCCAAGAGAAGGTGGCCGTCGGAGACACTGTCACCGTTGATCGTATCAACGGTGCAGCAGGTTCGACCGTAACATTTTCAGCCGTTCTTGTGGTTGATGGCGCGACCGTTACCACTGACCCCAAGGTGCTTTCTGGGGTTAAAGTAACTGGTGAGGTCGTGGATGAGACCAAAGGCAAGAAGATTCACATTCTGCGTTATAAGAACAAGACCGGCTATCGCCGCCGTCAAGGTTTCCGTTCGCAGAACACCCGCGTAAAAATCACTGCCATCAACGGCATGAACTAAGGAGTTGAGAGATGGCAAGTAAAAAAGGTGTCTCATCGACACGCAACGGTCGCGACTCTAATGCGCAGTACCTAGGGATTAAGCGCTTCGGCGGTCAGGTAGTCAACAGCGGCGAGATCTTGGTCCGCCAGCGTGGCACCCACTTTCACCCAGGGGCCAATGTAGGTCGAGGCAAAGACGACACTCTCTTCGCGCTTGCCGCCGGAGCTGTGGAGTTCGGTCGCGCTCGTGGTCGCCGCGTTGTGAATGTAGTGCCAGTCGGATAAGCCTTATGTTCTTCATAAAAGAGCGGGCCGGAGAAATCGGGTCCGCTCTTTTATTTCCCCCATACCCAGTGAAGCTGATTTAAGATTTGTGAAGGAGGCGATGAGATGGCAACCTTTGTTGATCAAATCACCCTTTATGCAACCGCCGGTAAAGGTGGGGATGGGTGTGTCTCGGTGCACCGCGAGAAATTCAAACCTCTTGGCGGGCCCGATGGCGGTAACGGCGGTCGTGGTGGCGACATTCGCCTGGTAGTTGACCCCAACGTCACCACGCTCCTTGATTATCATCATTCACCGCATCGCCGGGCAACATCGGGCAAACAAGGTGCCGGCGATCGTAAAGATGGCCAGTCGGGTGAAGATTTAATCCTTTCAGTTCCTAACGGGACAGTTGTTCTAGACACCGAAGGCAATCAACTAGCCGATTTAGTCGGCAACGGAACGGTGTTTATCGCGGCCCAAGGTGGCCACGGTGGTCTGGGCAACTTGGCGTTGTCCTCTTCCAAACGCCGCGCTCCTGGGTTCGCTCTCCTGGGTGAACCAGGTGAAGAGCGCACCCTCATTCTTGAACTCAAAAGTGTTGCCGACATTGCATTGGTGGGCTATCCCAGCGCTGGCAAGTCTTCACTCATCGCAGCGATTTCAGCGGCACGTCCGAAAATTGCCGACTATCCGTTTACTACGTTGGTACCAAACCTAGGAGTTGTTCAAGCTGGCGGGACCCGTTTTACGGTCGCGGATGTTCCTGGACTTATTCCGGGTGCCAGTCAAGGCAAGGGTCTTGGGCTTGAATTCTTGCGCCATGTGGAACGGTGTGTTGCACTCGTTCACGTATTGGATTGTGGCACTTTAGAAACCGACCGCAACCCAATTCAGGATCTGGATATTATCGAATCAGAATTAGCGCAATACGGCGGTCTGGAAGATCGCCCGCGTATCATCGCCCTCAACAAAATTGATTTGCCAGATGGCGCGGCTATGGCCGACATGGTTGGACAGACACTCCGTGACCGTGGATACGAGGTTTATCCAGTCTCTGCTGCATCGCGCCAGGGTTTAACTGAACTCATGTACGCCATGGCTCGCATCGTTCAAAAGTCGCGCGCTGAAGCCGCAGTAGAAGAGCGGACTCGAATCGTCCTGCGCCCAGTTGCCGTAGATGATTCTGGCTTCACGGTTGTACCGAACAAGGATGGCTCGTTCACAGTTGGTGGTGCCAAGATCCTGCGTTGGGTGCGCCAGACGAATTTCAAGAATGCGGAAGCTATTGGGTATTTAGCCGATCGCATGGCCCAGTTGGGTGTGGAGCGCGAGCTCTTTCGCAAGGGCGCCGTGGCCGGGAACGAAGTTCGCGTTGGCTCGGGGGATGATGCAGTTGTCTTTGATTGGGAGCCATCCATTGAAGCTGGCGCGGAATTGCTGGGCGCGCGCGGAGAAGATACTCGTTTTGATTCATTATGGCGCGGATATGAGAAAGTACAAGATCAACTGAGTGACGAGGAACTTGCTCGCCAGTGGGAGTACACCGTATCCAATCCGCGAACACCAGAACTAACCCCTGAGATTGATCGGGATGAGGTAGAAGTAATAGACGAAACGATCGAGATCGACAAGTTGGATGAAGAAGAAGAGGCAGACGCGGTGGAGCCTCTTCAATGAGCCGCGATCAGATTGCTACCGCTAAGCGGATTGTAATCAAGATTGGTTCCTCTTCTTTAACTGGTGCTGCCGGATCAGAACTCGATCCAGTTGCAGTTGATCGTTTGGTTGATTTGGTTGTAGCGGCCCGTAAACGTGGTGCAGAGGTTGTGGTTGTCTCATCCGGAGCTATCGCCGCCGGTCTTGCACCTTTAGGGCTAAAGACCCGTCCCAAGGATCTTGCTATGCAGCAAGCTGCCGCATCTGTTGGACAAGGTTTATTGATTCATCGTTACACCGAGAGTTTTGCTCGTTATCAAGTCACGGCATCGCAAGTTCTCTTAACGACACAAGATGTTATACGTCGTTCGCACTATAAGAATGCTCAGCAAGCCCTTAACCGATTGCTCTCACTCGGTGTCGTACCAGTGATCAATGAAAATGACACGGTGGGAACTCAAGAGATCCGCTTCGGTGATAACGACCGCTTGGCCGCTTTGGTGGCTTTGTTGATAGGTGCTGATTTACTGGTACTTATTTCTGACATTGACGCCCTTTATGACGCGCCGCCATCACAGGCAGGTGCACGACGCATCACTGAGGTCCAATCCGTTGCAGATATTGATGATTCCACTTTGGGAGGCGTCGGAAGTGCAGGAGTAGGCAGTGGGGGAATGCTCACCAAAATTGAGGCTGCACGTATATCCACCAGCGCTGGAATTCCGATGCTGCTCACTTCCCTGGCTCAATCCACTCAGTCGATGTCGGGTGAGGATTTCGGGACCTATTTTCATGCCCATGCCTCGCGTACTAATTCCAGAATGCTTTGGTTAGCCCATGCCTCAACTCCCACTGGGCGTTTGATTATCGATGCAGGCGCAGTCACTGCCCTGATTGAACGTGGAGTATCGCTTTTGCCAGCAGGTGTCACGGCAGTTGAAGGTGAATTTAGTGCAGGAGATGCAGTTGAAATCACCGGGCAAGATGGTCGCGTTATTGCCCGCGGCTTAGTCGCCTTTGATTCAGTTGAAATACCGCAGATGTTGGGACGTTCAACCAAGGAGTTGGCGAAAGAATTGGGTCCAGAATACGAACGCGAACTCGTGCATCGCGATGACTTGGTCTTGCTTGGCTTCCCTCCCCAGTAGACGTACTTTGAAAACACAGGCACCTCAAGGGGGTTCTTCGGGAAAGTGATACACCGTGCCGGCTTATTTCGACACCCCATAAGGGGTTGTATTAACGATTAGTGGGGTTAGTCGCATTTGGGCTCATCTTCCACGGATACGTACGCAATTCCGGTGGATCTTCAAGGATCGCTCTATTGGCGGCTGAAATTTGGACTGAATTTAAGAAATCACACAACTTTCCCAATGATCTTGATCAACTCAGCACGGCCCAGTTCTGGAAGTGGTGCTCACTTCGCAACACTGAAGAAATCTTTCAAAATGCTTGGGCAAATGTAGAACCTTACTGGCAAGCGCTGATTTCCAAAATACCTGATCTAACAGGTAGCGTCATTCTAGAAACCCCCCGATGATGTGCCATGAATCCACGCAGCGCTGAACTTCACTTATCAGCTAACGAGCGGAAGTATGAACTCAAGTCTGGATTTTCGATCGCCAATACTTTATCAAATCCGGATGGATCAAATCTGGATGGTTCCACGGTGTACATAAACCGCCTCCGCCAGGCCTGGCGATATAGATCACCGTTCGAACCGTTCCAGCGATCTCAATATCAACTGAATTGAGTTTCTGTTGTTCCAAAGTCCATTGGCCGGAGGCCTTCATACTCTCGAGCTCTTGCTCCTTGGTGGGCCAAGAACCTTTGCCCTTGGTCGATCTCGAGTCGCTCCAACTACCCCAGGTCGAGGGGATCTGGTTTTTGTAAAGATCTACAAAGTCCTTTCCTGCAATGACGCCCGCGACGAAAATCAATCTCGCCGGTGAGATCGCCATAATCTGATCGAACCATTTGTCTTTGCATCTGCCCATCGCCCGGTTGACACCCTCTTCGTGTGGAGATTTGCAGTGGACTAACTCCGTCATCACATAATCAGAATGCGCCGATACTTCATCCACATCCATGTCGAGAACAAAAGAGGCAAAGCGCCTCACCCACTGCCAGTGCGAGACCGAATTCCGTGAAAACTCACCATGCAAATCAAGATATCGATCTGCCTGCTGAAATGTCGGACCGTCGGATGCCCCATAGCCTTCGGCAAACGAATTGCGGAAACGATGGCTGCCGAAATCGGCAATCATTTCCTCCGTCCATCTGCCCTCCCATGAAGGGAAATTCTCATCCGGTCCAAAACTAGGATTGCTCGCCAAGAAGATCATCGGGGCCGATGCAAGTTCTCCGGTCCACGGTTCGGGTCGATGCATTTTACTTCCATTGACAACTTTGACCTTCGGTTCCCACTTGTCCGCTTGCCATTTCACGACTGAATGGCAGGGGTGGTTTCCATTATCGAGAGCACCACAAACTTCCTCACAAGAGGCAATGGCCAAAGCAAGTGCCTGAGACCTGTCTGGATGAAAATTCTCATTCTTAAGAGCGATAGCGGTGGCAACCTCAGCAGGTACAGGCTTCTT
>Ga0307375_10007180_pt1 | contig 10197 bp, 8 predicted proteins | sample TR1MG_FD_202531 | JGI IMG/M metagenome (GOLD analysis project Ga0307375, IMG submission 202531) | Soil microbial communities from Risofladan, Vaasa, Finland - TR-1 | ecosystem: Environmental > Terrestrial > Soil > Coastal area > Acid sulfate soil | place: Finland: Risofladan, Vaasa | collected...
ATATGGATACACAATCTAATGAACAATTCATTCACTATTTGTGGATTAATGAGAAAGAAGGTAAGATCGGAATCTACCTTAATGTCTTGGAAAGAAAATTAATCTTTCGTGGAATGATGAAGGTTAAATTTGATGGGATGTCAAACTATCACGTATTGGGTGAAAAGGAATATACCCTTGGGGATGGTGAACTAAATTTTGAAAAAGTATGTAAAGCGGTATATGATCAAATGCAGGAAAACCTTACTCTAATAAAAGGAGTACAAGCATTCTTAGCAGAAACTACCCAAATCGAAATTAAGGAAGAAGAAGATTAGTCATGTGTTGATGCTAAAGATGTATCGCTTACCGCCTCAGTAGTGGTAGCAGATAACGACCCACTACTATTTTCTTCACCAATTGAGTTGTTCAAATCTCTAAAACGATTATTGTTTGCTGTAATAGCATCGGTATTCTTTTTTATTGCACCTCTTATGTCATCAAATTCTTCAGAAATAAATTCTTTTTGTTCAATATACAATTCTTTCTGATGAATATTGGATTGGTTCATAGCAGGGATTATAACAAGTTTATAAAATCCAATAAACATCCCCAAAATTGTTAAAATTGTTGCAATAAATCCTTTTAACGTAAAAAGGATTTGGGTGTTTGGACTTATTGTTATCGTATTATTGGTTGTCGTATTATTTACGGTAGTTCCAGTGTCAGGCATTTTCTTCTTTTTCTTTTTAGTTTTGGCTAACCCCACAATTTTTATTATGCCGTTAATTATTTTTTCGAGTAATTCTATTTTCATATGTTGCACTTTCCCATTTAATTGAATAATTCACTAATTCTTTGGGATTGGTAGTATCATATTCATATAACAACGTTGGTTCTCCTTGAATGTATGCGGGAAATCCATCTGGAAATTCACCATTTGTTACATCCACATCGTTAATGTATATGCGTGCGTTATATATCCACGTCCCAGTACTGTCTCCTTGATATATTGAATTACTAATCAAATATAGTCTATAACAATAAATCATTTTATTTACATACTGAATCTCTTGTTGTGTCGAATTAAGTTTGTAAATATTTTGTTTCGCCTTTATTTCCTTGTCAATTCTTTTTTCTTCGTGTTGACTAAATGTAGAATAGGCAGTAATAGATACCTTAACCCCAACATCAGTATTTGGCATCACCCAAGTACCCAAATCTTGATGTTTTGATTCTTTTGGTTCAGCATTTTGTCCGTTTAAAAACAATGCCATTGACAATAGAATTAAAATGATAATTATCCTCAATATAATCCTCTTTGTTTTTCTCTTCATTGCACATATAAATACTTATTTAAAACAAAAAAGGGAAGCAACTTGCTTCCCTTTTTTTATTTTGATAACTACAGATTATCTCAATTCGCCAATTCCGAATGTTTGAAGACCATCACAGTAGATTCTACCATAGTAACGGTTCAATACCATTTTCTTAGCATAACGAGTCATGATACCACGAATCGGAGTGAAATCGAATGGATTGTACATTACAGGAGTTAACTGCATTGGTACATAAGGAGCGTAGATATAACCAGTTTCAAGGATTGAAGTACCTTTATGACCAATAAGCACTGTGTTAGCAGGAGCATAAGGATCACGATATACTTGGTAACGACCTGAAAGTGTACCAATTTTTTCAATACCCATGTTATATTTATCTTGCTCTGGAGCAGCGTTGCTCACGTGGAAGTACTCAAGGTCATCGAATACTGCACTTACTTCTGGAGACACAACTACCCATGAAGCACCACCACGAAGGGTTGCTTTGTGGATTTGAGCGGAAATTTGGTTGATCTTAGTGATCAATGTCTGGTTCCAATCCTTTTGTGTACCGTAGTAAGATGTAGATTGCTTACGAAGACCATTATAGTCCCAACGTACTGTCCATGCTGCGCCTCTACGTAGATCACGAAGAATCTCACGGTCAACTTCAGCAGCCATTTGTTCTGAAAGAAGAGCAGTTAACTCAGCTTCAGCGTCAATGTTGTGGAATGCACTAACGTCTTGTGCCAATTCAGGAGTCCACTGAGCACGCATTTTACGTGTTTCAACAGATACTGTAACTTGGTCAAGTACGAAAGTTACTTCAGCCATACGACTATCTTCTTCAATGTCACTATATGTTCTATAGCTATAGTTGAATGCAGGTGTAGTTGCAGCAGAAAGTGGTTGGAAACCATCGGTTCCAGCATATGTTAAGTCAACATAAACCTCTAAAACACCGTTTTTGTTAACGATTGCCTGTCCGTACTTCTGTACTCTCACATTGAAAGGAAGTGAAGTACCAGCCAACATAGTTTCGGTTGAGAAAGCAGCAGGTGCTACAAAGTCAACGCTTGAGAAAATTCTCAAACCAGCAAGGAATGATTCAGTGTCCATAGGAACACCAGCAGGACCAATTAATTTACCTTCAAAAGTAGTACTAAAACCACTAATTGTAAGTAACAATTGCTTATCACCTGCTGCATACACAGGAGGTCCTTGAACAGTAACACCAGTTACAACAGTGATCTGACCCTTTGAACGGTCAAACAATGAAGTACCTTCTTCTGCATACTCAGTTGCATAAAATGCATCATACAATGAATTTTGTTGGAACTGTGTTCTTGCAGATAGTGCTAATTCAGCAGCGTTTGAGTATGCGCCATCGGGTGAAGTATTGTTATACTGATTATTACCCATGTCTACTCTTTCACTTGCTTTAGGGTTGATATAATATAACTTACCAATAGGCAAGTTCAATGCCTGTACAGACACGATATCGTTTGCTAACAATTTAGCAAATACTCTTCGGATAACTGGAAAAGCTACAGTTTCAAACTGACCTGACGATGCAGAATCAGTAGATTCGTTAATCATATATGATAATTGATTTTCGAATAACTGAGCGCAATTTTCCTTAACATTACCCTCAAGACCTTCTAACAGACCGATTTTTTCCCAACGGTTTGTAGTGATCTCTCTTTGTTCACGAAGTTGTTTTAATCCAATATTACCAACTTCTGCGCTTTCGGTTAAAAATCCCATTTTATTAATTTTTTATTTTTTTTATTTAATTATTTTTTTGTCTTTTCTTTCAACATACTCAATCAATGATTTGATTTTGTTGATATGACTATCGTTCTCATAAGCAGTTTTCTCTTCAACTTCACCAAGTCTTTGTTTTGAAGAAGATGCTACTGAATCAGTAACTTTTGCTTCAACACTTTCGGTGAGAGTTTTCTTAGATTGTGTCATCTCATTTAAAATACCATCGTATTTTTTCTTTGAGTCTCCAATTGATCCAACTTCTTTGAATTCGTTAATGATTTTTACTTTGTCTTCTTGAGTCAATGCCAAATCTTCGTTTACCAATAAATTATTGACGTTTGCCAAATTGGTGTTGAAGATAGCCATCTCATTCAATTGAGTACGATATTTGCCCAATGCTGTCTTATAGCTTTCAAGTAATTTGTCTACAGTTGCTTTGTATTTTTTAGATTCGTTGATCTTCTTTGCAAATTTCTTATTTTCCTCAAGTAGTGCAGTTAGTTTCTTAGAAACACCCTCATTTTGAGGATTGTTTACACTACCGACACGCTTGTGTCTGTGTGGAGCAAATTCTTTACCGGGTAAGTGATCACCAGCAACTTGCTTACTTGAGCTATGAGCCATACCCATTGCTTCATCAAGTTCTGCTTCACTCATTACAGCTTCGATATCAGCGTCCTCAACTTCTACCTCATCAATCATCTGAGTAGTTGGTCCACCTTTTTCTCTGCCAGTGTAATTTTGTTTGCCACCGTGATTTTTTTGTTCTTCCAATTCAGCTTCTTCATCAATCATAGAAGTTGTTGGTCCACCTTTTTCACGACCCGGGATACTTTGCTTACCACCTTGATTTTTTTGCTCGTCCATACCGCCAATCATTTCATTGAGCTTATCTCTCATAGACACTAATTGATCAAAAGGACTATCTTTTCCTTCTTCCAATTCGCCTTTGAGTTGTTCCATTTCTGAAATTTCAGCTTCAATGTCTTCCATTGATACGATATCATCGTCTGCACCTGCACCATCGATTGCTGCGCCAGCATCGTCCATTTCAAGGTCTGTTACATCAAATTCCTCTTTAAGAGTTGTGTCATTAGCAAGAGTGTCTTGCTTAGTTGTGATTTTGTCAGTATATGTGTCCCCATCTTCTGGAAGTGGAGTATTGATGTTAGGAGTATCACCCTCAACATCACCCATAAAATCCTTATCACGCTCTTCATTTACGGCTTTTTTAGCCTCTTTTTTTTGTTGTTTCATAACAGATTCTTTATTTGATTTTTCAGATTCATCTAACTTAGTAGATTCTTTACCTTCAACCTTTTTATAAGGTTCTTTACCTGAAGTATTTTTATTTAATTCTTCTTTTAACAAGTTTTGAAATTGATTCGGAAACTTAGATGCCAATTTTTTGGCAGCATTAGCTTCAGCAGCTTCCTGAATTAGTTTATAGTCAGTTAAAGCGTCTTCAATTATAGATTTCTTTTCTTCCTTTGCCATAATTTCAAAGTGTTTTATTTTACTATAAATACATTATTATTAAGAAAAAGCACCCATTTACTTAAATTACGGGATAAAATTCTTGCTTTTTATCTTTTTTATGCTTATATTTTCAGCTTTTTATTTTTATTACAATAGGAATTTTTCAATTCCATTGATTATTTTTTCACTTTCCTCTTTTAAATAAATACCATTTTTCTTCACAAAGTTTTCGCCCATTGTAGTTTGCTCTATGTTTGTTGAAGCGGGGTACAGGTATGCACCCGGTGTGCTTGGAGTTGCAACAAGGTCAAAGCCAATTAATTCAAAATCTGCTTGTACCAAGTTCTTTCCATTAATTTCTTTGAGAGTTCCAACACCACGAGAAGAAATCCCTAATTTCATTCCATTCTCCAAATACAAAATAATTTTATCACCAATTACTGAACAAATACCCATATTAATATATCCTCTTGTGATAATTAATTTAATTTGTCCGAAAAGTATGTGACTTTGATCGTCTTTTCCCCACCACATTTTGGTGATCATGTGCGAAATATTTTGTAGTGAAATGATACTACTATCTGGATGGTCTGCTTCTGAAGCAGCACTACTACCATCAACCAATTTTTGATATTCTTCAACTTGAGGAACTAATACTTCTTGTGGATAAACTCTTCCGTTTTTATTTTCAACACCCCATTTTTGAAGAATGCAGTTAATTAAAAGAGGTTCATTTTCTTTTAAAACGAAACTTTCACTTAGTATTTCTTTATTTAGATCAGCACTGATATAACCAGCATCTTGTTCAATCAAAATACCAAATCCCGTTTCTCCCGCCTGTAGTATCTTCGCCTCGTTTAATCTCCTAATCATAATTATAACTTTTTATATAAATAGTCCGTTAATGTGATTTCTGTAAAAACGATTTACTTTTTTTGGATTCCAAAAAAATTCGAGTTTCTAATCGCAACTTAATCTCATTGAGTAACTTATTTGTTTCTTTCAGTTTTTCGATTTTTTTCATGTCTCACTACGCTTTATTATCAATAATATCTCTAATATCATCAAGTTTTAAAAGAATCTCATTTGTTTTTAGCTTACTCAAGTCTTCACTTAGTTCAAGAACTTCTGAAATGGAATTTAATACTCGAAATGCCTCCTTTTCCGATTCTGCCCATTGACGAGTTGCCTCTTCTTCTTTTCTTAATATATCAGCACGTAAACTTTGATTTTTCGTGATGTTTTCTTTTCTTAGAGCATCGATTCTTGCAGTATGTTGTGTTTGAAGTTGCTTGACTTCATTTCGATGTCCAGATATTCTTTTCATGCAAATACGTAACAAAACACCGAAAACCAGAATAGATGTGATGAATAAATAAAAGAAAACATTAGTCCAAATTGGGTGGAAATGATCTATGACCGATAATAGTATAATGCTCATTTTAGTCGTTTCATATAAATAGTCTTGTTTATTCGTTTGGATAGTATTATCTTTATATTTTTCCACTTCAACTATTTATATGTAAAATAAGATTAATGGCAGGAAATGTAAAACTTATCGATCCGAATAATGCAAACCTAAACTATATTCAAAATAGTAAGGGTGAAAAAGAATATCAGCACAATGGAATCCCACCATATGAGGACATGTATATTCTTGCCGAATTAAGTGCTGTTCGTAGAGGGAGAACAATTTTAACTACAAGAATTGATACTGATATCACAAAAAAAGACGAAAGAAGTTTTAATGACGATAGGTATGTTAGCTTTATGGGGCAAAATCAAGACCCTGATAATGAAGCGCATTTTAATCAATATACCACTAACTGGTATGATGGAAGTACTGATGTTAATAAAACCTATGAGGGTTTTGGTATCAGTAAAATTGATATTGAAATAAATTCATCATATATTCCACAAATCAGCATTGAATTTGTAGACATTAGAGGTTTAGCATTTTTTAATCGTGAGAACTCGCCATATCGAATATTGTTCGATTTCCCCCCACCAATTTTTTATCTTTCATTTAAGGGATACTACGGTAAGATATTAACATACCAAATGCACTTGGTAAAATATAATACCGAATTTAAGGCAGAAACTGGTAATTATCATATTGATGCAAATTTTATTGCTATTACATATGCACCATTAACAGACATTCCATTCAGATATATTCTTCAAGCACCTTTAATGGACAAAGATAATCCAGTAACATTATCGCCAGATTCTACTGAACCACCACAGAACACCTTGGATTTGATTTTAAAATTAGAGCAAGTTTATTCAGAAATTCCTGAAAAAATTAAAACGGATGTTGAAAATACAAAATATGAGAATGCTCAAACAAAATTAGCATTATATAATAGATCATTAGAATTATTATTTAATTTTAAAAACGAGAAATCGTTAACCGATTTGGGTGATCCAATTTTATTTACATATAATATTTCACCAAATGAAAGTAATCAGCGCACAGTTAAAGAAATTAAAACGTTTTCTGAATATAATGATTATTTAAGAACATTTGCGTCCCCCGACCTTCCTGTGAATATTAGTAAACAATTATACATTGGTTATTTTTCTGATAAATCGGTTGAGGTTGAACTTGACGAGAATGGAAACCCCATTACAACATACAACACAGCACTTAATTTAAGAAATGCTAAATATTCAGAAGAATTAAATAAATACAAGAAAAAACTGGAATTAAAGGGAAAGGATATTATAAGTGGAATTAATGCGAAGGACATTAAAGACGCTGAACCTATTTGGGATAACACAGAGGGAGAATTAATTGAGGAAACACAATATATACGTCATATCGGAATTAATATCACTGACTACTATGTTAAATTATACAGGGGGAAAAAGGAATTAGAGGATGAAAAATTAATCACATCCTCAAGTTTAAATACCAAGATAAATAGTATGATTTTAAAACGTCTTGGTATGTTGCCAACCATTTACAATATTTTTGAAATATTGATGAATGATGTTGATAAATTCTTCTCTGTACTTAAAACCACAACAACAGATGCTGAAGAGCACCATGCAAGGTATAAAAATCAGATTATTAACGATCCATCATATAAAGACGTAAAGGAAGATACCGATGTGTTCGCATTTCCGTTGGTCGTTAGACAAGAAAAAATATGTAATCAAATTGTAGAGGAAAGAAGAGCACCCTTTGAAATTAGTGATAAGTGTGATCAACCATTTCCTGAATTGGATTTGGTTCAAAGGTTTATCGACTCGTTCATTAAATACAATAGAATATATAACCAAGCAACACTAAAATCAGAAAAAGACGCACAGGGTGATTATAAATGGATTCCATCTACACCCGTTGATAGTCGTTTTGTAACATCAAATTTACACAGTCCTTATTTTGGAACAGATAGTAGTGATGGTGAACAAACAATAAATTTGGTCGATGATACCCGCTTAAATCAAATCATCAAAATATTTTATGAAAGATTTCAACTTCTAACTGGGTTTGCACTCCCATATTCATTTTATAATATATCTGACCCCAATAAAGTAAGATTATATGATATTGATAATGCTGCGAGTGAAGCATATATTAAATTATATGCTGAAGCCGAAGCAATAAATTTGGTGAATTCAATAATAAATGAAGACTATGCTCAACTCTTAAAAACTTTTGCATCTAAAAACAATTCTCAAAAGGGTTTATATGATCCAGCAAATGGTTTTTTTAAATATATTGAAAAAAACCTGCCAGCACTTTATAGTGATACACCAACGAATTATAGTTTCTCGAATGGGGATGCAATGTATAGAGATAAAAAGGATGAGGATTTCGTGGGACTTACGGTAGTTCCCACAACAAACATCGAAATGAGAAGTGGTGCATCAAAAGACGGATTTAATGAGTTCATTGAAAAAACAAAAACAAATTGGAGAGACATTATTTTTAAGGGTCGATCTGATGTCATTGAAGACTCATTTGGTTTCACTGCCGAAAATGTTATTTTTCGTTCCGACACTGATTCGAAGAACGATGCATTTAATAGAACAAAATTTATTGCAAGTACATGGACTTGGTATAGAAATGATAGGCTATTTGGTGCAAATAATGGGGGGATTGTGTTTAACCCCCCAATTGGTGGTACAGAAACATTTGACACTCCTTTTCCTGAGATACTTGATAAACTGAGCGATAACGGAAATCAATGGTTCTTTGAACAAGGCATTACTTATGGAAGAATTCTTGATGTTAAAGATACTACGGGAATCGAGGGTGTTTGGCTTGATGAATTAGGTCTTGCCGATACACAAATGTATCCAGTAATTATTGATTATGATAGTACAGAGTTTGATCTCGAATTATCAACTCTAATGTACTTATCTAATTTTGGAAGAACATTGTCCGCCTTTAATTATTTCCCATATTTTCTAAATAAGGATTTCTTTTCAACACCCTCATTAATTGAATTACCTCAATTTGTTCTCGCATATATGGGAATGTTGGTGGGACATCAAAAGGGAGATGCTTTATGGACAAGATTATATGATTTTATTGTTACTGGTGCAGGTAAAAGATTAGATTCAGCATGTATTATGATTTTTGCGGATATTCATGACGTTAATAAATACTTGAGTTCAATAGATAAGGAATATCTTAGAACATATTATGAAACGTGGGTAGGTCTTAATTACAATGATTTGAAACTTAATATGAAAGAATTGTACCGACTTGTTGACCCACAGAAATGTGTTGATGAATTCAATCCTGAACAATATTCAGACACAAAGACTAAGTTTTATGAGACAGAGAATAAAATGGTTGAGTGTAAGAAGGAAAAATACTCGAAATTTTTAGTAAAACACAATAAAGACTATAATGCCAGTAAGGGATTTGATTACATGTGGGATGGTATGTTGAATAGAGTCGCATTAGTTTGTTACAGTGAGTTAACATTTAGATTCGAAGAAGAAATCAATCCTCTTTACAGTTCACTTGAAGAAAAATTGAGTGGTACGGATAATACTTTTAATGTTGATACATACGGTGCACAAATAAAATCAAAAACAGAACAATTCTTTTATACGTTTTTCGGGGAATTAAATACAAGAATTGAAAAAAGACGAAAACAATTAGATAACGAAAAAAAGGAATTCGAAAAATCAACTGGGGATCAAGATATTGTGACCCAAACATATTATTCGTTTAAAAACATAAATGATAAATGGCTTGCTGGATTAAGTAAAAACATAAATGGTTATCCATTTAAAACGAATACCAACAAAGGATTAATTAGTCAATTTGCTTTTGTTGACAGAGCAATGAATCCAATTGGGGACACTATAATTGATGTCAGAAACCTAATTGATGCCAAGGACAGTCCCGATTTATCAATATTCACAGTAATATCTCAAATGTTATCATTAAATGGCTTTGAATTTTTTCCACTACAAAACTTCATGAGTTTTCAAGAAGATGAATGGGAAGATTGTTTTAAAATTGATACCAGTGGTAAACAAGAACAACACCCCGTATTTGTGTGTATGTTTATTGGAGGAACATCAAGTTATCCAACAGGTCTTGAAAAATATTCACCGTTTAAAGATGATGGAATTGCTGATTTAGGAAATCCACCAAGTGACTTTTTAAACGAGGGGT
>Ga0307375_10007184_pt1 | contig 10195 bp, 9 predicted proteins | sample TR1MG_FD_202531 | JGI IMG/M metagenome (GOLD analysis project Ga0307375, IMG submission 202531) | Soil microbial communities from Risofladan, Vaasa, Finland - TR-1 | ecosystem: Environmental > Terrestrial > Soil > Coastal area > Acid sulfate soil | place: Finland: Risofladan, Vaasa | collected...
CACCTAGGGAACTGCTGAGCACCAGCGGTTCTACGCTCGGCGAATCCACCAGTTCACCCAGCACGGCCTCTGCCGCTGAGCGAAAACGAGGCTTCAGATCGAATGTATGTTTGTGGAAAAGATAGTTACTGCAATCCATGATGGGGTCGTATTCGACATCGGAGAAGTACGCACCTACCGCCTCAGCGTACGCGGGGTTCAAGCGCAGCATGATCTGGATGGTGGTCGTATTGGTGATGAAAGCCCCTTCGTCGGCGTAGGTGGCAATGCCCCCGTTGACCTCCCACCAATACTTGTGCGGCTCAGCCATGATCATCTCCCGGGTGCGAGAATAATCCTCCTTCACCTGGGACAGCGGCACCTTCAAAATGTCCCGTGAGAGAGTGGCGATGGACTTGTCCGCCAGCTCTCCGACCTGTTCCTCTTCCGCCGTCAGAGTGCCGTCATAATCGAGGATGACCTTGACCGCGCCTGAAGATGTCACCGCGCCTCCTTCCGCATCACACTGTGATGATTATAGCACGTCCGACGAACCCCCTTCAAGAGCTGATCCAAGGCCTCACACCTGGGCCGCCCGATCCAGGTGTCAGACCTTCGGCACCCGCTCAACCGGCCAGAAAGGGGTGCGGAGGAGGCCTCGAGGAGCAGGCACGCACTGTTTTGCGGGGCCCCGTCCACCGGTCACCAGGAGACAAGCCATCTCGGCGGTCATGAGGCGAGCCGCGGTCTGGACGGGGTCTATCTGCTGAGCCATAATGCCCGTGGCGAGGCGCTCGTCGCTGCCCATTCACCGAGGTACGCATCGGGAGTGAGAGAGGTGCCCACCACAGGCGCACCTGGGCTCCCGGAGAGATGCCTGCTCCGCAGAACATGGCACATCGTCTGCTCGATCAAGACCACGGCCATCCTTCTCGCCGCGGTCACAACCATCTCTTTACCAGGCACCCTCTTCCCCCAACTGCCCGCTGAAAAGCGCCCCGACGCGGAGCCGACCTCGCCGGCGCGTGCTTTGGCGCCGTCCTGAGTAGTGCCTTTCTTATTCCCCTTCTGGGCATTCCTCAGACCTGCTACGCAGTAGCCATCCTGGCTCTGGGCGGATTGTTTCTGCTGCTACTTTAGAGGCGCGAAGGTGTTACCGGTAGTAGGGGATCGTGCCGATGTGGGGCTCCCAACTCCTTCCTCTGGATCGCCATCTCGATGAGCTGGCTTCCGATCGACGAGCCATGCGCGTTTTGAGGATTGCGGGGAGCGCGCAGGCGCATGAGGGTCGATAACGGTTGCTCACGCCCTGCATCTGAAATATAATCACCTTCGCAAAATGGGCGGGGATTCGCGGAGTGGCAGTGGTGCATGGGTGAAGCCGCGACGTAGGCCAGACTTGACAAAGAGGAGACGTGTTTAAGAAGGTTCTGGTAGCCAATCGAGGAGAGATCGCCGTACGCGTGCTGCGCGCCTGCCGGGAGCTGGGGCTGTCCACAGTGGCCGTGTACTCTGACGCGGACAGGACCGCGCTGCACGTTCGCTACGCCGATCAGGCCTACCACATCGGCCCTCCACCAGCAACCCAGAGCTACCTCTGCATCGATAAGATCATCGCCGTGGCCAAGGAAGCAGAGGTTGATGCCATACACCCCGGCTACGGCTTCCTGGCTGAGAACCCCGCCTTCGCTCGTGCCTGCCGGGATGCGGGCCTGGCCTTCATAGGGCCAAGCCCGGAATCAATGGAGTTGATGGGCGACAAGGCGGCTGCCCGTCGCACCTCGGCCCAAGTGGGCATCCCCATCCTGCCCGGCACCGACCACGAGATCGAGGACGAGGAAGAAGCCAAGGCGGTGGCGGAGCAGATCGGCTTTCCCCTGCTGGTCAAGGCGGCAGTGGGCGGCGGAGGGAAGGGCATGCGCACCGTCCACTCGCCAGAGGAACTGCCCTTTGCGGTCATGGCGGCACGCAGGGAGGCGCAATCCACATTCGGGGACGGAGCCATCTACCTCGAGCAGCTGGTCGAAGGTGCCCGGCACATCGAAGTCCAGATCCTGGGCGACCAACACGGTAACATAGTGAGCCTCGGCGAACGGGAGTGCTCGCTTCAGCGTCGCCATCAGAAGCTGTTGGAGGAGTCGCCCTCCATGGCTCTGGACGAGAAGCTGCGGGCCCGCCTGTGGGAGGCGGCGATCGCCCTGGCCCAGGCTGTGGACTACACCAACGTGGGCACGGTCGAGTTTCTCCTGGACAAGGACAAAAACTTCTACTTTTTAGAGATGAATACACGCCTCCAGGTAGAGCACCCGGTCACGGAACTGGTGAGCGGCGTAGACATCGTCAAGGACCAACTCCGGGTCGCTTCCGGACGAGCCTTGCGCTACTCGCAAGAGGACCTGCGGATGAACGGCTGGGCCCTTGAGTGCCGGATCTGCGCCGAGGATCCTTATGACGGCTTTCTGCCGTCGACGGGATCTATCACCGGGCTTCAGGAACCAACCGGGCCCGGGGTGCGCGTGGACAGCGGAATCTATGAAGGGTTCGACGTGTCCCTCTACTACGACCCCCTCATCAGCAAGCTGAGCGTATGGGGCGAGACGCGCGGCGAGGCCATCTTGCGCATGCGGCGTGCGTTGGAGGAGTACAGGATCATCGGCGTGAAGACCAACATCCCCTTCCACCAGCAGATCGTAAACCACACGGAGTTCATTTACGGGCAGTTTGACACGTCTTTCGTGGAGAGCCGCTTTGCCATGCAGCAGTCCAACGGCAGGGATCTCCTCGAGGCCGCCGCCATTGCCGCGGCCATGGTCGCCCATGACAAGCGCCGCAGCAGTGTGGGCACGCTGGAGCATCAAGAAGCACGCGCGAGCAACAGCTGGAGGATGGCCGGGCGCTGGGAGGCCATGGGACGATGACCTACGTTGCCAGTATCGATGGCGAGAGTTTCCACATCGGGTTCGACGACGCGGACGAGATCATCGTCGATAAGAAGCACCACGCGGCGAGCATCGAAAGCACTGGCGGGCCATCCCTCTATTCCCTGATCGTTGACAACTCCTCATACGAAGTTCACGTTGAGGAGCGCGAAGGCAGCTACCGGGTGCTGCTCCTGGGACAGCTTTACGACGTCCACGTGGAGGACGAGGGAACCCGGCGAGCGGCCAAAGCCCGGAGGGCGCACAAGGCAGAACCAGACGAAGTTGTCGTCATCAGATCCCCCATCCCAGGCCTCATCTTCGACGTACCAGCGAAGCAGGGTCAACAGGTAAAGCAGGGTGACATCCTGGTCATCGTCGAGGCCATGAAGATGGAGAACGAGCTCCGCGCGCCAAGAGACGCAACGGTCAAGGCAACCTTGGTCTCCCCCGGCGACAGCGTGGACAAGGGCACCCCTCTGGTTACCCTGGCCTGATCGACTCGACCATTCCCCCAGCGACCCTCGCGGCCGTGCCTGCCGACTCCCTCAGATTCCTCCTGAACTCGGCGACACTGTCTTCCTCTGCGGCATCGGAGATGGCCCGCACGACGACCCAGGGCACTGCGTTCAATCGGCAGACCTGGGCCACCGCCGCGCTCTCCATGTCCACGCAATCCCCGCGGAAGGTCTTCCACAGCCACTCGCGCCTCTCCTGGCTGACGATGGCCTGATCCCCCGTGAGCACCTTCCCTGGGCGGCAGCGGTCAGCCAGATCGAGCCCCTTGGCGGCTTCAAGGGCGAGCTTGACCAGCTCGCCGTCTGCCTCGAGCCACCGCTTCCTGAACTTCTTGAGCAGGGCTGGATCGCCGGGGTCGAAATCGTGCTGTAGGGCCTTCTCGGAGATGACGACGTCGCCGGTTTGGAGCCGGGGGTTGATGGCTCCTGCTACACCGGTGCAGATCAAAGCTTCAATGGAGAATTGGTCGATGAGATACTGGGTGCAGGCGGCGGCTTTGACCTTCCCCACGCCGCCGGCCATGGCCACCACCTCATTGTCGCCGATTCTGCCTTGATGAACGGAGCGCCTGCCCCACTTCGAGGTCTCCACTCCCTCCAAGGACTGAACCAGGGGCTCGATCTCCTCCTTGAGCGCGGCGAATATGCCCACTTGCATCAGCCAGGACTCCCTGTGGCTACTTGGGACTCGCTGCCAAGCGCAACCTGTTTCCCACCCAGTCGATGGCCGGGTGCCCTACCTCGTTCAGCCTGGTTAGCACCCTCTCCACGTCATATTCCACACGATGCATAGCGACGTCGCACTCCCCAGCTTGCAGCTCCAGGATGGCATATGCCGCGCGCCTGTCGCCGTCCAGAGGGAGTCCAACGCTGCCCACGTTGACCACTCTTGTCGGGTCAAGGGAACGATCCAGCGGGCGATGGGTGTGCCCACATAGCAGCAGCCTGCAATCTGTGCCAGACAACATCTCTCGTAGCTCGCTATCGGGGGTGTCTGCCCAGACTCCGACCTCGTCGCCAAGGGGAGAACCGTGAACGCCGAGGATAGAACCGTAGCCGGGCACGTTCAGCCTCTGCTCCAAAGGCAGTTCCCGCAAGAAGGAGGACCACCTGTGGTCCAGTTGCCCCATGGTCCATCGGAAGTTAGCATCCCGCTCCTCCAGGAGTGAGATTATCCTGCTCCACTGCGACTCGTCCTCGACCAGCGGCTGGGGCGGGCGCCGACCGGTTGCCAGATAGCGGTCCGTGTTGCCCTGCACAAAGCGCTTGTGGGGCAGGGACTCCAATCGCTCCAGAACCTGCCGGGGATAGGGTCCGAAGACGGCCAGGTCCCCCAGCACCCAGATCTGGTCACAGCCGCCCTGCTGTTCCAGATGGGATATTACCGCCTCCAGAGCGGGTAGATTACCATGGACGTCAGCCAAGACCGCGATGCGCTTCAACTTCCCCCTCCCGCACAGCACCCTACCCGAATAGACACTAGACTACCTCTATGGCCGCAGGTCCCTCGACTGCTTCCCCCACGATGAAATACTGCTGGCCCTCCGCAGAGAAGAGCTCGGCCAGCCGACGGGCGTCGTCAGGCGCCACAGCGATGAGCAAGCCACCGGAGGTCTCCGGCGTGAAGAGCAGCATCTGCATCTCGTCCGGTACTCCCGAGGCGAAACTGACGTGGCTTTCGTAGGCGTCCTTGTTGCACGACGAACCGCCAGGGAACAGCCAGTCGTCGGCGTACTGCGTCGCTCCTGGGAGGAAGGGTAACCTGTCCAGGTGGAACCTCAGGGTCACCTGGCTCAGCTCCGCCACCTCGTAGGAGTGACCCATGAGGGCAAAGCCGGTGATGTCGGTGACGGCGTGGACCTCCACCTGCTTCATCAGTTGAGACGCCCTACGGCTGAGCGATAGCATCTCCTCTACCGCCTCGCGCAGGTGGGCCTCCTCGGCTACTCCCCCCTTGGCAGCCGTGGTGATGATGCCCACACCCAGGCGTTTGGTCAGGAACAACACGTCGCCCGGCCGCGCTCCAACCTTGGTAACGACCTCCTCCGGATGGACGAACCCCACGACAGCCAGACCATACTTGGGCTCGTCGTCGTCCAGGGTATGCCCTCCGGCGATCACCCCACCCGCTTCGGCCACCTTCTCGGCGCCCCCTCGCAGGATCTCGGACACGATCTCAACCGGCATCTCCTTGGGAAAACCGCAGATGTTGAGAGCCAGGATTACCTCTCCCCCCATGGCGTAGACGTCGCTCATGGCGTTGGCGGCAGCGATGGCCCCGTACTCATATGGATCATCCACGACAGGGGTGAAGAAGTCAGTGGTGAAGATGATGGCACGATTTTCACTCACCCTGTAGATGGCCGCGTCATCCCCTGTCTCCAAGCCCACCAGGAGGTCAGGATACTCCTCGGGTTTAAACATCTCTGCTAGCGGGCGCACGACCTGCGCCAGGGCCTCAGGCCCCCGCTTGGCCGCTCAACCCGCCGCCTTGGTCAGGCTCGTCAGCCGCGCCCAGTCCCTCTCAGCGCTCATGCCCTGCCTCCAATTCCCTCCACTACACAAACCATACGCCAGTCGAAGAGTCCGCTACGTGGCGGAACCACCTACGAGTCCTTCCTGGCGCAACCAGCTCACCGTCTTCTCCAAACCTACAGGCAACGGAGTCCACTCCAGTCCCAGTTCCTCTCGTGCTCTACTGGTGTCGAAGATGAAGCTATGCGAAGCAGTCCTGGCCTCGTCGAGAGAGACCCACGGTCGCCTCTTCGTCGCCAGGGATACCACGTGTAGTATCCGTGCCACAGCCTTCACCAGCCACGGCGGGACCTGGCGAGGCTTCCGCGGGACGCCAGCGATCTTTGCCCCCAGACCGAGAAACTCCGAGAGCGAGGCGTTGTCACCTCCCAGGATGTACCGCTCCCCCACCTGTCCCTTCTCCATGGCTGAGAGATGCCCCTTGATCACATCGTCGACATAGGCGAAGCTCAGCCTAGCGTCGATGATGGCAGGTAGCCGTCCGTTCAGGAAGCGCACCAGCGCCTGCGTCATGTGGCTGGTCTGGCCAGGCCCGTAGACGCTAGCAGGATTCACCACCACCAGGGGAAGCCCGCGCTCGCACACTTCCAGGGCTACCTGATCACCAAGATACTTCGACCTCTCATAGTCCGAGAGAAAGTACCCTCTATGGATCGTATGCTCATCACCCAACTGGCCCTGAGCTTCGCCGATGGTGGCAGCGGAACTGGTGTACACCACCCGCCGCACTCCGGCCTCCAGAGCGCCCTCCAACACGTTCCTCGTGCCGTCCACGTTGACTCTGTAGTACTGCCTGTTGTCAGGATGCCACATCTGGAACAGCGCAGCAACGTGGAACAGCCGCTCGCATCCGTCCAGAGCTGCACTCAGCTCATCGCGGTCGAGGATGTCGCCAGCGATGAGAACTACACCCGCATCGCCCAGATAGGTGGCCGCGTTGGCCCTCGAGTCGAATACCCTGACGCGCTCGCCCTGGGCCAGCAAAGCCTCGACGAGCTTGCTGCCGATGAAGCCCGCTCCTCCCGTGACCAGAGTGGTCATTCCACGACCTTGTAGGCCCCTCCGGCGGCGGCCAGCCCATGTTTCAGTGCGGTGGCTATCTGCGGTAGCTTGTAGGGATCGTCACCAAGCCTGTTATCAGCCCGATAGGACTGGAGCACCTTCAGCGCCTCCACATCGATGGCGACCATGTCGCCCGAAGCGACGATGATGCCCGGCTCCACCAGTTCGCCCTTCTCCGGCCCGCCAGCCACGAAGGCTTTGCGACCATCCATGACGATCAGGTCAGGTTGCCATACCAGATTGATCTCCGCTACCTTCTGCTCCAGGTTGCTCATATGGAATCCCAGGCGATCCGCGGGGTGCACGAACCCCATAGACAGCTTGAGCGAGAGGGTAAACCGGGCGAAGTTATGCGTCTTCATGCAGGGCAGATAGACCAGCCTGTCGGCCTCATACATCACCCTGGGGACGGCGACCCGGTGGAGGAAGTCGCCTTCTATGGGCACGTCCACCCACTCCGTCGTCCCGGCGTCGAAGGCTACGAACTCGATGCCCATCTCCTCGAGCAAATCGAGCGCACCCAGCTTGGCTACCGTATTGGCGGTGGGCCTCCAGATCCCGCCGGCGCTCTCACCCACCACGATATGTGCGCCCGTATCCTTGAGCAGCTCCAGAACGGCTCGCAGAAAGCCGAGGTCTGTGGAGCCAGGGAAGGGGTCCGGGCTGTTGAAGTTGGGTTTGACCAGCAGCTTGTCCCCAGAGCGGATGGCCCTGTCCAGGCCACCCAACAGCTCGAGGCATCGCTCAACACCGGCCTCCACCCCGTCTGAGATGCGTACCTTGCTGACCAGTGGCTCGCCGTCCTCGAGCCACGCGGCTATCCTCCGGGGTTTGGGCGGCCTCGTCTCCAGATTGCGCGGCTTCCTGTCTGCAAAGAGGTGGAATAGACCTCTCAAGGTGTCAGTCATCGCCATTCCTGTCACCTCCGCTCGGTCGGGGCGCAAGATATCGGTTTCGGTTCCTCGTTCACCCGCTCCTCGTCTATGCGCATCGAGCACTCTCCGCATGACGTGTCGCCGATGAGAGGGAGAGAAGAAACACGCTCCTGCCAACCGCTCGTCGCGCTCCTCTTCATTATACTGGACGCCACAGGTCGGTTCAAACGCAGCTGCTCACGCTGTCATCAGGGCTGCACGGAGCACCTGGCGTACAACATACACCAGGATACGCGAGCTCCCTGCGACGGGGGGCCTCGCCGACGGCCCCTGGGCAAGGGTCCAGTCAGGGCCGGGCGCACGTTTCCAGTCCTCTGGCGCCGGAGCTTGCGCTTATGTCCTGGGTTGCGTAGACTAGTCGCACGTCCTGATTGGCCCACTGCGGCCAGCGCCAGGCCAGTGCACGGAACGAGATCACGGTGCCCTGTCCCCTGGCAGGCCCCGGGGACTGGCCTTGTCCCAGATCGAGGTCATGGTGCGCGCTAGCCGCCCGCCGATCAGGCCCGTGGTTCCGAAAGCCAGCGGGAACCAGATGGGAACGTCCATGAACGTGGGGTTTGCGTACTCCCATACACCAAAGTACACGAATACGATCTCCGCCATGCTGCCCAGTACTGCGATGACCAGAAAGAAGCAGACGTCGAACCGCATATGCCAGCGCGCCAGCAAGACTCCGCAGATAGTTGCCGCCACGAGAAGCAGCGGTAGATTGTATCGCCACAGCAGCGCCACGCAGCCAATCAGCACCACGAAGGCAGCCACCTCCGCGCTCAGCTCCATCCACAGTGATTTCCACTCTCTCATTGTCCGTAGCTCTCCCGAGATTGCCTGTTCTTGCCGTATTCAAGCTCCCACCATTCTACCCGGGGGACCGAAGTTGGGCAATGCCGCAAAGCAAGCTGGCCCGCTGCCCATCAGCGATCTCACAAGGCGAGGTTAGCCAAGGAAGTGATGGGCACCATACGCGCCTGGCTGACACTCTCACGACCGCCATTCCACACCGTCGGTATCCTCCCCTTTGTTCTGGGCGCGGTGCTGGCCTGGCACGATACCGGTATCCTCAACTGGGCCATCTGTGCCTGGGGCACGCTCGGCGTAGTACTCGTCATGCTTTCCACTTACTACGCCGGAGAGCACTGGGACCATGCCGAGGACTCCATCGCATCCTCACTTGCCCCCAGTCGCTTCGCCGGGGGTTCCCGTGTGGTGCAAGGCGGCATGCTGCCCCGGCGTGCTCCCGCCTGGGCCTCCGTGGTCAGTCTCCTTCTCGCTCTGGCGGTGGCACTGATCCTGCAACTGGCTTACGGGACCGGACCCTGGACACTCCCCTTCTGTGCCCTGGGCCTGCTGGGCGGTTTCTTCTACTCCACTCCCCCCATCCGTTGGGTGACCACAGGCATCGGCGAGCTGTGGATCGCCTTCTGCTACGGCTGGCTGCCCATAGCTGTAGGATACTACCTTCAAGTTGGAGAGATCTCACCTCTCGTTCACTGGCTGGCCATCCCTGTGGGCTTGACCATTCTCAACGTGATCCTGCTCAACGAGTATCCCGACTTCCACGCTGACTCGCTGACCAGCAAGACCAATCTCTTAGTCCGCCTGGGTCGCCACAAGGCTTCTCTACTGTACACCCTGGCCAGCGCTGCCAGCTGGCTGGCGACGTTCTTCTCCGTGCACCGCGGTGTTCCGCCGCGGGCCTTGTGGTTCTACGCGCCTGTTCTCTTCCTCGCGTTGATCCTCGTCGTTCTGGTTCTTCGAGGACGCTGGCAGGATCGACAGACTCTGGAGAAGCTGTGTGGCGCCAACATTCTGGTCAACCTGGGCACCACAGCAGCGTATATACTGGCTTTCGTGGGTTGATGCTATGAAACATTGGATACCCGAGTGGGGGCAAAGACCACAGCGCACAGTCCGGCCCTACTGGTCCCCCCCGACTCTCATCCTTCGGCAGATCCTGAGTGCGCTCTACGTCGGCGGGCTGGCACGCTGGAGACAGCTTCCCAGCTGGATCCGCACCTATGGGCTCCGGTGCCTCCCCGGCGCCGCAGGATCGCGAGGCATGGGCTGTATCGGTTTCCCCGCGCACCCTGTCTGGGAGATGACCACAGCCTGCAACCTCGACTGCATCCATTGCCACGCCTCCGGCGGAAAGCGTGCCCCCGATGAACTCACCACCGAGGAGGCTAAGCGTCTTTTCGATCAGCTAGCTGAGGTTTGCGAGTTCCGCATGATGGCCTTCACCGGAGGC
>Ga0307375_10007185_pt1 | contig 10194 bp, 3 predicted proteins | sample TR1MG_FD_202531 | JGI IMG/M metagenome (GOLD analysis project Ga0307375, IMG submission 202531) | Soil microbial communities from Risofladan, Vaasa, Finland - TR-1 | ecosystem: Environmental > Terrestrial > Soil > Coastal area > Acid sulfate soil | place: Finland: Risofladan, Vaasa | collected...
CTAGGACCATAAGAGGTTATAAATCTGTAAGATCTCTTAATATAACTACAGCAGCCGAGAGGGCTACCGAGGTAACACACGGTGTACTTGATAAACTTAGTGGTACAGCAAGGGCAAAGTACTTTGAACAGCTAGCGCACAACAAAAATTTGCTTGGTGCTAGTAGCTTTGGATTGAGAGGAAAGAGCGAGAGCTTTGCTCATCTGCTTAGCAGGCCAATAGAATCTATAACAGAATTTATACAGTACGCAGGATTTGAAAAGACCGGTAAGAAGCTATCTGTAATACCAAAATGGATATTGGGTGGAGAAACTAGTGCTCTTCCTGGATTTGCGAAAGCACCACAGGTTATACGAGACACTATTACGGGAGCCGGGTTTAGGGCTGGTGCAAGAACGCCACTGGGTGTTGTAGGTAGGGTTGCCAGTAGAGTTATACTTCCAGCGTATGCTGCCATGTTGGCATACAACTACGCAGACTACAGAATAAGACGATCTGAAGCATTTGATAGCACACCACTAAGTGGGGGAATTACTGAAGCTGGCGCAGGCATGTGGGTTAAATCCCGAATGTTTATGCAAAAGACTTTAGAGAATCTTGGCATTCTTGATATGCACAAGGGATTACAAACTAGATTCCCCGGGTATCTTAGAGCAGCGGGACTTGCAGTTGGTTTGGCAACTGGTATAAGGGCCGGAAGTATTCCAGGAGCAGGTGGACAAAAATATTTATCAAATATTATAAGATCATTTTTCGGGGGCGCATTAGGGTATGCCGCAGAGAAGGGCTTAAATTACTCACCAGAACAGCTCGAGAGAATATACTCAGGCAAAGAAGATATAGAGGTAAGAAAGGGTAGATGGTGGGAATTTGGTAGGACAGCGTTTAGTGGTGGTGGAGTTTCCTATTATAGACAACATTGGTATCCATTATTAAAATCAAAGTACAGAGAACAAGGAACACTATATCCGGATGAAGACTGGAAGTGGCAGAACCATTGGTTAATAGGACGCCTAACTGGACACAAAGTTGATCCATATGCCTGGGAAAAGAAATATTATGAAGAGAGACCCTACCCAGTAACAGCTAGTGCTTTTGAAGGAGTGCCTCTTATAGGTCCGGCATTAGAAGCTACTCTGGGGAATATTGTTAAGCCCAGAAAGCTAATGCACACAGAGGAATGGATGGCGCCAGAAGGAATGGTAGACCAACCAGACAAAACTGAGCGCATAAGAAGAATGCCATCAGACGTAGCAGAGACCCTACAGCTTGAAGGCATACCTCGCGGTGGAATGGGTGAAGTAACTACTCCGGCAGATATTAAGAATCTTATAGGCGAACAGCAGTATAGGCTTACAGAATGGTTTGGTCTTCCAGGGTTTTATCTTCAGGAAGTTTTAAGAACGGCAACAGGACAAGAAAGTTTACTTGAGAAGTCCAGACTAGAAAGTGCTGATAGGGCTACTGGGTATGAAAGAGATTATTGGGATAGAGATCTTGGTGGTCTATTGGGTACTACTGAAATTTTCCGTAGGTTCTTTCCTCACAGAAGAAGACAGATAGAAGAGTATAATCCTATAGAAAACCTTCTAGGAAAAAGACATCCATGACTACCGGGTTCAGAGTACTTCGTAGATTTTAAACACGGAGACCCATACATCAAAGTACCAATGGGCGAGGCAAGGCTTCCCGGTACAGGTTACGAAACCCTACACGAGCTACACTCAACTATTCCAGGAGTTTACGATCCAGTAGATAGACTCCTTATACTTGCAGACATTGCTCCGTATTCAGAACAGTATAAGCACTACAGAACAATAGTAAATATGTGGTCTAGGGCTGGAATTATTGATGAGAGTTGGAAGGGTAAGGTTGACACAGCCAAGGAACAGAGACAAAAAAGAATGAAGAGGTATGAGTTCCAACCTCGCAGATTCTCAAGAATAACCCAGCAAGTAGAAGATGCGCTTACAAATGATAACGAGAGCAAGATAGGCGAGGGTGCGAGCAGGCTATGGGAAGATGTAACACACACACTTTCTAATGTTCCCCTCCCCGGGATAAGTTATCTCTTTGGTAAGTTGATGCCCAATAGAACTGCTATTGAGCACTATGAAAGGTTCCAGGTATTTGGAAGAGAATCATCTTCCTGGGGGAATCCATATCGTGATTTTATAAAAGTTTATGGGCAAGAAATCAGAGGGAAAGTTCAACCTGATTGGATACCTAAAGACGTTGAAAATAGAAGAGAGATAGAAGAGTACTTTGATAAGCTTGAATATATAAAATATAAACAACTACAAAAGAGAGCCGTAGAAGTAGAGGAATACGAAACTGCAAGAGAGTTTGAAAAGAGATCAAAAGAAACATTACACGGTTTAGATCCTTTTGGAAGTTGGGCCAACATTTTAAGGGCTATGCCCAGAGCAGAAAGAGATTACTTTGATACATTTTCTGAAGCTCGCGGAGAAGAAAGAGAAAGAATAAGAAAGATATCTCCAGACTACATGAGTAGGATATATGAGGCTCAGTGGAAGATAAGGGATCGTAGAGCGGGAATAGAACCAGAACGCAGGGTAGTTGAGAGACAAACGAATGAAGATCTTTCTACATTTTTTGCAGAACACCACTTACCAGGACCAAATTGGCTAGGATGGCATCCGGATGTAGATCTTGATAAAGTTAAACTCAAAGTAGTAAAGAACGAAGGTATGGACATACATGACTTCAACCTGTGGAGAACTCAGGAAGCAGAGTCAAAAAGAGAACAAATACCTAACATTAGAGACTTCCGAACACCAAACCCACAATATGATACTCCAGTGCTTAGAAGGGATCTTATAGAATCGCTAACGAGACTTGGTTTTGATATACCTGATATAGAGATAACAACTCAACCATCTGACAAGCGTAGGGTAAATATTGATTTTGATGTTTCATATGATCAGTCTGATAAGTTTCTTCAAAGAGCAAAGGGCATAGTGCCCCTAACAGTATAGGTGAATTATGGCAAATCGTGAAATAATTATATCAGGTGCGGATTCCAATCCTGGTTGGTCTCCGTTAAGCCGAATATATGGTCCCGTAAAAACTATACCTTTGAGCAATGCAGAGCAGATAAAAACATATACACCAAAAACTAAAATACCTAGCATAAAAACTAGAACATGGAAAATTCCAATAAATAAGAATGTACCCATGAAATATATTGATCCGATAGAGGCTTATGGTGCCTTTGGTAATCAGCTTGCGTATAATTATGCTAGGGTTAATACTGGGATGATGGGTGGAATGACATTTTCACCAGATTTTAAATATGAGTCTGAAGGTGTTGAAAAAATAAGGAATTTTGTTAAGAGGAAGGGTGGAGGATGGTCCAAGAAACCAGGGAAATATGTAAAAAGTCTAGGAATTGCTGGTGGATGGGTAGAGGAAGGTGCAGAATATTATAAAAAATCAGGCGGTGGATGGGCTCCACAATCAAGATACAAGGTTATAGATAAAAGCAGCGTTATAAGTTATGAAGAACTTATTCCTAGCCGTGGACTTTCAAGAAATATGTATGGAGTTAGTGGTGGTGTGTATACGCCAGAGTATCTTGATGATCCTATTAGCGGAAAATATCTTGGACGAGATATTGCAGAAGCAAAAATAAACGCAAAAGCTGTAAGCGAAGAGATACGTGGAGAAATAATTGACCTCAGGAGGAGTGGGCAATTATCTAAAAAAGCAGCCAGAAGTAAATATAACAGCACAAAATATTATTTTGAAGAATTTGAAAGTGGGGCTGCATCTGCACTTAATGTAGTATCAGAACATAAACTTCCTACACCAGGCAAGATAACCAAAGATTTATCTTTAAATATTGATCCTATAAAAAAATACGGAAAACGATGGGTTACAGATAATACAAGGGTTCTTGATAAGTTCTGGCTAAAGAAGATTAAAGGATTAGATGAATTAGGAAAAAAAGAACTAGTAGCAAGGTTTAACAAATATTATTTGCCGATTCCAATGACAAAGTCCGCAGATGTGGCTTTATCACTTTCATATCCAGAATGGAAATTAACAGCTGGGGAAGCAATAGAGGGTGGCCTTGGGTTTAAAAACCCATTAGACATATCACTGGTATCAAAAGGTGATATAACAGACGAGGCTCTTTCACGTTTACTTACAAATAATACGCTAGCTACAGGAGAGATAGAATCTGTTAAAAGCTTAAGAGAGCGTTTCTCTTATAAAATGTATCGTAAACCATTTAAAAAACTTAGAAGCAAACAACAAGAAATGGTTCTCGATAAAATAAGGTCCTATTCTCCAGTAACAGGTAGATCAAGGTGGCTTTGGTTAAGCAGGGAATCGGGTTATAATTTTTGGGAAAAGTTATCTCCAGAGAGAGATTTTCCCATTAAACCAGAAGACATACGGATTGGAAATACTTTAAGGGAAGAAGCTTTTAGAGCTCAACAACAATTAGAAGCTAGGGCTAGAAATATTATTGTGGAAAGAAATCGGAATTCAGCTTCTGTGTATTACTCTTCCCAAGAAAGATCTGTTTCAAGAAGCTCTAGAGGTCTACTTAAAAGAGATGCTAAGCGCCTGCAAAGAGCTAGGGGCAGAGAGGCCATAAAGGTCAGACAAGCCATGCTTGACAGGGGATCGGGACCTGGTGTTCCGGTTGGCGAACCTTACGGTCCAGCAGTTAGAGATCTTGGTCCTCTAAGAAGGATGAAACGACTTGCCAGAGTAAGAAGAGCATCTGTATCTGGCGGAGCGGGGGCGGCAGCAACACAAGCTTCTTCAGCTATTACAGCTATAAACCAAGGAATAAAAGATAGGGCTATGCTACCAGACGTGGTAAGGCCAAGCCTGTTAGCGGAGCAGGGAATGTTTCCGCTTGAGCTTAGAAAAGTACCATTAGCAGGGAAGTCGTATGCGGCAGGTCTGAAGGGAACAACACATGAAATTGAGGTTCTCCTTGGTGGGAAAAAACTAGGATATGTTCCATATGGACATAAAGAAGCTAAAAGTGTAGTCCAAAGATTAGCCGGCAAACAGGGTGGACTAATAAATGAACTAATGAAGAGGGGAAGGCTCACAGGCTATATAGAGTCAATGGGCACCAATATAGAAACCAGGACTCCATGGGCCAATATGACTATATTGGGAGAGAAGGGAGTTTCAGGACAGTTCCAGAGAATAACAGGTGTACCAGTAGCAGGTATAACATTTGGAGAAGTGTTGGGTACAAACCAACAGGCTACAAAAAAGATTGTTAATAGGGCATCTAAGTTAGAAGGATTTCAAGCTGTCAAATCATGGATGGCTAAGGTTCCAATGAAATGGAAAGTAGGAGGAGCTATTGCTGGAATTGCAGCAGCAACATTATTGTCAAGAAGAAATGGCAGGAAAGATAACATCCTTGATGTGAATCCTAAAGACAGACCAGACTCATCTTTATACGGAGGAGCAACTTCGAATATGATACTTCCTGAAGGTATGGAAAGTGAAAGAATGGGTGACAGAATGGAAGTGCCTAGATCGCCTATGTCTTATAGCGCGCGAATAGAAGACCCAAATGCCATACAGACAAACATAAGAATTAAGAGTGGCACTAATAGAGGAGTAAACTTTGAAGCTGTTGGGAGAGCCATGGGGCTCGTAGCTTCAGAGGGAGCAGGAGCAGAGCTTGGGAATGTAAACGTAAGAGTTACTGACGACTCACGTAAAATGAATGATAATTATATTGAAAGAAAAATAGCGGGGTTGATGTAATGGGGAATACTCTAAGAGAGTTTGATGTCGCATATGGACTTACACTCCAAGAGTGGGTAGATAGCGGCGGAAGCGCAGGCGAATACATACAGAACTACAATAAATGGCTAGAAGACCCTATTGCATTTTATCAAACACAACCAATACCATACTTTGCTGTATACAACGAAATAGCGGAAAGAGAGTCAAGCCCAGAAGCTATGCCTGATGTCAACCAAGAGATAGAGAGGATACGAAGACAGGAGTCAGATAAAGATGAGACTAAAGATGGATACTTTAAACTTGGCACAGTAGAGCTTGATATTCCTCCAATTCAGATAACTGTTAGTGATTTAAAACATAACTCTAGGTATAAAACACTTAGAACAAAATCTGACATAGCATTCCAGTCTGGAAAGTCTACTAAAATTATAGAATTAGATGTATATTTCCATGACATAGATGATATAAATAATAAGCTAAGACCCTTGCTTGCACAACTTAAGTGCATGCCGCTTATACCAATATATAGCGATTATCTTAGTGGCATTTTAATGCCGAAGACAATTGAAGAAGAATCTAACACAGAAGATCGCAAGCTTGTTGAAAGTCTTGGCGGAGAAAAAGAAGCCCATAAAGAGACTAGGGAAATAGCAGCAAAGATAGATCAGAAACAAACAGCTCTACGTGAAGCTTTATTTAAAAACAAATCACTAATGAGCTCAAAGCCGACCCTGCTCTCAGACTTAACAGACTATTGGAACCAAACATTAAGTCCATACAATTCTAGTAAGCTTGACCAGAAATTAACATTAACAGAAAATATAAAAAATATATTAACTGAGTCACGCGTTGCTGAAAATATAGCAGATAAAGATAGTATAATTTCCATAGCATTAAACACCGAAATTGACATAAGAGCATTGAGAGAGCGCAAGAATAGGTTGTTCAATGGCATGGGGTTTTATATGGAGGACAGAAACCTCGTAGGAGTTTTATCACAGATTTCTGTTGGTACTGTTTCTGGCTTTCCAGAATCTCTAGCATGTCATATGACTATGTTTCTATTTAATTACCATCCATTTAGCACCAAGTTTGAATATGTAGACAAAAACAATAACCCAACACTAGATGTTGATAAGTGCTTATATTTTATACAATGGTATACTACAAGATTCCTTCAGGGTGGTAACCAGGATATAGAAAAATACTTTGCTACGCTAGAAGGACCTATGAATGGAGAAGTAAAATTTTCATATTCAATAGATCCCGAAGAAATAGGAGCTAATCCAGTAAGCACTGATAACGATAGTGTATGCGTTTCAGTAATGGTTGTACAGAGAAATAGTATATCATTTCTACCAGTACTTCAATGGTCAGTTCCTACATGTCAATACATGGGTTCTAATAGTGCTGAGATTCTACTAACATTTGATACTATAGACGATAGGTTTATAAACAACCTAAGAAATCTATTTGAGAAACTAGAGCTTCAATCTAGGTCTAGCGTTAAGAGTAGAAGAAAAAACTATGTTACAATAGACAATGAACTACTTAAGTTAATGGGCATAAGCAGGTGTATTTTACAAAAAATAGACCTTGCTACTGTAGAGGGTTCTCCGGGAATGACAAGAATAACATTGAACCTACTTGAGTTTGATATAAGACAGACAGACCCAGAGAGAATTGTAAAGATTATAAAATACAATGATGAAATGGGAAGGGAGTTTTTGAGGGCCGACATAAAATCGTACTTAGAAAATCCAAATAATGTTACTGATTTGGCCACATTCCCAAAGAAAAGACAAGAAAGTTTTAGAGAAGCTATTAGCAGTTACCAAACGTATCTTGATGCAGTTGGATATTATGCTCCAAATGTAGAATCTATACAAACTCCTCAAGGTCCTGTAGTGATACAGCCAGGAGAAATACCTGGATATGTACCATTTACTGACGAAAGACAAGTTAATAAATTAATAAGCGTTATGGAATCTAAAGAGTTGGGATATATTGTTCAGAAAAAGAATAAAAATGTTCTATATGTTAAGAAGGATAAGAGGGAAGACTTTGTTCCATATTCAAACTCCGTAGAGAAGCCCCTTGTTGCAAAATACTTAATGAATAAGGTTCTTGGTAAAAATGTAGATCAGGTATTAACGGGTAATGAAAGTATAGATCGTAAAACATTAGCTTACGATGTATCAAATAGCTTAACAGACGCTGAACTTGATATATTATTATACAACACTCCACAGCTTGAGAATTATAAAGACAACTATGTAAGAGAAACAATAGACAGTTATCTTGGGGGGAATAGCACAAGTTTGCCACAGGGAGTCCTGGAGGCATTTGAAAAGAAAGGATTAACAGGCGGAGACAATAGGCCAGTATATACGTATCCAGACATGTCTTTACCAACATATAATGATACAAAGAAGGTTGGCATGGGAGCGGTAAAGCCAACATATGAAAGTCTCGGCGTGAGGAGTGCTCTGGGTAACCAAAGTGAAACACCAAGAGTAGACAGCGACTTGGTTGAACCAGATTTTTGCTTTTACTATGGATCTATTATAAATATGACATATCAATGGGGTGATTCATCGCTAGTCTTTCAAACTAGGTATAATGATGGTATTGCTATTTTTAATGAAGACTTTCAAACAATAACACAGACAGAAATACCAGCATACATTGTTGCGGCAAAAGAACGTAAGTTTAGTAATTATATGAGTAAAATGGACATAGATGATCTTCTTGACAAGGATGCAGCAGCAGAAAAAGATGCAAAGATTGACGAGGAACAGACTGGTGCAAGAAACAGAAGAGATGAGACACAAATAGAAGCGTTAACGCCCAGTACAGCAGAAGAAAATTCTCTATATAATAAGTATATAGAAGAAACGAGAGGGAGTAACAAATTGTACACTCTAGACTATGATGAGCTAGAAGGTACCATCAATAAATTTACTTTTAATACAATAAATTATCCTAAACCAGGAAAGTTTGCTATCGATAAAAGCTTAACAGAGCCACCAGTGGGGAGACAGAGAGATTCTGGTAAAAATGTATATGGTGGAATACTTCCAGATTCGTCGTTCTACGAAGAGGGTATAAGGAGACCATAATGGCCGAACTTCAGGAAATACAATCAAAATATGGAAACCAATCTAAGAGTGTTGAATATGATAGGTTCAATAAAAAACATATGCAAAAACTTATTGATAATGTAGATGTTTCTCTTGGTGACGACGTTTTTCGAATGGCAAAAGTATTCCCAACGTTTAAGCTATTCTTTGTTGAAGAAGGACCTTCTTTTATAGCCATGGATGACGATGTTTATCAATATAGTTCTGTAAATAGTATCACAGTTCACAAGTCAAGAGAGCAGGCCGCAGACACTGCAATAATAAGCTTAACAAATTTCCTAGGACATCTTGATAATACTGATTTTCAAGCCCTTAACCACGCAGATGCAACAAAAGATTTTATAGAAACATTTGAAAATAAAACACAAAAAGTATTTGAGGATATGAAGGTTAGGCCAGGAACTAGGATACAACTAAAAATGGGGTACTCATCGTTTTACAAAGACCTTGATAATGTATTCACTGGTAAGATTACAGAGGTTAAGTATGGAGATGAGGTGGTTATAATAGCACAGGGTTATGGTGTGGAGCTGTTACAGCCCTTAGGATATGACTACTGGGGAAAAACAAAGAGATACATATGGGCCAATCCCAGGAATCTTGTTATATCTATGTTAAAAACCATACCGTGTAAACATCTAGGAAAGTGGAGTTTTTTTAATAGAACAAAAAGGGCATCTTCTCCTGGATGGGAAAGACTTGCTACTCGAGACATAAGCGAAGTTGACGATAATGTATATCTTGAAACTGGGAGCTGGTGGTCTTCTCCAAACAAGTGGTGTACAGATTTTAAGATATACCACGAGAATGCGTGGGAAATTATACAGGACCTTGAGAGAAGGTTTCCAGGATACGTTGCTGCGGTTGTTCCGTTTGATGAAAGGGGAACGTTATTTTTTGGGTTACCAGAGAGCTTATATTTTTATACCGAGACTAAAGACGCAGTTCTAAGAAGGCAATACAAAAGGCTAATTAAAGATAAAGGCGGAGTTAAGGGTGGGGAATCAGATCTTAACCAAAAGATATTCAGATCATACCATCTCAAAACTAGTGAAAACCATATTATAGCTAATAATATTAAAATAGACCTAACCAATTTTTTCAATAGGATAACAGTCAGATATAATAAGAAAAGCATTTGGACTGGTAAATCTGAAGATCACCTTACCGTCATGGCTGATGATACTATAGATCAAGAGTTTTGGAGAACTAAGGTTGTATTTGAAGAGAATTGTGAAAACAGTGAACAAGCTATGCTATATGCACTAGGACACCTAAGTAAACATACAAAGGA
>Ga0307375_10007186_pt1 | contig 10189 bp, 7 predicted proteins | sample TR1MG_FD_202531 | JGI IMG/M metagenome (GOLD analysis project Ga0307375, IMG submission 202531) | Soil microbial communities from Risofladan, Vaasa, Finland - TR-1 | ecosystem: Environmental > Terrestrial > Soil > Coastal area > Acid sulfate soil | place: Finland: Risofladan, Vaasa | collected...
GACATCGTGCGCGATCTGTTTGCAGGCGATGATGATATCGCTGACCAGGCCGGTGAAATCGCCGGTTGCGCCCGGTATCGTGCGCTGCTCTTCGATGATGAATTGGACCAGACTCTTGCTCATTACGTGCTCCCCGGATTTTGTGAATTTTTCAGAACGCGGATTTTACCGTCTTTCCGCCGCGCGCTCCACGGCAATTTGACTTTAACCGTCCTGAACATGGGGTATTTATCCAAGAAAAGCGATTGGCCACACAACCAGCGACTAAGCTGGCGTCCTTTGCCAGCCTAGTCGATTGGCTGGTAGTTTCATCAGAGAACACAGAGAGGTTAGCGAATACGTTATTTTTTGCGGTGTAACTTGATGGGTGCAGCCATCATTGGTGACAACCATTCGATGTTCCTCTTTGATCTCTATGGCTTGAATAAGGTTTTGTTGTTATTGGTTCCCGGCCGGCTGTGGCATGCGCGACCGTTTGTCGGACGGGATAACCGGTCGCGCAAAATGTTTGAATTTTCCGTTAGAGTTGCGGTATCCTGCGCCTGAATTTCCCTGCACCGGGTGCGCCCCGCCTGCAGCCAACACAAACCCGCAACCCCCGACGAGGTGACCCGAATGCGTATCAGCCCGAAACAATTCCTGCAAAGCCTGCTGTACCTGACCCCGATCGCGCTGCTTGCGCTGGCTTCATGCGGCGGCGGTGGAGGCGGCACGACGGCGTCAACGGCATCATCCTATACTGTCGGCGGCGGCATCAGCGGCCTCACCAGTAGCGGCCTGGTACTGCGCAACAATGGCGGCGATGATCTGACTGTCTCCCCCGGCGCGGCGGGCTATACCTTCGCTACCCCGGTTGCAAATGGCGGCAGCTACAAAGTCACCGTGCTGAGCCAACCAGGCATGGGAACGGCATCGCCCCAACTGTGCACAGTCCCGAACGCATCGGGCAGCATCGCGGGTGCGAACGTCACCAATGCAAATATAACCTGCGTGGCTGCCTACACAATAGGCGGCAGCATAACCGGCGCTGCTAATGGTACAGGCCCGATCCTGCAGAACAATGGCGGCGATGACCTTTTCATTCCCACTCTGCAATCCGGCGTCCCCTTGACCTTTACCTTCATCACACCGGTTACAGGTAGCTATGCCGTCAAACAGCTTAGCCGCGCCAGATCGCCAGGACAGGATTGCAGTACCATCACGCCAGCTTCCGGAGTTGCTTCATCTTCCAGTGCTGCCAGCGGTGTGACAATTACCTGCACAGTCTCGTCTATCGTCCCCAGGTTCGCCTACGTGGCCAATAGCTCGGCCAATACGGTCTCGGCATACACTATCAACAGCACCAGCGGGACACTGACTGCTTTGACCACACCCACAACGAGTACGGGCGCTGAGCCTTACTCCGTCTCTGTCGATCCGACCGGCCGGTTCGCCTACGTGGCGAATCACAGCGGCAACAGCATTTCTGCCTACATTATCGACCAGACTAGCGGGGCGCTCGGCACTCGGACGACCATCGCGGCGGGAACCTATCCGATCTCGGTGACTATCCACCCATCGGGCAAGTTCGCTTATGCGGTGAATCAAAGCTCCAATAGCATATCGGCCTACAGCATCAATACCAGCAACGGTGCACTGTCCGCAATTGATGCGAATGGCGCGGTCACAGGTACCCAGGCGACCATTGCGACCGGGGCAAGCCCCTATGCCGTCACCATCGATCCCACCGGCAATTTCGCTTATGTGGCAAATTACGGGGATGGCTCTATATCGGCCTACGCTATCAACCAGACCTCCGGGGCGCTGACGGCTGCTGGTACGTTTGCCGCTGGAACCGGGCCAAGTTCTATTGCCATCGATCCCTACGGCAAATTCCTCTTGGTCACAAATAGTAAAACCAATAATCTCTCAGCCTATACGATCGACCCAAGTACCGGAGGTCTGACAGCCACTGGCAGTCCGTTTCCTGCCGGAACCTCTCCGCGCTCGGTTGCCATCGATCCGACTGGCACATACGCGTATGTGGCAAATGCCGGTAGTAACAAAGTCTCGGCCTATACGATCGACCCAAGTACCGGAGGTCTGACAGCCACTGGCAGTCCGTTTCCTGCCGGTTTAATGCCTTTCTCGGTCAACGTCGACCCCTCCGGCCAGTTCGTCTATGTGGCGAATTTCGGCGGCGCTGATTCCAACGGAGTCACCACGACCCCCGGTAGCGTCTCGGCCTACAGCATCGGGACTGGCGGGGCACTGACGCCATTGTCGAGCAGTCCGTTTCCGACAGGAACCGGCTCCAATTCCACTTCTGTCACGACCACGCAGTAATCCGCCTATCACACGCACAACGCAAGACCCCGGCAACGGGGTCTTGATGTTTGATACGCAACACAGGCTACCTACACGAATCGTGCGCCGATCAGCACATTCCTGCCGTTTGTCCGGGTGGCCGCTCCACCGGTCGGCTGGGGTTGGATATAATCGAATCAACGTCTTAGTATCCGCATCATCGCTAATCAAGGGGCGCGCAATGAGCAATGCAAAGGGTTTTACCCTCATCGAACTGATGATCACGGTGGTGATCATCGGGATCCTGACCATGATTGCGATCCCGCAATACGGGCAGTACGTGATCCGGGGCAACCGTTCTGCCGCCGAGGCGTTCATGATGGATGTGGCCAACCGCGAGAAGCAGTATCTGCTGGATGCCCGTTCTTATGCGCCCGACCTGCTGACCTTGTCGATGACGGAACCGCCCAACGTTTCAAAATATTACACCGTCACGATCAGCGCCCCCGCTGCGGCAACTCCCCCTACTTTTACGATTACCGCAACCCCGGTTACCGGCAGCAAGCAGGTCAGCGACGGTGCACTGACCCTGGACGATCTCGGCAACAAGAACCCGACCGGGAAATGGTAGCAAGCGAAAAATGAAAGCCTCCCCAATATCCGTTGCAGACAGATCCGCTTCCGGCTTCACCCTGATCGAGATGCTGGTGGTGCTGGTCGTGGTTGGCATACTGACAACGATCGCCCTGCCCAACTTCAAGTCCCTGATGCAGAGCCAGCGGGTGAAAAATGCCAGCTACGAGTTGTATTCCGGCATCAGCCTGACCCGAAGTGAGGCGGTCAAGCGCAACAACTTTGCCACCCTGGCGATTGTAACGAACGCAAAAAGCGAACCCGGCTGGACTGTTTCGGCGATGTCAGCGAGCGGTGTCGTGCCGATCCACACACAGACCTACATCAGTGGCGTTGCCATGGCCATTACCGGTCTTGCTTCGCCGGCGAAAATAGTCTACAGCGGCAATGGAAGAACCACATCCGCGGCTGCCGCCAAGTTTCAGATCGATGCTTCCGGAGTCACGAAGCCGACCCCGTTTGTGCGCTGCATTACGATCGAGCTGGGCGGAATGCCGCGCATACGCCAGGGAGCATGTACATGACTCACCATCCCCATCACGGTTTTAGCCTGATCGAGGTGCTGGTCACCATCGTGATCCTGGTGATCGGTTTATTGGGTCTGGCCGGGTTGCAAACTCATGCGCTTACCTCGCAAATGGAATCCTATCAGCGCTCGCAAGCACTGGAGTTGGTGCAGGACATGGCAGCCCGGATCAAAGACAATTGGATCAATGCCGCAAACTATGTGACAGCAACTCCCCTCGGCACAGGCTACGGCGCTTGTACCGCCACCGGCGCGGGTGTCGCGGCAGACCAGTGCGAATGGAGCAATGAACTGCTGGGTGCCTCCGAAACCGACAGCTCGGCAAAAAATGTCGGCGCCATGATCGGCGCGCGCGGCTGCGTCTATCAGCTAACGGCGGCCGCAAGCGGCATACCGGGGCAATACCTTGTCGCGGTGGCATGGCAGGGCTTGAACCCCACCACTGCCCCGGCGGTCAATTGCGGTCAAGGCAGTTATGGAAGCAATGATGCGCTGCGCCGCGTGATCACCCTACCCCTTACCATCGCAGTATTGAAATGAAACCCTCAACCCAGTCATTAATCAGTTCCCGCGCGCCGCGCCGCCGCATAACCGGGCTTTCATTCCAGTGCGGCATGTCGCTGATCGAGTTGATGGTTTCGATCACCATCGGCTTGTTCATCCTGGTCGCGCTATCTTCGATGTTCATCAGCCAGTCCAAAACACGTATCGAGATGGACAAATCCAATCGCATGATCAATAACGGCCGCTATGCGCTGCAGTTGATGTCTGACGACATGAGAGAAGCAGGTTTTTACGGGGAATACATCCCTGCTTCCGGTGTCGCTCCCGCAACACTCCCGGATCCCTGTTCCACTTCCACTACCAGCATGGCGGCCGCACTGCTACTGCCCATCCAGGGCTATGATGCGGCTACGCCAACGACATCCGCTACATTCTCTGCAGCATGCGCGGCTATCGCAACCGCCAATTCGGTTACCTTAAAGCCCGGCAGTGACATCGTGGTGGTCCGTCGAACCAGCACCGCGACACCGATTGTTCAATCGGTTGGATTGTCGGGCGTATATTATCTCCAGGCTTCGCTTTGCCAGTATGATTCGGTACCTTTCAAAATTGACACCAACCCCGCAAACCTTACGCTGCGGCAACTAAACTGCACCCCAACCAGCACCACGCCCTATGCGAATTTGCGTCAATTCATGGTGGATGTTTATTTTGTATCCAAAAACGACAAGGTGACCGGCGGTGTGGGTGACGGCATCCCCACACTCAAGGAAATTCAGATCGACCCGAATACCCAGCAGTTTGTTGTCACGCCATTGGTCGAGGGGATCGAATACATGCAGTTTGAGTATGGCCTGGATACCTCTGGCGATGGCATAGCGGACAGTTATGTAACCAATCCCGCGAATACCGACTGGCCGAATGTCGTCGCGGTGAAAATTCATCTATTGGCGAGGAATACCGAAAGCACCAGGGGATATACCGACAGCAAGACCTATTCACTCGGACCGGCTGGCAACTTTACACCGACAGGGGCTGATCTGAGCTATAAGCGCCATGCCTACACCCAATATGTCCGCCTGGTTAACCCGGCAGGCCGGAGGGAAGTGCAATGACCACCCCGACCATGACAGGGAAAGTGTTCAAGCCACAGCGAGGCAGCACTTTGCTGGTGGCGCTCATCATGCTGGTGCTACTGACCCTTGTTGCGGTGTCAGCCATCAACAGCTCGTCAACCGGCGTCCAGATGGTGGCTAATGCCCAATTTCGAGAGGAAGCCACTGCGGCTGCCCAGCAGGCAATCGATAACGTGATCAGCAACACCAATTTTCAGACCGCTGCTCCCTTACCGCAAAATATCGACGTCAATAATGACGGGGTTGCGGATTACACCGTAACGTTCGCGCCCGCACCAGCCTGTCTTTCGGCCATGCCGGTGGTTGCCGGTGCGCCGGGTGTTCCAGCTGTTTGCGCCAGCTCCATCGGCACGGTCTGCTATTGGACGCTATGGGATGTCAGGGCCGTTGTCAGCGATCCAAAAACAGGCGCCAGCATTGCACTGCATCAGGGTATCAGGACAATTGCCGGTTTGAATGCGGCGGTAGCATCGTGCGGAATATAACTTTTTACCGGAGGTTGTCATGAGCATATTAAAATATATTTCACCGGTTGCGGTAGGCCTGGCCATTGTCTTGTCGGCTCCCTTGGGATTCGCAGCGGACATCGATATTTATGCCCGGCCGCCGTCGACTACCTCCGATCCCTCCCTGAATCCGAATGTGTTAATCGTGATCGATAACAGCGCCAATTGGGCTGCTGCGAACCAGCAATGGCCGGGCGGCATCAAGCAGGGCCAAGCCGAACTCGACGCGGTTCGCAACGTCATCGGTCAGTTGGGCGCGAATGTCAACGTCGGATTGATGATGTTCACCTCGGGAAGCGGCTCGAATCATAATGGCGGCTATGTACGCTTCGCCATCCGGCCCATGAATGCGACCAACAAATCGGCGTTTTCCGAATTGATCGGCTACCCATCGGGTTGCACGAACGGCCCCAATAGCCTCAATGGCACGCCGGATTGCATTTACCAGAATTTCAACGGTTCGGAAAAGATAAACTCGGCCTCGACCGACTACAGTGCGGCAATGCTGGACGTATTCAAATATTTTGGCGGTTATACCTGGCCTGCACATTCGCAGGATGGCGTGGCTGGCGCCAATGTCAATTCCACCCAGTTCGGCACATTGCGTTACGCCGGCAATCCCGACCCGAAATCCGACCCGGGGGCATACCTCGACTCAAGTGGGAATGTGTGTACGCCCGGTTCAACTGATCCATATTGTGTGAATAAAACTGAGTACAATACCCCGCTAAACTCACTCAACAGTTGCTCCAAGAACTATATTATATTCATCGGCAACGGGTTCCCCGCGCAGGATTCACCCTCTACCCTGCTCGGCCCACCCAGCCTGCTGCCGACAACCGGTGTGGGCGGCGATGTGACACAATTGCAGTTGGCCAATCTGGCCACATCCACTACCACTCAAACGAACTTGTTGGCGACGCCGGCGTGTGGCACATACCTGGGGGACGGCACAACGAGTGGAAGTCTCGCCGCCTGTAATGCAAAAGCAGGCGGACCAGTCACGATCGCGATCGGCTCCCCGACGGTATTCACAATGGCAAGCAACGGATTTGTTGCCGGAGACCCGGTAACTTTTTCCAGCACCGGCACGCTACCCACCGGCTTGGCAACCCTGACCAACTATTATGTTATTCCAACAGGACTTACTTCAACTCAGTTCGAGATATCGACGACGCCGGGTGGTGCAGCTGTAAATACGTCCGGTACGCAATCCGGTACACAATCCGTTAGCAATTTTGCTGCACTGTACCCCGGATACAGCAGCTATTCCTGCACGTCCGCCAGTGCCTGCGTTTCCGGTACGGCCACCACGTCAACCACCAATCTGGGCACCTCTGCGTGCATACAATTTTCGAGTCAATCTGATTGTCAGGATGCACTGAAGTCTCTGTTCCCGGGATACTCCAGTTATTCATGCAGCGCGGGAACCGCTTGTTCTACCCAATCGTCCAATCCAGCAAATCCGATTGATGCAGCCACTGCTTGCATCAATAATAATTTGAACAACACATCAAATTGCAACGCCTATGGCGCAAGCACCTATGGCAGCAGTAGTACACTCAATCCGTACTATAGCGGCTTTACCTGCACCAAACTTTCGACCAGCTGCTCCCAGGGGGGTAATTACAATCAGTGGCGAATCGACGCTACGTCCCAAACAAGTACGGGGAACAGCTACGCGATGTATGGTACCAAGACCTCGACCGCGACCGGCACTTCTTATAGCCAGAACATCTCTGGCACCTACACCATCACTGCGGCCACTCCAATCGGGACATTCTCCGGGCCGGCTTCCCAGTATATTAATTATTTCGACGAGTGGACGAGATTTCTCTACCAGACCGATGTGAGTCCCGCCACCGGCAAGCAGAACATCAATACATTCACGATCGATGTGTTCAATGCCCAGCAGGACCTGCACGAGACCCAACTGCTGATCAGTGCAGAACAGGCCGGTGGCGGAAAATATTTCCAGGCAAAAAGCGAAACCGCCATTACCAATGCGCTGCTCCAGATCTTCTCGGAGATTCAGTCGGTCAACAGCGTGTTCGCTTCTTCCAGCCTGCCGGTCAGCGTGAATACCCAGGGCACTTACCTCAACCAGGTCTTCATGGGGATGTTCCGTCCCGACGGGTCTGCAGCACCGCGCTGGCCCGGCAACCTGAAGCAATATCAGTTCAAGCTGTTCAATGGCGTTTTAAAGCTGGCGGACAAAAATGGCAACGATGCGATCAGCACCACCACGGGGTTTGTGCAGCCCTGCGCCACCAGCTACTGGTCAACGGATACCGGCCAGTACTGGAATTATGGCGGTGCCGTGGCGGTGGGTGATTGTTCCGCAACAAGTTCTGCCTTCCCTACAGCCGGATCGGCTTCAACCTATTCGGATGCACCGGATGGCGAAGTGGTGGAAAAAGGCGGGGCGGCGCAGCGCTTGAGGGGAGCCTATTCTTCTGGCGGCACGCTGGTTTCCAGTTCGATGAATTACCAGCTGTGTGCAAGCGGACAAACACCTGCGACCGCACAGTGCCGCATGCTGTATACCTGTGATGGGTCGAACGCAGCCACTTCATCTTGTAAGACATCAGGGCTAACCTCTTTCGACCCCAGCAATCCCGGTATCACTGCAGCGACGTTGAATCTGCCCAGTACGGCGACGACGACCGATGTCGATAACCTGATTTGGTGGGAACGTGGGCAAGACATAGATAATGAAAATCAAAACATTGATACAAGCGTGACACCGAGTGTACCGATCACCAACGAAATGCGGCCTTCGGCCCATGGTGGCGTGGTGCACTCTCGCCCTGCCGTGGTCGATTATGGCAGCACCTATGGCACGGTTGCGTTTTATGGCGACGACCAGGGCATATTCCATGCGGTGGATGGAAATCAGGGCGACACTGATGGCGTTGAACTGTGGAGCTTTATTGCGCCCGAGTTTTATCCAAAGCTGAATCGGCAGCGTACCGATTCTCCTCTCATCGCCTATCCAGGGGTTAGCGGATCGCCACCCCCCACCCCCAAAGATTACTTCTTTGATGGAGGTACCGGTGTTTATCAGAATGCGGCAGCGAATTCGGGAGCAGGGGAAGTCTTGATATTTCCCAGCATGCGTCGTGGTGGACGGGCAATTTACGCCTTTGATGTCAGCAACCCAAATACGCCCAAACTACTATGGCGTAAAGGTTGCTTTACCAGCGACACAACCAATGACGCGGTATGCTCGCCCGATCCCAATTCGGCTTTTTCAACAGCTTGGACAGGTATCGGTCAAACCTGGTCCACCCCTGAAGTCGCCTATCTTAACGGCTATGTGGACGCGAGCAATAATCCCAAACCCGTGCTGATCTTTGGCGGCGGTTATGACAAATGTGAGGATACCAACAGTCAGTCCCGCTGTACGACTACGCCACGCAAAGGAGCGAATATATGGTTCGTGGATGCGAATACCGGCGACATTCTTCGCATCTATCCGACCAATTATAGCGTTGCAGGAGATGTGTCGCTGTTGAAGGATTCCAATGGTAACGTGACTTATGTCTATGCGACGGACACCGGCGGGAATGTTTATCGCATCAATGTCGGCTCGGTAGATAGCAGCGGAACCACGTTCACCTCATCATGGACCAGCAACTCGGCAGCCGGCAATATCCTGCTTGCCAGCCTGAGCGAACCCTATCAGGCGCGCAAGTTCCTGTATGGCCCATCGATTGTTCCAACCGCCAATTACAACGCTGTCCTGATTGGCTCCGGCGATCGCGAGCACCCTCTGGTTACCGATTATTCCTGCAACAATTATTCAACAACACTGGGTGCTTATGTTACCAACCAGTTCTACATGCTGATTGACAACCCGGCCAATGGCTATCCGAGCCCGGCACTGACGCCAAGCGATCTGGTCGATGTGACCACGGGCACAACAACCAGTACAACAACAACGGCGGGAGTTACTACAATTTCCAACACGGTCGCAGTGAGCCCTTCATCCTCGACCAAAGGTTGGAAGTTCAACTTTGGTCAGTGCGAACAGACCGTCAACGAGGCACTGACCATCGGCGGGGTTACCTATTTTGGCACCAATACCCCCTCTACCGGTGGCACCTCCTGTACGGCGAATCTGGGTACAGCAAATGGATATTCCGTGGACTACCTGACCGGCAATCCGAATAGTGGTGTGCGGTCAGCCGCGTATGTCGGTGGCGGCATGCCACCTTCGCCGGTAGCAGGGGTCGTTGCGGTAGACGGTGTCAAGTACCCGTTCTGTATTGGCTGTATCAATCCGACGGCGGCGAATTCTTCGGCACTGCAAGGTACCAAGGTAACCATCAATCCGACCGGCAGCAGATTTAGGGCATATTGGTATAGGGAGGGTGATTGATCTGATTGTGTCTCACTCTTGTCAGGTGCTGCGCAGCCCGGTGAAACATATGATTACCATGCGCTGAGCGGAAAGAAACGGGACAAGTCGACCTGAATCTGGCAGCAAGAAAAAAGCGACCTCAAGGGTCGCTTTTTTCTTGCTGCCAGATGGTACGTCTTATTTGACGACAGCCTTCAATTCGCCCTTGGCATAGCGCATCGCCATGTCGTCC